>Ga0041059_1002634_pt1 | contig 13195 bp, 5 predicted proteins | sample AraColnosormetaG_FD_56232 | JGI IMG/M metagenome (GOLD analysis project Ga0041059, IMG submission 56232) | Arabidopsis roots microbial communities from North Carolina, USA - Col MF nosort | ecosystem: Host-associated > Plants > Roots > Unclassified | place: USA: North Carolina | collected 2013-09-02 | reverse complement strand
TGGAAAAATCTGGGATTTGCACATAGAGAAAGTTTGGGAAAGCTGTCCCGAAGAGATGAAAGTTTTTTTTTTCCTTCTTTTTGTTGAATTCTGTCAACCAAACTGTCTGCCACGTGTGCGTCTCTCTCTAATTCCAAAAACTCTCTCAAGAAAGCCGACTCTCTGCAAAATCACTTGTTTTGAATTATTTTTAATCATTTTAATCAAGAGAACTCTATGAATTTGTCAAGAGAGCCTCCCATTGGAGGTGCTCTTAGAAACCTCTCTGGCTTGAACTCGTCAGGATCTTCCCAAGAATCAGGATCTCTCATAACAGCGTAAGCATTGATAACGAGTGTTGTCTTCTCTGGTATGTAGAAACCTTTGATCTTGCATCTTTCTTGGAACGTCCTTACCAAGAGAGGTCCCGGTGGATGCAATCTTAGCCCTTCTTTGACTACCGCTTGCAAGTAAGGGAGGTTCGGTAGATCTGTTTCATGAATCAACCTTGTTTTCCCTACAACGGAATCAATGTCTTTCCTCAGTCTCTCAAGAACGTTAGGGTGGTTAAGGATCTCCGCCATTGTCCATTGTGTTGTTTGCACTGAGGTATCAGTGGCTCCAATAAAAATCTCCTGCAGTGAAAAGAACAACATGTCTTTAGTATGGATCCTCAAATGAAAATAGACATAATTAACGAGGAACATTTACCACGAAAAATGACTTGATATGATTCCTAGTGATGTTATACTCTGCGTTTTCATCTCCAGAAGCTGCCAACAACACATCCATCATATCAGTACCTTGATGCTCCTCGTGTAGTTTCTCTTCGTGTTCCACAAGAATTCTCTCTAGCAGCTCATCTAATCTGTCAGAAACACCCATTATCTCCTTCTCGAATAGTGAGATCCGAAGCTTCTTTAGCGGCTTGCGCAATAAAGATGCCAGGAACATCTTCTTGGTCAAGGCATAAGATTCACCCACTAATCCCCTGATTTTCTCTGCCTCACCGTTCTCCTCTGAAAAACTTCTTCCCATGCTCATCCTGCACAAGGTGTTGTTCACAAGCTTCATTGCTTCAGTACTGATCTCAACGCTCTCAGTCATCCTCGCCTTATCGAGAAGGCTGTTGTAAAATCGCGTTAGCTCTTCACCACGGATACCTCGTGAACTCTCGAGTGACTGAGGTCGGAGCAGCTTAGTGGCGATTAGCTTCTTCATGAACTTCCAGTAATCTCCATAAGGAGCGGTAATGATGCCAGAAGATCCAAACAGGAGGGACTCATCGATTGCAGCAACACCGCGAGAGGAGACGTTCACGTCATGAGCCCTGAAGATCTCGTAGGCAACAGAGGCTGAAGAGACGAGAATGACTGGGACATTAAAGATCCGTAGATGGAGTAGATGTCCATACTTAGAGGAGAGTTTCTGAAGAGACTTGTGGGTTAGAGGAGAGAAGAGAAGGTGAAGATGACCGATGATTGGAAGAGAAGGAGGGCTAGGAGGAAGATCACAGCCTCGCGGGTGCTTTGGTTTCTTGAAGAAGAGAGAGTAACAGAAGAGTGAGAAGAGGCATAGGACGATGAAGATGAAACAGTTCTGAAAGTCAACGCTGAGAATTGCTGCCATTGTTGCTTAAAGTGAAGAGGGAGCTGAAACATAATCAAGAATCAGTTAATATAAACTATGAGTCATAGTCTATGACTTATCATGCTTTATTATTAATCTTTAAAAAGCGTTTTCTCTCTGGAAGAACGTGAAATAGTGGACAGCTAGAATCTTGTTTTCTTAATATTATTAACTGAGGTCAAAGATGACACTCGTGAGTCTTGATTAGATTGATAATATCATGAACTTAAGTATTCAGAGTTCAAATCCTGCTAAGGTGACTCACAGTGTAGGTAATGTGACATTAGAGTCAAATAAGAGTGAAGAAAGTAAAGTGTCAAGACAAAACCTGTTTACAGCGATTCTGAGAAAGGAACAAGACTGATCTTTCCACTGAGATAGAAGCGTCTTGGAGGTAACAAAGCATCTTAAAACTCAAGAGTAGTTGGAGAAAGCAAGCAAATAAGCTCTACTGATATTGTCGAAGACTGCGGTTATGGTAGATGAAGATCCGTCTCTACCAAACCTTGTTCAATTTTCGTATAACTCCTCTTGGCAGATCAAGCTAAAGGAAATACTCTTTTTCAAAGGTTATGGTTTTATACTCATCATTGAATCTAAAAACCAAGGGAGAATCTCTTTTGTGCGAGTAGACAGATACTAAAGTTAAGATACTTGAACCGTTTCAGGAATTTGTATTCGTCGTCATCAGGGAGGTACAATAAGTTCGTCTTGTCAGATTCGCAGGGCTGAATCTCTGTGGGCTACTACTTCTAATCTCTGTAGTGCTTCCAGTTTCCCTGAGGATGTTAACCGAATCAAAGTAAACCCGGAAGATTGATCTGATGACCCTAGTGGAAGGTACTAGTTTTTAAACGCCAAAACCAAAACCAAAACGAAAACCAAGAACAAGGAAGGACTCTCCTTTTCTACCAATCGATCCACTCGGGAAGAGGCTCCTTGATCCTCACTTCAATCTCCGCAGAGACGGTTTCCAACCGATAAAAGTAGATTGTATGTAAGCTCACATACATATATAGTAGAAGTATCCTTCACAACAGAAGGAGAAGGTCTATAATAGAACATTTAAGATTGAGCATTCCGAAACAACCCAACTATAACACAGGACGTAGTTGATTCATCTGTCCTAAACCTGAGATCAGACAAGCTATACACATCCAAAAAACAAGGCTTCTCAACATCATGCTGCTATTTCAACAGAAGGCACTCCTGATCTCTGATCACAAAAAAAAAAAGATAGCTCCGGGAAGCAATAAAAAACCGAAAACTGTCGCTACCAGCATTTGAAACCCAACAAATTCATCTGTTCCAGCCATGTGTAGACTTTTCGATTTTCAATAAAGATCTCAAGGGAAAGATAAACCGCTGGAAACTGTAATCACATTCACCACTAGAACAGAGTCAATGGAGAAAAACGAACCTTTAACTAAGATAGTAGATGCCTGTGTTCGAAGGGAGCAACGCTGACAGCTCGCCCAGCATTTCGATTTCCGAGGTTTCCCGGAAGCAGAAAAACTGGATAGTGTAAAAATATGCTTTGATAGAAATATTAATTTATTGATCCGGAGACAGAACTTGAGCAATTATTTAGAAATTGTTCCAAATGAGCAAGACTTTTACCAGAATGAATGCAAATCAAAACCACAACATATTTACTGCAAACGTTCTCCTCTAAGTGTTCCAAAAAAAAAAACCATAACATACACCAAAAAAACAAACATAATAACTTGTCGACATCTATGCATCTTTTCCTGAGTGATGGCACAGATTCTCAGAAATGTATACAAGAAGAAGCATAGAGCCAGTCCCAACTTCACTAGCACAACTCACTCTTACACAATATCTAAGCCGATAAAGTAGATTCAAAGGATACCTCACATTCACAGAATACACAGATGCCACAAAGTTTATGCCGGCCTCACTTGAGTTGGAGATGTTTCAGCCGCCTTCCCTGAACAGACAAGGTCACTAAATGAGAAAATTTATCTCCCAGATTATCGTTATTTTGTAAAAATATGTTCTCAGTTGACTTGATTACATCAAAGTAGAGAAGAGAACTTTTTTGAGTTATTTGCAATGAGTTCAGTGGTTACCTTCAGGCGTGAAGAGAATTAAGATGTTGCATCTCTAGTTTTGCTGATGATTCCTTTCCCAAAGTACTCTGCAATCACAGAAAACCCGTCCTTCGAGCCTTTCACTTGCTGGAAGAACAGATCTTGGTCTTTCGAGTTCTGCTCCAAACTTCTCTTCATTTCCATCACAGATCTGTACTCGGGAGCACACTCGGGGCATTCTTTTTCGTTGTCACCGAGGCAGCGTTGATGGAATGAATGCATACACATGAAATGGACAGCTGGGATATCCAATGTGAAAGTGCAAGCAGTACACTTGCTAAGTTGAAATATTCTGGCATTGGTCCTGAGATCTTCAATCTCTTTTCTCATGTTTTTAGTCGTTTCCTGCATCGTTCAAAAATCTGATTAGGAATTTACACTGGGAGAGGATTGTGATAGACAACTGGCTTTTTGATAAGAAGTAGGATCAGCATTAAGAGAACAATTTTTCTTGTTGACTTGAAATATCAGGCAAGAAATTAATGATGAAACACTAACCTGATACTTCTCTACAGCTCGCCGGTCCTCTTCAATTATTTTTGACTCTTGCTCAAGTTTCCGAGCTATGTAGTCTTTGATGACAGAAAGTGTGAGGCATGGATTCTTTGCCAGGGTCTGAAGAACAATGATAGGAGGTAAAATATCATCCCGTTCAATATAAGTGAGAACCTCCTTCACCTCTTTGGTGCAGTCCTCTCCAATTTCACCGAAATACTTGAGAAGATCTGCCCAAAGAGATGGATCCCCTCCCTTGCTAGAATCACCTAATCTTTTGCAGCATGCAATCAGTCCCTCGTGATCATGATTCTGCATGTAGCAAGCAATAACCTCCTTGTAAAATTTCATTTTTTCATACAGATACAGAAGTCCATCCTTGAACGAATTCATCTCGCAAAGAATTACAGCAAGGTCAACATCATAGAGGGGTTGCTCTAGGTCTGACGGCCATGCCATTTTAAGTAACTCCAGTCCCTTCTGTTGTCTTTCCGTACAATCCTTCTCCATTGCATCCTTCGAATCAGCATTTGTCTTCTTTTCAGGATCGGCTTTAGACACCGCAGCTGCTACCGAATGATCTATTAAGTCCTTATCTAGACCATTTTCTGATAGAGAGATTGATGGAAAATTCAAGTCCCTAGACAAGTATAATTCCAAGAGTGTGTTATTGATTTCTGCTTGAGCAGGAGAATCCTGAACTATTTCAGCATATCTCTCGAGAAAATGCATTAATGAATGTGGATGCTGAACAAACACAGTGATGAAGTCCACAGGTGATGGCAACATGGACAGGAACACACCATTAGGAATCCCTTGCTCAGTGCAAAGTCGCATGAGTATATCAATAGTCTCTTTTGGCTTGTGCTCTATAAGAATCTTACCATACTGTTCAATTGTTACCCCAGCTTGACTGGGTTCAAGACTTGAAACATATTGCAGGGCTTCATCGTAGTTTCCAAGATCTTCAAGCAAAATTTTCAAATACCACTCATGTTTTCCTGCCTTTTTTGCAACGTACATTGCATGCTCATGGTAATTAGCTGCACGACAGACCCTAATGGCTGTTTCCACATCAAACTTGAGCTCACCGATGCCATCTTCTTTTCTAATGAACGTGTTCAGCTTTTCTACATCCTTCAACTTAGTGTAACAGTTTAGCAAAAGAGTTGTGTGGTCTTTTGATGCTAGACCCTTCTCATGCAACTTCTCCAGGTAATTAGTAAGATTGTAGATCCTCTGTGCATCCAGAAACTTTTGTATCACAAATGATGGTTCAAGATAACCAATTGTGTTAATGTACTGTAACATAGCTTCGTCAAAGTCCTGTTTGCCATATAAATGATCTCCATACTTCCTCATCACATTGGCAGTAGCAGCAGCATCGGCATGTTGACTCTGGACAAGATTAATAGCTACTGTGTACAGGTTTTTCTTGAACAGCATATCTAACTTGCTTTCCATATCCTTCTCGGTAATGCACAATAAGGATTTGTCAGCCTTTATAAGTATTATGTTTCCCCATTCGCAGAGCATGTTGGAGACTTTATCAACGACAATGCTATATGCTATAAGCCGATTCCTGAGGTCGTAGACATTAAAAACAGTGTTCCCAGTTTTAGAATCATCAATGACACATAAAAGGTAGCCACGGAACCACCCCATGAATTTTTTCTCTCCTTCAAAAGCCCAGCAAGGACCACGTCCATCAACTTCATAGAAGTAAACAGCCTCAGGTCGACCAACTATTAATTCCTGTAGAACACAACATATTTCAACTGGCTAGAAGATATAGAAGAACATATTCTAAAATCAACAAGTCAGAAGAAGCGAAGTATATACCGAGCGGTCACTCATTGTAACAGTATTCACACTGCCCCCAATATGATCCAAAGTCTGCAATTTCGGTGGCTGCGCCTGCATACTAAACAAGTTGACTGACTCTGGAGTGACTGCAAACAACAGAAGCGCTTGGCCATCCATCCTGAACCCCAAGCCTGTAATAGCGGACCGTCCATCCACTTGAAGCTTAAACCGAGTGATACGCTCTCGTGCAATGTCTCCTTTGACACAATAAATGCAGCCATTATCTAAGCCAATGGCTATAAGCAATATTGGTGGAACTTCCTCCAAGACTAGAAAAGAAGTAATCTGCAATTACACATGATATTCCATCATCAAACCTCAGTATATACGTCAAGTATTATAACAGGGAAGAGATTATTACCTTAGCTTCAGGAAACTGATTGGTGAAAATTCTAAGAATACCAATGCATTCAGGAGCCGAGGAACTAGTACCTTCCTCCTGAACTTTGTCAAGATCAAAAACCTTAAGACACATCCCTGACTGTTGCGGCGATATTTGTTCATCTTCTCCGACGGTGACGAGAAAGTTCCTTTGCTATTGAAAGAAACAACGACAAGCGTAAAAACATCAAAATCAACAGGAATTGTGAAATCGATGAGCATGAATTGATAAACAACAAACACAATCTCAATTTGCAGAAGAATTGTAAAATTTGATGAATGGATTGGATCAATATACCTTGAGGTGTTGAAGGAAGAGGACGGAGGAAGAGTGAGCTTGGAAACCGGAATCGAACTTTACACCGCGATCGAGGAAGCTGACGGATCCGTCGTTAGAGCCGATGACGACTTTGCCACGGCCACTGGAACAACATTGTATATCTCCGGTTACATCCTCAGGTATCTTGCCTCCGTATTTCTCCTCGAAGAAGTCAAATTTTCTCAATTGATACATTGAATCGAGTCGAGAATTCGAATCCGGAGGAGTTTTCTAGGGTTTTCTTGTGATTTTCCGATCAGATCAGCTAATTTGATCGCAATCGGTTTACGGTCGAAAAGGTCTCAATGGAGAAATCTTGTATTTGCATTTGATGAAAACAAATACAAAAATTAATGTTTTTTTCTATATTAACATGTGAAATTTTAGTTTAAAATAAAATTTGGCAATTCATAGGAATTTATAAACAATTTTTAAATTTACAAAATTTAATTTAACTTATAAACTGAGATTTTATAAAGTTAATCGTATAAAGGAAAAATTAGGTTTTATTGCATATTAGATCCTAATCCGCACTTATTTAGTGAAAATACAATAGTATTTTTATATATTGTTTTATGAAAAATATTATGTATTTATTTCTGTTTTATGAAATTATAATAGTATATTTATATTATAGTAGCAATATAGACATGTATTTAGAATAGTATTTAGAATAGAATGTAATATAATACAAATATTTATAGTTTTATTTAAAACGTTATAATTTTTTATATACCAAATAAAAAATTATTTAGTTAACAAAAGAGAATTTTAAAATTTTCAGAAATTAAATGTGTAGATGTGAAAATTTAAAAGTTCAATTTTTTACGGAACTAAACAATTTAATAATTGTAAACTAACATCTTGTTAAATTCACATTATATTTGTGATTAAACTTACAGATTCCAGCAGTTTATATTTTGTGATTAAAACGAAATTATATTTTGGTTTGGGTTGTTAAAATAGTGGTTAGGGTTTAGATTTTGTGATTAAAACAAAATTATATTTCGGTTTGGGTTGATAAAATAGCTGTTAGGGTTTAGATTTTGTGATTAAACGAAATTATATTTTGGTTTGGGTTGATAAAATAGTGATTAAGATTTAAATTTTGTGATTAAATTATTTATTTTTTAAATAGATGACATGTCAAATTCTCATTAGTCAACTAAAAGGCGGTGAATGAATGGATTCACCCCCTAAAGGGTGAACCCAAGAATTGTTCCATATTTTAATAGATCCAATAGTAACAGATTTTGAAGCCATTTAGTCATATGCCATTTGATGTTAGTGTTTATTTGTGGACAAATATATGTTGTCTTGAAATTCGTTTGTGTTTTTCGTTTTTTTGTCGGCCAAATATTCCATTAATCAAGGAAACACAGTATAAGAAGTGTTCACTAGATATAACATTGACATACATTTAAAAAATCCAAGAGACAACACAAACCAAGTTCTGATGTCTAACTGTTTTAGCTAGTGTGTCCGTTACTGTTTTCTCTTGTCGATTTACATGTAGAAAGGCATAAGAGTTTTTGGACATAACGACTATATCCTTAATGTATTCTTGGATTTTCTAAGGGTCCCCAATAGGTTGACGTTATTGAATTACCTACTCTAAATGACCATATAGCATGCGCGAGTTCCCTCAAAATATGACTTTCTGATAGCTGACCCGTCTCATCTGCAGTAGAGCTTCCCGTAGTGCAATGGCCTCCATATCCAAAGCTGAGTTTGTTGGCTCTATTGACGTGGAGCCTTTGAGAAGGCAACGACCTTGAGCGTTAAAAAGTCCCCATCTGATTCCCGCCTTGCTATTAGAATCAATCCATAATCCATCTGTAGAAATTTGTTGTCTTATTAGCAAAAAAGAGAAAAAATTCACCGAACAAAATGAAGAATATCTCTAGAAGAAGAAAAAATCACTTGCGCGATTATCATAGAAAAATTGTTACTGCAACTCGCTTTATACTTCTATTTTTATAATTCGTGAACCGTATGAAGAGGTAAGCTTCATACTGAATCATATTTATTCTTTTATAGTTTTTGTCATTGTAGGTATTCCGAAATATATATGTTAAGGTTAGTTTTTTTTATCTCTATTTTTGAATTTTAGTTTTATAGATTTGTAGATTTTGATATTGTTATTGAGTTAAAGTTAAGATACTTCATATATACATATTTATATATATATATATAACAAAAAAGTTGTTTCATATATATGGCACATTGATTTGTCCTTTTATGTTATAGTGAAAATCAATGTATATTTATTCAGATGAATGAGGTTTGGAAGTAACATGAGACTTTGGAAGAGCTGCTGAGATTTCGTCATCATAGCTATTCTGAAATCTCGATTTAACAGATTAGTGAGACATCAATTTATAGAAAACAACACTATTGTGTATCAGATTTACTTACTGGTAGGAAGTTTAAGTTAAGGCATATCATATGTAATGTACCATATAGTTGTGCCCTAGTATGTTAAAAGCAAAGTAGTAAGTCTCTGTTTAAGGTGATGAACCTTTGCAAATAACATCTATACTATGAAGAGGGAAGAGAAATCTTATCAATAGAGCTATCCAGAAATATAAATGTCACAGGTTAATGAGCAGATTATCTTTACAGTAGTGCTTCATTTAAGAGTTAAATTCTTTTAAAGAATGGGATTTCAGTGTCATCTTCTAAGCTATTTAGAATCCTAGGGCAATTCTAATAGTTATTGATATGTTAATAATAACACTTTGTTTATTTGATAAGAACATGTTAGCTACTGTTTACCCATTTTATTTTGAGAGAAAGGTATAGGCTTGACGTCTTTTATTGTATATTAACTGATTTTACAAAATTTGAGTTTGGAAATGTAAAATGTATACAAGCCAAGCATAATCTCAGCGTAACATTCCCATGGAGGAGGCTTCTATTGATTTCGTCTTAGGAGAACTTAACACATCCTTATATAATGTTAAAGGTTAGTGAAATGAAAACTACTCTGAGACGTTGATTAATGTTAGTTTAGATATCTGTTGTTATAAATTTAGATTTTGTAAAACTGTTGTAGAATTATTTTTTTGGCAGTCATTTTAATTGAGTTACCTAAATTAGTGAGTAGCCATCCATTAACTTCTCTTATTGTTTGATAATATTTTAACTAGGCTATTGATTATGTATATGAAAACATTAACTGACAATTCCACAATATAAAGTTATAAAAACATTTTAACTTTTCGAAAACAAAGTTAAGGTATTTTGTTTTTATTGTTTGAGACTTTATGGAAAAGAAAATGAAATTAACTGATAGGCGATTCTAAACACTTTATTTTTTTCTGTGGAAACTGATATCAGTAACTCCATTACTTGCTAAATGCATGTTGTCATACTAGCTTGTACCTGTTCACATATATATATATATATATATATATAAAAGAATAGATTATTATAGTATAACAAAGATCGATCATAGTCATTTCTTATTGGTTCTTACCTCTTAGACCATGTACAGAAGAGATTTTTTGTGGGTATCATAAGCCTAAAATATTAAATTAATAGACAAAGCAACTGATTTGGACTTGAGAATTATCACTGGAGTGATATTTCTGATACTAGTCTCTAATGACGTGGCGGCTTGTAATTAGTCGGAAAAACGCGTTTTTGTGGAAAATGAGAGAAAAAAAAAATTATTTGCTCTCGACTATCGCTCCAGTAGCTGATGCTAGCATGTAATTTCGATTTTACAAATAAATTTTGTTTTTTAATGATACCAATACTGATCTTACCAATGAAAACAGATTATTATCAGTATCATAAAAAAAACTTAAACAATAAACAAACATTAAAATTAATAATAAAAAATTGTTGATGATACTCTATAAATACCAACTATTTGCATGCTTTTAGAACAAACGTCTCTTGCAATGCTTAGTCCTATAAGTTCTTAAAAACTTTCTTGCAACACACCTGTTTTAAACTTTAAATTCTCCAAATTTAAGGGTAAAAAATTGGAAGAGCCCAATTAAGGGACCAACCATTAGGGCTGCTCTAAGCCACCACTTCTTTGGTACCGTATATTGATTTTAAAGTTTTCAAAGTTTTCTGCCAATTACCCTTGTACAGCTAAAACTAAAGTTCTTAGTTGTAAAAATATATATATATATATATATATATATATTCTTCATTTTTATTTATTTCAAACAATGTCATATTTTTTTAGTACCAATTCTGAAAGCTAAAATCGTTAAACCGATTTAGTTCATTAATTTTACTAAAATTGAAACATCAAAAAACTCATAAGAATCTAGACGGACATTTTATCGCTATATAAACCGTTTTTTTTTATCTACATATACATTTTTCAGCCATTTTGTAAAATAAATCCTTTAGTTAGGACTTATTTACAAGGAATGTCATTGACATTAATTATTATCAATTAATTAATATTCCTAATTATTAGTATTTTTTTATCTAATATATCTCCATCAATTCTAATTACTTTTAAAAAGGAGAAATCTTAGAACTTTATTAATATTATACTTTATTAAAAATAAATATTGTAGTTATTTAAAGTTTAAAAAATGTTTAGAATATTTAACGAAAAAACGTTTAGAATATATATAATATATGAAATCTATAAAATTAAATAACCATTTCAAAAGAAAACTTTTAAATAGATTTGAATTATAAATCTTTTTATAAAAATATTACTAGACCAAAAATTAAAATATAATGTTTACTTTTACCGAACTTGATTAGATGGTGGGATGGGTTTAGAATATTACAGTTCAGTGAATTTATAACAATTAAATAACATACTTAAAAGAAAAATTTTAAATAAATTTGAATTATATATCTTTTAAATTAAAATATTATTAAAACAAAAATAACAAAAAAAAAGATGTTTAATTTCACTTAACGGCGTTAGATTGTAGGACGGGTTTGAGTCAGTAATACGAGACTGTATACCACATGTGAACTTCATTAGATATGTTTAGTTTGACTGAACGGGATTAGGTGGTAAGACGAGTTTGGGTCTATTGTAATACGAGAAGTTATACCTGGTGGGCAGCTATGTGACAACTACAAGTTTTTTTTTTCCTCATGTAACATGCTATGGTCTACAAGATCTCGTGCACTGGAACCCATGGTTATAGACTCGAATCCATTAGTAAGGGTAGATATAACAATCAAAATACAATTATCTATACTATTAATTAGGAAGCATTTTGTGAACTACAACATTGTAAGGGTAGTTTAAAACTAAGTAAATAAATTTTTGCATGGGTAATTTAGTAAATTAACAACTACTAAAATATAGGAATATCTTTAAACATGCAAATATATTGTATGTTTAATTCAAAAATGCATATATGTTAACTAAATTATTTTCGTAAGATATTATTAGATATTTTCGAATATGGCAATCTAATAACAAATTATCATTTTGTTTAGATTTAATAATTTCCTTAACAAAACTATGCTGATTAAATCTCATTTGTGTACATGACAAAAAAGACTTTTTCAATTATAATTTTTCAGATATGAATTTTTTTTATTATATTTGTCGTATATAATCTAAACGAAATACTTATATCATTTAAAATACAGCTTATTCAAAAGCTTATTTTTTGGATTCTAAATATCTAGAAAATATTTCCAAGGTATATTAAAATATTTTAACATTTCATTAGAGTTTCAATGATTTAAAGTTTTAGAATATATTTTTTGTTTTTTAAACGGGTAGTTTCATTATTTTAAATATATATAACTAACCCAAATTTTTAATATATTTTTAAAAAGAATTATAATAATTCTATATCTCAAGATTATTTTATTTAGAGCCAGATAAATTATTCAATTTCAAATCAAATAATTTATTTTATTTTGTATCATATTGTTACAAGATTTTGGAATACACATTCTTCTAAAATTGATTATTTTCTTTTTGAAATAACATTAAAATAAATTTAAATACCAATGTTTTAATTTTAATGCAAATTTAAGAAACTATTGAATTTAGATCAAGATGACTAATTTAACTAATTACAAGCTATTTTTTAATTTACACAGTTTTTGCAATTAGTTCAAAATAATTCTCTAAATTTACTCACATTAAACTATCTCTTAGTTTTATGATTTTGTTAAGATTCGTTTCTTGAAGTTAAGCAAGTTTATCAAATAAATTCAAATATATATTTGATTAATTATATATTATATCAACCAGAGGATTTCTGGATTTGAGATAATATATCAAGTCGGTGTTTATTATTTATATTAAATAGTAAATATAATTTTGTTTTCATATATGTGCGCGTACACATGAACAAATGTATGAGTATGACATATTATAGTTGATAGATCATTTATTTTTTCAATTTGTTTTCATGTTTTAATTTATGGTATGTTTACAAATTTNNACAAA
>Ga0041059_1002633_pt1 | contig 13195 bp, 12 predicted proteins | sample AraColnosormetaG_FD_56232 | JGI IMG/M metagenome (GOLD analysis project Ga0041059, IMG submission 56232) | Arabidopsis roots microbial communities from North Carolina, USA - Col MF nosort | ecosystem: Host-associated > Plants > Roots > Unclassified | place: USA: North Carolina | collected... | reverse complement strand
GACATATATACATATATATATATATATATATTTATATGTATATATATCATACTTAATTTACTTATTTTCTTAGCTTAAGCAAAATAATTTATGTAACTTTTGAAGAACTAGTGAGAAATATTGTGAGTTAGAGAAAATGAGAGATGTGCGTTTATTTAGAAGGAATCTAAGTGTTACATTTTTCATTTGAAACTTCATATAAAGAAACTAAAAACAATAATGAAAGAAAGAACACCAAAAATAGTTCTTATGAGAATCAAAGCTCATTATCACTCTCATTTTCCCCCTTACCTTGAAAAACATCGGATGGTGCATGCGGTCTTTCTTCTTGAAAGAAATCATTACATTTTCATTTCAATCTAAAGTTTCCAAATACAAGATATAAATACAATCTTTTTATTTTATTTGAATTTCTCGTATAAGTTGTGATCATCTCATGCGTTCCTTTTTAAGAGAGTATAGATAAACGTGTGCCATATAAAGGATAGTAGTTGAACAAAACAAAAGAAAGAATCGTAAAATTAAGTACTTTAAGAAACTTATGTTGTGTCTTGATGAATCTCTCACATTCATTTTTGGTTTTATGATGAGTCTCTCACCCACACAACTTGTCATATGCATATGTGCTTAATTTAGCAAAACTAATCACACTCTTGTTCAAGTATCAACTTTATATCTTCTTGTTTGATACAAATCATCCTCTTATTTAATAACAAACAACTCATCCTAATGGAAAAATGGATAAAAAAAAACCTCACATTATCTACAATCATGAAAAAATTCTCAACTTTTTTTTGTGGATTTTTAAACCCTCAGTTTTTTAAAAGTGGTAAAATAACCCCTAATATTAATGAATCAAATAAATAAATAAATAAAAACTTAGTTTGTAATTTATTTTTGCAAATTCTAGTTTCCTATTTTTCTTTCTAATTTTTTTTCTTACTCTATTAAAAGAAATCAGTGTCGTTCCCACTAGAAACTGGTACATAAACTACAGAAATTCATTGATTACCCATTATGTTTATTTTTTTGTTCGAATTGGTTCTAACTTTTCAAGTTTTGAATTTCAAATTGGTCAAAATTATTAGCATAGTTTTTTCTAAACTTGTGTAATCAAACCAAATAACTTTTTAAACATAAATTTCATATTCAGTTTGATATAAAAATTTATATGACGCTTTTACTATTAGAAAAACTAATCTGGTTTTATGATGATGAATTTCTATAACTCAACAAAATAAATTATTATTAACTGTTATTTTCAATTAGTACATAAAATTAATAAAAAATCATATATAACACAAAATACTTAATTTTTATCGAAAAATGGAATCATACATAAACTCCGTCTGGAATAAATTTTAGGCATAGACTGCATATGGTATCATAAATATGAAACCGATTTTCCAAACAATAAATTTTGGGCATAGACTGGATATAACCGTAACGAAAACGTTTTACTATACCTCAACTAAATTTGAAAAAAAAAATTATATAATTTTATATAATTTATGGCAAGGTGTATTGTGTAGAACGGATGCGGCTTGGCGAGAGGACATCAAAGTGGCGGGACTTGGCGGTACTTGGCTAGAGTTTTAAGGAACCGGGGTCAGGAGGGACCTCAACGTGTTCTGAGATTTTCGAGAACGTTTCATCACCTTTCATGGCTGAAAGTTTAGCCTATAGAGTTGCAATTCTGGATGCAGCCAGCTTAGGAGTGGATCACTTTCTGCTTGAGTCTGATTGTCCACAACTAATCGGAGCTATAAACTCTCGTTCAGTTCTTTTGGAATTTCACAGTATTTTGGAAGACATTCTATTAAGCATCAACTCTTTTGCTAGCTTTATGTGCCGATTTATTCTTCGGTCATCTAATGTTGTGGTTGATACTCTCACAAAACTATGTCTTTGTTTGTATGGACAGAACATCATTTGAGCAATATAATTAAGTTTGTGCANAAAAAAAAAAAAATTTGTTAACACAAAAACTAAAGAACTTCAATTAGAAAAAAAAAACAATTGTAAAATAGAATTTAGGAAAAAGAATTATAAACCAAACTATTTATTTATTTAAATTTAAGTATAATGGATTCTTTTATTTTAAATTGATTTTATTAATATTATATGCTATTTTACATTTTATTAAAATGTGAAGGTTTAAAAACCCATAAAGAGTTATGGGTCTTTTCATGTTTCTAAAAAAGATAATGTTATTTTTTTACCCATTTTTCTTATCCTAATGAATATGAGGAAACAAATAAAAACAATAATGCAAAAAGATAACCAAAAATGGACAGATGAGAAACATAGCTCATCACTTTCATTTTCCCCCAAACCATAAAAGAACTCGATGATGCATGTTGTCCTTTTTCTTGGAAAAAAGTGTTACATTTTCATTTGAAATTGTATATCAAAACAATAATAATTCATCTTCTCTAGTAAGCTTCACCATCAAAATATCACTTAAAAAAAAAGTTCTATCTATAAGGTTAAGATAATTGAAATCATAATACTAAACAAGAACAATCTGTCTAATAAATAAATACATGAAATGCAAAGAAAATTAAAAAAATTTAAAAAACCATTAGTTCACATCACATATAACATTTATGTGAGTTTAGAATTTTTGTTTAAAACATTAAAAAATCAAGTTTTTTTGGTATTATAATGATTTTTAACATCTTTGCACTTCTTATCGTTGTAGAAACCTTAGAACTTAACATATTCATAATTTTCTATTGGTGAATATATAAATAAAATCGCGAGAGTTGCAACGTAGTTGCAACATAGTCACAAAATGTCACTGTTTTGTGACGCTATTTTATTACACTGACCATATGAATTTTAATGTGTAAGAGTTAAAAAAAAAAATTGTACATATGATTTCACAAAATTAGAATCCTAAAGGAGATCTCTTAGTTTAATGAGTAAAACTTTATATGGTTAAAATACTTAAAGTCACAACTACGTTGCAAATTTGGGACTACGTTGAGACTAAAGATTGGAACTACAAAAAGAGTATCTAATTCGTCTCAGTTTATGATTATTTTGCAACTACACCAATAAAGTCAATGAATAGTCTCATAACAGTCAGAAATATTAGGCGGTTTACTGACTACAATATTATGTCGTAAATTTGTGATAATTCTCTGTGTGTAGTCGTTTATTAGCCGCAAAATAATTACAAAACCGTTACTAATATATGTGACCAAACAAGGGTCCCAGAAATGTAGTCCCAAAATGCAGGTTTTCTTGTATGGCCTCCAATGTGTCGATGATGGGTTGATGAATGACACAAACCACTAATCTTCTAATTTAAAGAGTGTTTGACCCATTTATCATAACAGTTGCAGCTGCTCCTACATAAAGTCTAGATGTTGGTTCCCAATGAAATGTTTTGATGGTTGTTGTAAACTCAACTGCTCTTGTTAAGAGATTTTGTCTTCTTTGTAAAAAAAACGATTGTATCAGCTAAATCTACTAACACATATCTCGAAAAAATGGTACTATTAGCGGCTTGAATGAAAAAAATTATAATTTGCTAGAATTAGAGAAATAAATAAATAATAATTAAGATTGTTATAAAACTAGTTATCAAAAACATTTATCTACGTTTTATTAAGCAAACAAATGAGATATACATCAAAATCGTTATCACCTACCAACTAATAAAAGGAGCTATTTGAGGCTTCTAATGCTAGCCACATCTCTTTCCTAAACTACTATCTTAAATTTACATATCTTCATAATTATCAATGTGAGCATACCCAGAAAAAACTCCACATCTCAGCATAATTAAAATTTTATATTTAAAATCATAATTGTTACAATAAAAACAATGATAAATACAGTTGAGTTGAACATATATTATTTGAGGTTTCTAAGGCTAGTCACATCAGCTTCCTAAACTACTACCTTAAATTGACACATCATGATAATTATCCATGCTAGCACACTTAGAAAAAAACTCCACATGTCAGCATAATTAAATTTTATATTTTAAATCATGATTGTTACAATAAATAAAAAATGATACATAAACTTGAGTTGTAAATATATAATTTTTGTTTGCTTTTGTAAAATGATGGACGTAATAAATACCCAATATGTTCATAGTTTAATTATTTGCTAACAACAATATCACTATTTCAAATTCCTAAAACTCTTGAGCTAAAACACCATATTCCTTGCTCACCGACTTCCTTCTTTCATCAACACGGTCTCCAACATAATTTTGATCCCGAGAGATGATGGTTCCGTTCAAAGGCTTACCAACATTGGAAATGATTTCGAAGTTAAAGGAGAACATCAATGTTCAAATCATGGATATTGAGACATTAAATGTTATTATTCATCCAGTAGCAATCACTCTTCTCACAAAAAGTAGGTTTCGCCAACCTTATTTTTTTTTCTTTTGAGTACTAAATACTGTTTTATGTAGGAAAATCTTGGTGGTCGTTAAAATGAGTTAATTTTAGGAGATCTATGTAAGAAGATCTTTTTGGTCTTTAAATTAGTTGATTTTGGGAGTTATGTAAGGATAAATTAGTTGATTTAATTTATTTTTGTAGGGAAAACAGAGCTTTCTTCACTTATAAAGGAGGAGGCAAAGGTGAAGAAAATGAGTAAAAGCTGTGGGCCTGATACTCCATATGGTTATTTGTTAGATGCTTACAAAGAAGCAGCTGGCACATATGGATATTTTCCGACTACTTTGAGACTATCCATATTGATCCCTAAAAACGGTCACTAAATAAAATGGTCGCAATAACGTCTCATATTTGTGACGGTTTTTGAGACTGACTTATGTGGTCGTATATTAGCGATGGTTTAGAGATACATATTAGTAATCATATATTGAGACTAAATTGTGACAGTATCTAAAATCGTATATTAGCGACTTCTTAGTGAAAAACTATTAAAATTTTTTTGAAAAAATTAACTAACAAATAGAAAAAATAAAAACAAATAAGGAAATATGAAATAAATATAATTTTCTATTTTTAAAAATCATAACAAACACATAAATACAATAACATATATCAATTGATTTATTAAATATTGATATCGACATTGATGGAGCGATGGAGCGACGATAGGCGTGGGGCAACAAAACCATGGCGGTGGCCAGAGGGTCTGGGATGTGATGGTGTCAAGAGGTTTTGAGGTGCGCCAGTGGACGATTCAAGTTGACATGTGTTGGTGGTGAATTTGTGGAGACTTTCAGATGTGGTACTGGTGGCGCTAGTTCTTCAGATTTGCAATCATCTATAACAAATTGATTCTTCATATCTACCAATGAAACCTAAAATACAAATAACAAATTCTTTGATCTACCAAAGAAATAATCAAAACACATAACAAATTTATTGTGTAAAGAGAGAACTAACCTTCTAGTAATCATTGAGTAAATGAAAAATGATTTAGTCTTCTGGGTTTCATGATTTCACATGAACTTGATGGAGAGGATACATTGAGAAAGAGAGAAGGTGAGAAAAATTTGATTATAGAAAATAACATAAACAATAGCGAGAGAGAAAGGAAATATTGAGATGATTTAGTCTGTTGGATAGAATTTGTCGACGGTGTAAGATGGCCCTTAGGTGTTCCTTGTCATTTAAGATCAGCCAATGAGAAATAAGAAGGGTAAGTAAGTGTAGTGTTGTTTTTTAATGGGGAAAAATGGCAGAAAAATCACCAACTTTCAAAAATGAGACGAAAAAATTGCCAACTCACGAGACGTCGTTTTAATCACATACTTTTGGTTGATCTCTCCAAAAAATACCAAAGTTTTGTTGACCGAGCCAAATTAGTCATCGCGTTAAGTCTTTGTTAGTACGCGAGAAACGGGGTTAATACTTCGTTAACGGGCATCGTTGAACCTAAACGACATCGTTTTGTCAAAAACAAAACGAGCCAAAAACGAGAGAAACGTCGTCGCTTGATTCACAGTCTGCTAAAATTTCCCAAATCGATTAGAAACCAATCCCTAACCCTAAAAGAGAAAATTCTCAAATTCTCTCAATCTCTTAGCAATTGATCCCGATGGCGAAGACGCGGGGAGGAAACTGGAATCCTCGTCGGTCGCGGAGGCTAATGGCTGTTGTTGGCGAAGCTAACAGAGCAAATATTTCGAATCGACCACTAGAAGTTTTTGAGATCTCTGATGAACTGGAGACAAATTAAAACCCAAAAGAAACCGCGACAAATCAGATCCCAGAAGAAACCGCGACGAATAGAAACCCAGAATTAACGGAGACTAATCAAAACCAAGAAGAAATGGAGATAAATGAAACCCGTGAAGAAACAGTGACTAATCGAACTCCAGAAGAAACAGTGATTGAGGCGGTGTCGATTCTACAAGAGGAAAACCCAGTTCCTCAACAGAAACAACATGAACAAAAAGAGAAGAAGAAAAAAAAGGAAGAGTCGTGACGAAGAAGAAGAAGAAGATCGCGATTGTGTGAGTGGAGATGATTGTGAGGTTATCGGCGATGAAGACTGCGAGGAAGAAGACAATGTGGGTGAAGTGGGGATTGAAGCTGTTCCTGAACGTTACTGTGAACCTTATGTTGAAGACAATGGCCGTGGAATCGTTGATGAAGACAATGTGGGTGTTACTATAGATGAAGACAATATGGGTGGAACATGTGGTGAAGACAATGTGGGTGGGAATGTTGGTGATGACAATGTGGGTGGGATTGTTGGTGAAGACAATGTGGGTGGCAGTGTTGGTGAAGACGATATGGATGGAGGTCTAGAGGAGGAACATTGCGATGATTTTGAAGCAGGGTTTGGTATTGGTGCAAGAGAATATGGCGATGCAAGGGACACTGATGTTGACAGTGGAGAAGAGATATGGGACGATGAGAGGATTCCAGAGCCTTTGGCTGACAGTGATGATGAACTAGGTCCTGAAGAAGAAGGTGTTGCTGCTCCTGAAGCCGAAGATCTTGAAGTGCTTCTGAGATTGGGGAAAACGTTCAATGGTCCTGAAGAATTCAAGATAGCTGTCTTAAGGTACTCTCTGAAGACTAGATATGATATCAAGCTGTATAAATCACAAAGTCTGAGAATTGGTGCAAAGCGCTCTTCTACTGACGTGAAGTGTCCATGGAGATGCTACAGCATGTATGACAAGAAGACTCATAAGATGCAACTGATGATATACGATGATAAGCATGTATGTGTGAGGTCAGGTTACAGCAAGATGGTGAAGTAAGGGACAATTGCATGGTTGTATAGGGAGAGGCTGAGGAAGAATCCAAAAATTACTAAGCAAGAGATGGTTAGTATTCATAGGGAGTATAATCTTGTAGTCACAGAAGATTAATGTTCAAAGGCGAAGACAAAGATCTTGATGGAAAGGAAAGCTACTCACGATGACCATTTTGCTCGGATTTGGGACTACCAAGCAGAGATTTTTTGATCAAATCCTGAGACCAAATTTGAGATTGAGACAACTCCAGGAACAACCATAGACAGCTTACCAAGGTTTTTGCGACTCTCTATCTGTTTTAAATCGCAAAGAGACTCTTGGAAGAACACATGTAGGCCTATAATAAGGATAGATAGTGCATTCCTTAAATGGGATGTAAAAGGACATCTACGAGCTACTACAGGAAGAGATGGAGATAATAGGATAGTTCCCATAGCATGGGCTGTAATTGAAATTGAGAATGATGATAACTGGGACTGGTTTCTTAAGATGCTCTCTTCTTCTTTAGGGTTAGGAGATGGGAGTAATGTAGCTGTCATATCAGACAAGCAATTGGTGAGAATCTCTTGGTTTAATACTTATATGGATGTTTGTTTTGATGTTTTAGTTGTTTGACATTCTTATTTGTATCATGCATTTTCAGGGTTTGGTAAAAGCTATTCATACTGTTATCCCGCAAGCTGAACATAAGTAATGTGCTAGGCACATTATGGACAACTGGAAAAGGAATAGTCATGACATGGAGTTACATCGACTATTCTAGAAGATTGTTAGGAGTTACACTGAAGGATAATTCACTAACCATATGGTTGAACTGAAGAATTACAATCCAAGCGCTTATGAGTCTCTGTTGAAGACCAATCCGAGGACATGGTCACGAGCTTACGTCAGGATAGGAAGTTGCTACAATGACAACCTCAATAATCTTAGTGAATCTTTCAACAGAACTATCAGACAAGCAAGAAGGAAGCCTCTACTTGATATGTTGGAAGATATTAGGCGGCAATGTATGGTGCAGAATCAAAAGAGGTATGTAATAGTAGAGAGACTGAAGAGTCAATTCACCAAAAGAGCTCATGCTAAGATAAAGAAGATGATTGCTCGTGCACAAGGTTGTGAAAGATGGATGGCCAGACATAACAAGTATCAGATCAAATGTGGCGATATGGACTTCACAGTCGAATGAACAGCCACACTTGCGGTTGCATAAAGTGGCAGATGACTAGAATTCCATGTATTCACGCTGCCTCGGTTATTATAGAGAATCGTGAGAAGGTGGAAGATTATGTTGTGGATTGGTACACAACTAGAATGTGGCAGCTGACATACTATGATGGCATTACGCCTGTACAGGGCAAGCTTCTATGGCCTAGAGTGAACCGGTTGGGAGTGCTGCCACCTCCTTGCATAAGAGGTAATCCAGGTAGACCAAACAATCATGCAAGGAGGAAGTCTCAGTTTGAAACAGCTTCTAGCTCCAATACCATGTTATCACGAATACATCGAGTCATGACCTGTTCTAATTGCCAGCAAGAAGGACACAACAAACAAGGGTGTAAGAATGAGATTGTTGCACCTCCACCAAAAAGATCTAGGGGTCGATCAAGAAAAGATCAGGTTTATTTCATGTCATCTTTAAAATTATCATGTGCATAAGGTGGTTGATTAATGAGATTATGTTGTGGCTGCAGGAGCCGAGGAATATATTGTTCGGTCAAGGACAACCATTGCAACGAGAACCATCTGAACCTTCCCAAGGAGCACCTACACCATCTCAAACATCTCTTGGAGCAACATCACAAGTAGAACCATCTCAAGCTTCTCAGGGAGCAACCTCTCAACCTCCATATGTAGCGCCATCCCAAGCTTTCCAACCATCACAGAGAGGACGATCAAACAGAGGTAGATCACAAAGAGTTGGAACACAGAGAGGAAGAGGAAATGCACAGAGCGGATGGGAGAGAGGTGGAACACATAGAGGAAGTGGAAATGACAACCTCGGAGGATGGAGATCATGGTTTGAATGTTCCCGCTAAACAATGTGTTGATGCAGCTTTTGTTTTTTGTTTTCTTTTTTTCTTGTTTCAGAACCAAATAACTCATCATGTTTTGTTTTGTCATGTTTGGTATTATGACATTGCTAATTTGTTTCAGAGTGTATTAAGACATGTTTCAATGTTGCATTTTCATAACTTTTGAGTTCAAATTACCTTACAAACGATTAGTTATAATCCATACAACATTACAAAAGTTACATAAGATTGCATACACTCAATAACCAATTGAAAGTTTCTTTTGGTTCCCTTGACCAAACATAACATAAGCAACCACAATTGTGATTACACAAAGCAACAGAAAACACACATACAACCACTCTTTACACTTGACGAGTTCCTTTTTCCTCGCTATGGCTTCTTCTTTCAGCTCTTGTATCTGATTAAGCATCTCATTTGTTTCTGCTTTAACTTTGCTAATCTCATTTGCTACGATGGCTAGTCTTGGTAAAGCATCTTCGACTTCTTCAAACACGGGATCCTCTACCCACTTAAACAAATGACCCTAATGCACAAACACATAGATACATTGTTAGCTTGTCAAAAAAATGTCGACTCATTTCTATCCTCTACATACATCTCTTTTGGTTGTCCAAGTATTCACATCTCTATTCCTAACACAACGAAAGAATGGACGTCCTTGGTTCTCTTGGGTTTTTGAAACAAAGATCGTGACTTCTGATCCACACAAACACTTCGACGGCACACCACGCTCTCCGGCAACACCACGCTCTCTGGCAACACGTGATGTGACAGAGCTTGAGCTCATTGTTAGAGTGAGAATGTAAAAGAAAAAGAAGAGATTTGGAAAATTTAGGGTTTGAGATTCTAAAATTGAATTGGGGGTTTCAGAGGCTTGTTTTGTTTTTAAAGAGACGAAGTCGTTTAGGTTTAACGGTGACCGTTAACGAAGTATTAACCCCGTTTCTCGTGTACTAACAGAGACTTAACGCGATAACTTATTTGTCTCGGTCAACAAAACTTTGGTATTTTTTGGAGAGGTTAACCAAAAGTATGTGATTAAAACAACGTCTCGTGAGTTGACGAGTTTTTCGTCTCTTTTTTGAAAGTTGACGATTTTTCTGATATTTTTCCTTTTTTTTAAAGTAATAATAAAGTGTTACTCTTTTGTGACTAATGTTTATGAGTCACAACTATATTTCTATGAATTTAAAGCTTACTAACTAAATAAAATCTATGTATAATGTTATAGTCATGTAAATTACGATACTAAACAAGATAAATCAGTTTAATGAGAAAGAAAAGAAATGTAAGAATAATTAGAAATTTAGAAATTATAAGTATCATCACATATAATCGTTACGTAAGTTTAGGAATTTTGTTTAAAACATTAAAAACTTTAAAGGGATTTTTTGCCATTGTAATGATTTTGTAGATATAGTAGTTAAAATCAATTTAGAATCCTTGAAACTTTTTTTTTTTGTGCAACGCCTTGAAACTTAACATATTAACAATATTATGTTGGTTAATATCTTAACAAAAACTGCAAGGGTTGCTAAAAGGTAGCACAATCGTCTCAATCTCAGTTGTTCGTCACAACTCAGCCAAATATATGTTGGTATGTAATGACTTGTTTGTAACTTTTCCTTAGAATAGTTGCAAAATGCTAATATTTTATGATGAATTTTTATGAGTCACAACCCTATTCATATGAATTTTAAAGTTTAAGATCCAAAAGGTTATATCTATAAGGTTAAAATCAATGAAATCATAATACTAAACAAGATCAATCAATTTAATAAGTAAATACATGAAATGCAAAGAAAATTATGAAAATTCAAAAAACCATTAGTTCACATCACATATAACATTACGTAAGCTTAGAATTATTGTTTAAAACATAAAAAATAAATCAAATTTTTTGGTATTATAATGATTTTTAACATCTATGTACTTCAAATCGTTGTAGAAACCTTAAAACTTAACATATTTAAAATTTTCTATTGGTGAATATATGAATAAAATTGCGAGAGTTGCAACGTCGTCGCAACATTGTCACAAAGTGTGACTGTTTTGTGACACTATTTTTATAACAAAAATCATATAATTTCTAATGTGTAAGAGTAAAAAATAATAGTAAATATGATTTCACAATCACACAATATTAGAATCCTAAGCGAGATGTTTTAGTTTAGTGAGTAGTGGCTAAAACACTTGAAGTCACAACTACGTTGCATATTTAGGACTACTGAAACTGGAAAAATGACCAATTCAAAGGGCACACAATCACCATACAAGATAATTGTTTTTGAGTTTTCAAAAACGACATCTTTTTAATAGGCGACAATGTGTCATACGATATTTTTTCTCAAGAATACATGTTAAATATGTTTCAAAATTGGATCTGGAATGATTGTGTGTGTCACGGGAAAGTGGCTCCATGATAACAAGCATGAACTCTAGCAGACATTCAAACATGTATAAGCTTAAATCTTTTTCAATAGTTTTTTCTAAAAATGTTTCATTAATGACATATATGTTTGTACGAGAGTTGTTCTAATCTAAAAAAAAGCCTAATTGATTGAATTTTCTTTGTAATATCATCGTTTTTTACTCTATGTTAAATCTTCCCATCATGTGTATCAGTCATGATGTATAAACCATAATAATTTCGGAATAGTTTTTCAAATGTTAGTCGTAGAAAGACTTTTTAGGTTGTAGCCAATCTCTCTTCACAAAAATGCAAATTTGAATACTTCACTTTTTACAAATCCTCGCATATTTAAAAAAAAATATATTTAGATAATAATCACATCTCTCTCATCTGTCTTCGCTTCATATCCACACAAAGGTATACACATAACATTATCCATGCATCGTCAATTAAGGCGAGACATTATTGTGCCAAATCTAATATGTTTATTTATTTCATGCTCCTAAAAATGTTAATAAATAAAAACCTTTCTGACCAAAAAAGAGGATGGTACATTCATTTTATTCACAAGTGACTTGACTATATAAACACACGAAAGAAAATCAAAACCTTCAATAATCTCCATAAGCACCTTTCTCACATAGTCAAAACGGCTTGGATTTGAATGAAAACGCCAGCGAAAATGTATTTCTTAAACGTTGTCCAAATTTGTTATACAAAACATATAAGCTACTATTTCAACAACCATTAACGCAATTTTTCTGTTTCTCTTAACCAAAGACTTAAGAAAAAACATACCATTTTTCACGATTCTTGGAGGTGAGATATAAGACTCAGATGGATTGATCTATTAATAACAAAAATGTTTAAAAATAAGTCAAATATCTTTCAAAGAGTGAACAGCTCATCAGAATCACAAAAATAAATTTATAAATTTTTCTTTTGGGTCTTTGCATTCACCATCCATTTATTTCTATGTGAAATCTTTGTTTTTTTTTCTCTTTCTCTATCGCTTTCCCATAAGTACAACACTTGTTGAATCGATAGAGAACCTTGTCTTATGTATCGATATGAATCCATTATGAATCGATATTATTACATTCCAATTCCTTACCAATATCCCTCAAGGAAAATTCCGAATTGGATCCCAAATTGGCGGGTTAGTGTGAGCTTATCCATGCGGTTATGCACTCTTCGAATAGGAATTCATTTTCTGAAAGATTTTGGCTTTCGTGCTTTGGCAGGTCTCCGAGATCCTTTCGACGACCTATGTTGTGTTGAAGGGATATCTAGATGATCCGATCAATTGCGTAAAGCCCGCAGTAGCAACGAAACCGGGGAAAGTATACATAAGTATAAAGAAAAGACAGTTCTTTTCTTTTCTATTATATTAGGGTTTTCTATTCTATTAGATTAGTTAGTGATCTTGGCGCAGTGAGTCCTTTCTTCCGTGATTAACTGTTGGCACCAGTCCTACATTTTGTCTCTGCGGACCGAGAAGAAAGGAGGCTCCGCGGGAAGAGGATT
>Ga0041059_1002632_pt1 | contig 13196 bp, 4 predicted proteins | sample AraColnosormetaG_FD_56232 | JGI IMG/M metagenome (GOLD analysis project Ga0041059, IMG submission 56232) | Arabidopsis roots microbial communities from North Carolina, USA - Col MF nosort | ecosystem: Host-associated > Plants > Roots > Unclassified | place: USA: North Carolina | collected 2013-09-02 | reverse complement strand
TTTTTTTTTTTTTTTTTTTTTTTTTGCAAAGAATGATGTGTTGGAAGAAATCACAATGGTTATCAAGGAAAAATTAGTCTTAGATACTTTACTTGAAGGTCATAAATAATTGAACCTCATTGTCTTATAAATTACTAGTATCATGTTTCAATGATTGAAATGCAATTTGTGTGTATTGCTTATCCATATATGTTATCGTTTTTGTTCACATTTGATAACGGTCGGTCTTCTCAATTTCCCTTATTAGTTACCTTCCCGTTTTTGTGATTTAATAACAACAATGGTTGTAAGTACTTCCCTAGCCTCATCATTGCAGTAAAAGATTAACGAAGATTTATACAAAGATGAACAACATATAAAAATGTTAAAAATCACACTGTTACTCTAAAATTCTAATTGGAAGTTTATGTTGTATTGTACGAACTACAAGCTACTAAATTCTATGATGCTGTTTCTTTTTGCGTGGAACACAATTTTCAATTCTAGTTCTATTTCAATATTTGTAGATCAAGGGTAGATTGAAATTGATCATGGTCGTAAAACATGTTTAGTGTTCCATTGAATTGGTCTAATCTTATTTCTTCCTCACAACGTCACGTAACAACCATCAACTAAATGTCTATTTTAAGCTAAATGTTAATCATAAAGTATTAAATTAAAAATAAAAAGACAGAAAAACGTGGTAAGAAAGAAGGAAGAGCGCCAAAGTCTGAGCTAAATCTATGGTGGTTTCAAGCATTCCTAAAATGGCAATCTTCTCACAAAAAAATATTATCTCACCACTGAACCATTCTTACAATTCCTCATATCATTATTCCAAACTGAAAAACTTCCCAAGATTTTTTGTGTGTAGATATGTTTTGATAGATTGAAGATAAGTTTAAATGATTTTGGATGAGACTTGAAGCGGATCAAGCTAGAGAAAGGAATCGACGACAAATGAATCTATGAAGACAGGTGAATTACAACACTTGATGCTTCTTGAGTTTATCCGACGTTCTTCTTTCGGGTTTCTCAGATGGAATGGCAGATCCTGCTAGTTGTTATATCTATCACGAGCGTGACGTCGACCAAGTTTGTTTTCCTTCTATCTTAGTACTATATTGGAGATCCTTTTCAGCCATAAGAAATGAAATAAGAGAACAAATTTTATGTTTTTATTTTATTTTATTTTATTTTATTTTATTTTATGTTCAATGATATTACTTTCACATTTACCACATATTATAATTCACTTTTTTCATTTTGTTGTAGGCACTTGTCGTATTGAAAAAGGGAACTCAATTACTCAAGTATAGTCGGAAAGGGAAACCTAAATTCCGCGCATTCAGGCTTTCTCCGGTATGCGATGTTTTTCGATGTCTCGTTTATATATGTTATACAAACTATACATATGTTTTGTGCTAGTATGTTCTCCATATATCGTGCTTACTATTACATTGCGCTCATAGTATATGATGACACTCCATGTTTATTAATATAGGATGAAAAAACGTTGATTTGGTTCTCGCGTGGAGAAGAAAAAGGTTTGAAGTTATTTGAAGTTTCTCGTATTGTCCCGGGACAAAGAACTGTGAGTTTAACCGAATCTTTTACTTAAAAGCAAGTTCTTTTTTTCGGTTTCTAACCATTTTTCATGAATAGGCTGTTTTTAAGAGATTTCTACGTCCAGAGAAAGATCACTTATCATTTTCACTTCTATATAACAACAGAGAAAGGTCACTTGATCTGGTTAGTAAAGAGAACATTTCAACTTAGATTGTAAAATTGAACATTCACTTATTACATATGTTCTTTTTTTCTTTTCTTTTTGAACAGATTTGTAAGGACAAAGCTGAGACAGAGGTGTGGTTTGCTGCCCTTAAATTTTTGATTGAAAAAAGTCGTAATCGACGCGCCAGAAGTGAAATCCCTGAGGTATGTTTTCTTCATAATTTCTATACATTATGTTATATATCTTATATGTAGTCAAATTTATAATGCATTGATTCATTTTTGTTATTCAGATACATGATAGTGACACTTTCTCTGTTGGTCGTCAATCTATAGACTTTGTCCCAAGCAATATTCCACGAGGTAGAACATCAATTGACTTAGGCTATCAGAACAATTCAGATGTGGGATATGAACGTGGAAACATGTTAAGACCAAGTACAGATGGTTTTCGGATCAGTGTCTCAAGCACACCAAGTTGTTCAAGTGGAGGATCTGGTCCGGATGATATTGAATCATTAGGTGATGTTTACGTTTGGGGTGAAGTTTGGACTGAAGGGATATTACCAGACGGAACTGCTAGCAATGAAACTGTGAAAACAGATGTACTAACTCCAAGACCTTTGGAATCAAATGTTGTTCTCGATGTTCACCAGATTGTTTGCGGTGTAAGGCACGTTGCGCTTGTGACAAGACAAGGAGAGGTTTTTACTTGGGGAGAAGAAGTTGGAGGAAGGCTTGGACATGGTATACAAGTAGATATTAGTCGTCCAAAACTCGTTGAGTTTCTTGCTCTAACCAACATAGACTTTGTTGCATGTGGAGAATATCATACTTGTGTTGTATCTACCTCTGGTGACTTGTTTTCATGGGGAGATGGAATCCATAATGTTGGGCTATTAGGACATGGTAGTGATATAAGCCATTGGATACCTAAAAGAGTCTCTGGTCCTTTAGAAGGTCTTCAAGTACTCTCAGTTGCTTGTGGAACATGGCATTCAGCTTTAGCTACTGCGAACGGGAAGCTATTCACGTTTGGTGATGGAGCGTTTGGCGTTTTAGGTCATGGAAACAGAGAAAGTGTTTCATATCCTAAGGAAGTACAATCATTAAACGGTTTGAAAACGGTGAAAGTAGCTTGTAGTATTTGGCATACCGCAGCGATTGTCGAGGTTATGGGTCAAACCGCTACGAGTATGTCATCTAGGAAGTTGTTTACTTGGGGTGATGGTGACAAAAACAGGTTGGGACACGGAAACAAAGAGACTTACTTGCTTCCAACTTGTGTATCTTCTCTTATTGACTACAACTTTCATAAGATTGCTTGTGGGCATACATTTACCGTCGCACTCACAACTTCTGGACATGTTTTTACTATGGGTGGTACCGCTCATGGTCAGCTAGGTAACTCAATCTCTGATGGTAAATTACCATGCTTGGTTCAAGATAGATTAGTCGGAGAATTCGTGGAAGAAATCGCGTGCGGAGCTCACCATGTCGCGGTTTTGACATCTAGAAGTGAAGTCTTCACGTGGGGAAAAGGTGCTAATGGAAGATTAGGACATGGAGATACAGAGGATAAAAGAACACCAACTTTGGTTGAAGCCTTGAGAGATAGGCATGTGAAGAGTTTATCTTGCGGCTCAAACTTTACGTCAAGTATATGTATACATAAGTGGGTATCCGGAGCAGATCAGTCAATCTGCTCCGGATGTCGTCAAGCATTCGGATTTACCCGGAAGAGGCATAACTGTTATAACTGTGGTTTAGTCCATTGTCATGCTTGTAGCTCAAAGAAAGCTTTAAAAGCAGCTTTAGCTCCAACTCCGGGGAAACCACATCGCGTATGTGATGCTTGTTACAGCAAACTTAAAGCCGCGGAGTCTGGTTATAGTTCTAATGTAAACAGGAATGTTGCAACTCCAGGACGGTCAATAGATGGATCAGTAAGAACTGATAGAGAAACAACAAGGTCATCGAAAGTTCTCTTGTCCGCAAATAAAAATTCAGTCATGTCATCATCAAGGCCTGGATTCACACCTGAGTCTTCTAATGCTCGTGCCTCGCAAGTTCCATCTCTCCAACAACTTAAAGACATTGCATTCCCAAGTTCGCTTAGCGCCATTCAAAATGCTTTCAAACCTGTTGTTGCTCCAACTACTACTCCACCACGTACACTTGTTATTGGACCATCATCTCCATCACCGCCTCCACCTCCAAGATCATCCTCTCCTTATGCAAGAAGACCGAGCCCTCCACGCACTTCTGGATTTTCAAGAAGTGTTATCGATAGTTTAAGGAAGACTAACGAAGTTATGAACCAAGAAATGACAAAACTGCATAGTCAGGTATCTTCATTACTTTTTTTCTTGTTTTCAAGCACCAAACACTAACAATATAATAAACCTAACTCATTATTGGAACAACTCAAACTTTTAGGTTAAGAATTTGAAGCAGAGATGTAATAATCAAGGTACAGAGATTGAAAGATTTCAAAAAGCAGCTAAAGACGCTTCTGAATTAGCTGCAAGACAATCTTCAAAACATAAAGCAGCAACAGAAGCACTCAAGTCTGTTGCAGAACAGGTTTGCTTCATTTGTTTTATGCTCAAAGAATCTTTTTTTTTTTGTTGCAACATATCATATGATATTTTCTATTTCAGTTAAAAGAATTGAAGGAGAAATTACCTCCAGAAGTATCAGAGAGTGAAGCATTTGAATCCATTAACTCTCAAGCTGAAGCTTATCTAAACGCAAACAAAGTATCAGAAACATCTCCACTTACAACTTCGGGACAAGAACAAGAAACATATCAAAAGACAGAGGAACAAGTACCTTCTAACTCAAGTATAACCGAGACATCGAGTTCATCAAGGGCACCAAGTACAGAAGCTTCATCATCAAGAATAAGTGGAAAAGAAAGTAAAGAACAATTTGAGCCTGGTGTTTATGTGACTTATGAGGTAGACATGAATGGTAACAAGATCTTTCGACGAGTTAGATTTAGTAAAAAAAGATTTGATGAGCATCAAGCAGAAGATTGGTGGACCAAAAACAAAGATAGGTTGCTTAAGTGTTATAGTTCAAATTCATCATCATCATCATCATCATCGAATCCAACGGCTTCCGACTCACCTGTTGCTCCACAACCACCGTCTGATCCGTCGGTACCTGAACAGAGCAATGAGAAGGAACCAGATTCTGAAACCTAGTCATATGTGTGTAAGTTTATTTATTGTTTTCATTTGTATCAGTTACAGAAGCAAAATGGAGAAGTAGTCACTACTGCTAGTACATTGTCACATGTTAACAGTAATGTATGAACCGAGTTATATACTAACGTATAATTTTGTATACAAACGAGCTGAGTCTTTTAATTACATTTATGTTCATTTAAATTTATTGTATTTTTCACATCTCTATTTTATTTTTATTTTTTAAGCGCTAACAACTTTTTATTTAAGATTTTTTCCCCCCAATATACTCAAATGAACGAACTTTTAACAACTAATATTTTTCGAATATTTCAAAACAGTTTTTGGTATAAATTATTTTAAGACTTAAAAGATTCCAACAATTTTAAATATAGAATCCTTTCAAATATATGACAAGTTTTAATTTAACCAATTTTATATTTGAGACTTTAATCTATATACAACAATCGCAAAAATAATTTGGATTGGAGAGTTCCATCTCTTTATCATTACTACTTGTTTTGTATATTTACAAAGATCACAATTTACTACAAATGTAGTCACATTTTTTTTACTTACCTCATCTTATTATCAACTTTCGTTTCATATTCTTTTTACAATTTGTCACATTTATTTATTATAACTCTTTGTTTTACATCTACTAACACACTAAATGTTTGTCCCACATCATGTGAGAGATTAAATGTCATTTCTCTAGGACCTCTACATCACAATGCCATTGAAAATAATCATTAGAAGATTTTTTAATATTTTAAATAATATAAGAAAATATATATGAAGTTTAGTGTAACATAAAATATGGTTACAAAACTTATACTTTTTAAGTATACTGATCATGAAAAAAAACTCACATATTTTTCAAAATGGTTAATGAATGGTTTATAATATCCAAAAAATCATCTCCAAAAAATAGTTAAAGGATACAAAGATGAAATATCCTAAACTATAGGGAGCATTTTATAAAATCCAGTAAACTCTATAGAAGGAAGAAACGTCAAACGTGAATTACAAAGTTGTTGTTTCCTCTGAATTTCTCAGAACTCTTCTTTGCTAAGGAAAAATTAAATATCCATCCAACTGTGTGAATTAGATATTTTCTCTTATCTCTTCTCTTTGTTCGATCAAAAATTCAATTTTCCCGAGATTTTTGTTTCTCTCGATCGATTCAACACCTAAAGATTGAAGCTTTTGCTCGTGGGTTATGTAAAGTTTCCACCTTTCGTCTTCTTTCTGATCTGTGAGCAAAAATGGGACAACAGCAATCAAAAGGGGAATTGCTGTATCAGCAAGTTAGTTATGGTAACTCTGAAGGAATTCGAGCTCTTCATCGAGATGGTGGAGACCTTGAGGTTGGTTTGTTCTCCATTTTTGTTTAATCAAATTTGTTTTGAATTGATTGAAATTAAGGGTTCAAATTGATTTTGTGTGTGTTTTTGGGATTGCAGTGGATGGATAGAGAAGGAAAAACTCCGTTGATCTTGGCTTGTATGAACTCCGAGCTATTTGATGTTGCTAAGACTTTGATTGAGTTGGGTTCTAATGTTAATGCTTATCGTCCTGGTATGTCAAAGATCTTAACTTTTCTTGTAATCCTAGCTTTGAGTAGCTGACTCAATGCTTAGTTAGGATCCGGTGATAATCATTGAAATGTAACAACTTGTTAAGTTGAAGTTAGTGGAATGTGTTTGGAGTTTGAGACATTGTTGATTCTGTTAGAGGTATTTTGAATCAGTTCTGTGATATTAGATGCTTTGGTTTTAGAGTGTGATTGAGCTAATGTGGTCATATGTGTTTCTCTTCAGGTCGTCATGCTGGGACTCCTCTGCACCATGCTGCAAAAAGAGGTCTTGAGAACACTGTTAAGTTACTTCTTTCTCACGGTGGTAAGTGTTTGTCTTCTCATACAACTCGATGAATGTGAGGTCAGTGAATACTTATGGTGTCTTTATCTCATATGGTGTAATCCCATTTTCTTGTAGCGAATCCACTTGTTCTTAATGATGATTGTCAGACACCACTTGAGGTCGCTAGAGTCAAAGGGTTTAGCAATGTTGTACGTGCAATTGAGGTATGTTTGTAATACCTGTTTGATCATTTATTCTAACAGACTTTTGAATGATATGACTACTTTGTGGATTAATAGTTTTTTTTTTATTGTGGATTCTGTAGAAACACATCTGCTTGTTCTCGGGTTGGATGCGTGAATTTTACGGCCCTACCTTTCTCGACTTATTTGCTCCGCAGCTTCTTTCAAGAAGAGTGTGAGTATCCATCCATTAAACTTCACCATTATATTTCTTTTTTACTCGTTTCTTTCACTGAATCTGAGGAAAACATTTCTCTTCATGGCGTTGAATCTTCTTTAAACCTTACGATTTGCAGATGGGTAGTCATTGTACCTACTGGTTCAAGAAACCCTACAAAGCCTTTCAAGTTGGAGCTGGTTGTGTATGCTAGTCTGCAAGTATGATCATCATTAAACAATAATAAAATCATGACGTGTAACTTTTAATGCTTTTAAGCCTTGCATGTTTGGCTAATCTGTCTACAAAACTGATCTGATGTAATCAGGATGCACAGCCACGCACAGTGATGCCTTTGTGGAAAGCAAACTTGGAAGAACCAAAAGCGAAGCAGTCCGATACTTCAGTGATGATCGTTGATAACTCCACAAGTAATTTTCCCAGCACTTTTGTATGTTGTTGACATGCAACCTCTAGTTTTGTGGATGTTGATTGAATTTTATTCTGGTGGATAGTCCCAAGCCGCAGGATGAAGAAACGAAGGGTCTGCGCCTCCCACGGGAGACGTAGGCCTCAAGTAGTTAGGCGTAAGTCTACACTGTATAGTTGTTGACAAACTATCCTTAGTTTCGTATAGTAATTTTTCTGCCTCCATATATAAGTTAACCAAGAAAGTATCTAAATTAATGTCTCTGTTTTATCTCTGCTCTTGCTTTACTATTTTTTTGTTTCGGTGATGTAGAAGCATGTTAAGTTTTTCTAATCTTTCTTTCTTTCAGAAACACGTCTTAAATTCGCACCTTCGACTGAAGGTGACAGCCAACAGCTAAAGTGGTTTTGTGATGCATGTAAAGGGATTCCACAGGTAATGTCATAAACAACATCCATTGGATTTCTTGTTTCTTTTCTTCCTTATTTGGTTCTAAGTATTGAAACTTGCTTGGAATATATGTATACAGCCGATGCATCCACCGGTCTTCCTCCAAGCACCACCATCTGCTCCACCACCACCATCAGAAGATGGACTAGCCATGGGAATGAACGCCTCACTTCACACTACTATGAGTGACCCATCAAATCTCAATCACCATTCCATCGGTCAAGCAAGTTCCTCATCCGGTCCAAGCTCATCAACTGCACCTCCCTCAGGAAAAGCAAGTGCCTTTGGATTCAATAGCCATGGAATTGGCATTGTGCTAGAATCTTCACCATCAGCTCCTCCATTGACAGATGATGATATAGCTACAGTAGACGATGGTCCAATTCATTACCCATCAATCGATTCAACACCAGTCGATCTCCCATCTGCTGCTTCTCTTCCAGCTTCAACAGAAGGTGAAAGGAAAGAAGACGGGAACACTGGAACGTGTGCGATATGTCTCGATGCTCCATCTGAAGCAGTCTGTGTCCCGTGTGGACATGTCGCGGGATGTATGTCTTGCTTGAAGGAGATCAAATCCAAGAATTGGGGATGTCCCGTCTGTCGAGCCAAGATCGATCAGGTTATTAAGCTGTACCGTGTCTGAAAACAGGTATCAACAACAACATGGGATTATCTATATCCTTCATTGAACTATTGAAACTATATCTCTCTATTTACACAGCTAAAATCAATACCATGTTTTCTTTTTATCAAAAGCTAAAACAATATGTTTGTAATTTGGAACTTGATAAAAAACAGTTCCAGTATTTTGTATATATGTTTTTGGACAAAAGGAAGAATGTATCAATGTAAAGTGTGGTAATATATTCTGTATACAATATGCTTATTTATATTTGAATTGATAATATATTTTGTAATGAATCGTGGATTTGTTCCCAAAAGTAAGAACAGCATATTTAATCATTGTACGGAAAAAGTTGAATGGGTTAATAAACTGTTTGTGTTCTGATAAACTTTTCCGTTAATTACTCAATTATCGTAGGCTTCTGGCTTCTTCTTTTACCATGCCTCCTTGCTCCAGTCCACACTCCACAATAAGCAATTATTTCCACAAATATAAATAGAAATAAAGATGGATTTTTTTGGTTATATTTCGTTACATATGTAAATTTTGAGGATAAAACAAAGTTCTGTGTCATATCTATTCTTTTTTTTTTTCATTTTAATTAAAAATTTGGCAGTATTGATTATTTGATTTATAGTTGTAATGGCATGTTTTAAAACCAAAATAGTATCTTATTAATATATGTTAAACTTTTTAAAAGGAAAAAAAAATGTATGTAGAGGATTACAAATTCAATGGATATATTACTCCTTTTGTTTGGAAATTTGAATAAATTAGTAGGCTACAAGTATAAGATAAAGATATCCCCACCACCAAATGTAGCATAAAGAGAAGCTTCATGTCATTGCTATTAATGGCAAATACTATAGACTACAAGTATTAAACACACAACAAACAAAGTATAGACTATAGAATACAAGTCTAATAACTAATAAGTAATAACCCTCATATGTGAGAGATCGATAAACGGATTTCCATTCAATTAAGTGATCTTTTTTTTTTGTTAAGGAAAATCTAATGATCTTAACTTTATAATCTCAATAATTATATAAAAGAAGCAAACCATTTGAAATTTGGGTTTGATTTTTTGTTACAATTTGTATCGAATATATAACAATCGATGGGTTTTATAAAAGTCAATTGAAAAGGTGGTTTGTACAATCTACCAGACTTCCACTGTTCCATACACTTAGGTATAGAAAACAATAATTTTAAAATATATACATATATATATACTTTTAAAATATATATTCATGCTACATAGCCTACATTTAAATGTCAATATATATATATATGCTATATTTTTCTTTTTTCAAATAACATTAAAAATATATATAAATAAGATCTGATGGAAAAAAAAACATCTATTTTGTAAAAAATTATTCTGTTGCTAAATAAACACAATTTTAAGAGAAATTATACGCCTATTTTGTTTTTGTATAAGAGCGAAAAGTCCAAAAAACAAAAAACAAAAAACGAAAACCAAGTGAAAAAAATTCACATGGTCCACAACGACATGAAATGGAACAGTTAGATTTGATTGATTGACTCAACATTTCTCCTTCTTTATTAAGTAACCATTCAAAAACACACTCCACTGGTCATCTTTTCCCTCTCTGTCCCCATGCAGTTTTGTACCTCTGCCACAAGTTACCCCTTGCCGCTAACTTCTTTCAGGGGTAATATCGTCTTTTCACTCCAGGTGTTGTCCACTCACACCAAGAACCAAAGCCATCGTCACTATATTCTCTCTGCCCAACCCTACTGTACTAGTCTCTCCTCTAATTTAGTTATATTGTTGATCACTCACTAGATTTGTTTCCATCTTTCTCATTTAACGATAAATTACTGTATTTGTCTAGATTTTTATAGGAGTGTGGAAATGAGTCGTCAGCTTAAGTTAGTCTAGCTTTTTATGAGTTCCAAATATATGTTTTTAAGGGTCATACATAAAAAGTCTTCCGTTTTATCCTATAGTAGTTTCAAGCAAAAGAAATTGTAAAACATATTTCAAAGAAAATGATTGTAAATCGATTACGTAAACGTAAGAGAATAGGGCCATGGCTCCTACCCATGTAACTAGGTCGGTTCCTTCTTCTCCGGTCCAAAATATCAAGGAAATGGCGGAATCAAAATTTGTTTTAAAGAAAGCGGTGTTGACTGTTGACTAGAAAAGTTATGAGAATAAGTCCATTGCAAATTTTGTAGTGTGTTAAGTGATAATAACCAAAGAAAGGTAATCTAGGAGTGGTGATTCATTTAAAAAAAAATCTATGAGTGGTGAATAATTTCCATCTAAACTTAGGTCAAAGATCATTGATTTGCCACTATGCAAATAAACATTTTTAACAACTAAAGTAATTATACTAATTAATAAGATTTTATATCTTATATATATTTGTTACCATATAACATTTTAACTGTTTTCGGTCAACAAAATAAGAAGTATAAATAAACAAATAACCTCATTCGCCCATAATATTAATAAATACCCCTTAATCTTCATCCGCCAAAAACCTATTCAAAGTCTTACACACAACAATAATGATTTTAAGAGATATACGTAACCTTAGTATTTAGCTTAGTGTTTAACTCAATCTCTATAGACTATAGTAAAAACAAGCTTGCATTATTATTTGTTCCACTGTTATTAGTCAAGCGAAAACATAAATGAAAAGCAAAAAAAGAATATTTATATGACTCCATTCAATTCACTCTTTTATAGCAATGACTACGATAGCCTCTCATCTTCTTTTTTCCTCTCCATCATCTTCTCTTATCAACTTTAGACTCACAAGCCTCCTCTCATCTTCACCATAACCGAAAAACCAAACAAAAAATCCTTAGATAATCAGATCTTGATATTATGGATCATATCATCGGCTTTATGGGCACAACAAACATGTCACATAACACAAACCTTATGATCGCTGCCGCAGCCACTACCACTACGACCTCTTCGTCTTCCTCTTCGTCCTCCGGAGGCTCGGGGACTAACCAGCTAAGCAGGTACGAGAATCAGAAGAGAAGAGATTGGAACACTTTCGGACAGTATCTACGCAATCACCGTCCACCACTTTCTCTCTCCCGTTGCAGTGGTGCTCATGTTCTTGAATTCCTCAGGTACCTCGACCAATTCGGCAAGACTAAGGTATAACATATACACTTACATATGTGTCTATCTATCTCTTACATCAAAATACTCTTTTTGATAATTTTCCATTGATATAGAACCAAATGAATTGAAACCCTATGTCTAATTTGGTTCTTTGACCTAAAGGCTAAAACGTATTTTTGTTATATATAGTTGAGAATTGGATTCTTATTGATCTTCATTAATTAATATAATCTCACTTGGGCTCTATATCTTTCATATATTTTCATCTATCACCGACAAATAGTATTGCAACATGATTCTGAATTTTGTTTATTTAAAAAGTTAACTCCATCGTTATTAGCAAATAAATAAAATATATTGTCTATGATTCTTACTGTGATGATGATATACTATTGTTGTATATACTCAAAAATGTTTTTCATACATTACAAGCACATAATATCTATATAGATTGAAAATGCTGAAGTTAAAACGCCACTTTGATCTTTGTATCTCTAGGTTCACACACACCTATGTCCGTTCTTCGGACACCCAAACCCACCAGCACCATGTGCCTGTCCACTCCGACAAGCGTGGGGTAGTCTGGACGCACTCATTGGCCGTCTTAGAGCTGCTTTTGAAGAGAACGGTGGTTCACCAGAGACGAACCCTTTTGGTGCACGAGCCGTTCGACTCTACCTAAGGGAAGTACGTGACTCGCAGGCTAAAGCACGTGGGATCAGCTATGAAAAAAAGAAGCGCAAGCGACCTCCTCCGCCACTACCACCGGCTCAGCCGGCGATTTCAAGTAGCCCTAATTAACATTAAGTCATGAGTAAGATGTTTCAATGAACTACGTTTGTTTACAAATTTTTATCAATGACGAACATGCACGAGTTCTTTTAAAGTCACATGCCCTTTCCTAAACTTTTATTTGGCAAACCTAAAGAATTCTTATGTTGTATTAAATAAATTTGTAGTTCTTTCTGTTTGGCCTCACATAAGTATAGATTAGTATATATTTTTAATATATACATGTAACATGTTAGACAAGTCATAAGTTTTATCTTATAGACTAGTAAAAGCACTAAACTAATGGCTTTGTTATTTATTTGCAAAATTGAAAGATGGCAAACTTATGATTATGTTGGTTCATTTATCGCATGTATTTATAAAACATTATATAATATTACGTTTTCTCTAAGTGATTCAAGAGTTTATATTTAATACATTCTTGAATCATTTATCCAATTATTTCAAAGAACCTCTATCTCTATATATTGATCAAGTTAAACAAGTACTAATGTTTTGTAGGATACTAAATTTAGGGTTTTTCTTTGCTATTTACGGATCCCAATGCAAGACCGAATGTGAATTAGTTGTAATATAGTATTTAGTTTTTTTTTTTTTTTTTTTTTTT
>Ga0041059_1002631_pt1 | contig 13200 bp, 16 predicted proteins | sample AraColnosormetaG_FD_56232 | JGI IMG/M metagenome (GOLD analysis project Ga0041059, IMG submission 56232) | Arabidopsis roots microbial communities from North Carolina, USA - Col MF nosort | ecosystem: Host-associated > Plants > Roots > Unclassified | place: USA: North Carolina | collected... | reverse complement strand
TTTTTTTTTTTTTTTTTTTTTTCCTTCTAATAACTTTATTACTTTCAAAAGTTGATATCGTTGTGTACAAGAGATGCAAGGAAGAACGGACATGAATGATACAATTCCCAAAAAATTGAAGACCCAACTGCTCGTTTAGCTAGTCTATCGGCACATCTATTTTGTTGGCGAGGTTTACAACTGAAGACGACCTGTGTAAAAGCTCTTTGCCAATCCCAAATTGTTTGTAGGTAGTGCTGTAGTCGAGGAGTAGATTCATTGTTATTCAGAAGCCGGGTTATGTTGCAATTGTCACCCTCAAACACTACGTGACGATAACCTAGGGCCCATGTAGATTGTAGCGCTCATAGAAGTGCCGAGCACTCTGCTTCTTCTGCTGAGATTCGACCCTGAAATTTGCCCTGTCCACAGTCCAAACATACACCATCGGAGTTACGAATTATCCACCCTAGTCCTGAGCAACGATCATTGAACTGATGAGACGCATCGTAATTGCACTTTACCCAGCCTCTCGGTGGGGTACTCCATTTTTGTTGACGATTAATCATTTGAGTAGGAGGGCCTGGTGGGGAAACAAAGTTTGGTTTATTGTCAAGCCATTCTTAGTATCAACGAGAGCTTGCTCGAATATCTCCAAAGGGGTGGTCATCTTATGATTGAAAAGTAGATTGTTACGTCCTTTCCATATTCTCCACATCAACCAAAATGCCGGGTGAGACGATCAACCGATGTATCGTTATGTAGTTGCATGAGGTGTTGTAGCTTATCTTCTAGTGACTTGTTGGGATCCCCGAGATAGTTCGTTGGAATACCACTTGCTTTCCAAACTGCTTGTATTTCCTTGCAAGAGAAAAAGGTATGATCACTTGTCTCTGCTTCCGTACAACATCGTGAGCAATATGGGTTTACATTTATATGTCGAAAACGTAAATTTTCTGCAACCCCAATCGCTCTTGAACCAATCCTCCAAAGAAAGTGTTTTAACTTCAGAACGATGTCTAGCTTCCATACGTTCTTGGCGATATCTGGAAAATCTGCCAAAGGAGGTCTCGGTGTCTCTTCATCCTCTTGAAGGTTGATTGCTGTCCAATATCCCGATTTCACTGAGTATTGACCGTTTTTGGATTTACTCCAGATATATGAATCAGGAGTAGGTCTCTGGGGAAGATAGATCTTATAAATTAGGTGGTGGTCCTCTGGTTGTATCATCTTAGTAACTTGCTGCTCATCCCATTGATAGGTGGTTGTATCGATGAGGGTCTTGACCTCCGCCTCTGCATAAGTTTCATCGCGCAGTAGTGGAGCCCGCGGAGGTATGGTTGGGAGCCATTTATCAGATAAACTAGCAGTTTGCCCATCACCAATGCTAATTTGGACGTTGCTGGCCAATAGTTCTCTCCCGAATCGGAAAGAATTCCAGCCATAAGAAGGTTGTGTCCCACGGTTAGTAGAGAAAAAAGTTCCGTCACGAAAGCATCTACCTTTTAGTACTCTGAATAGTAAATTTTGCGATCGTTGAAGTAGTTTCCAAGCTTGATTCGCAAGCAATGCTTGGTTGAACAAATGTAGATCTCTAAAACCTAGCCCGCCGCTTGTCTTGGATGTAACTAATTTGCGCCAAGCTACCCACGATATTTTGCGCTTCTCGTTAGTTGAGCCCCACTAGAATCTCGCCAACATCCTGTCTATTTCTGAACACAGTTCAATCGGTAGTTGAAAACAGTTCATAGAGTAAACCGGCATTGCGTAGGCAACAACTTTGATGAGTGTTTCTTTGCCTGCCGTTGATAGGAACTTTGTTTGCCAGCCCTCGATCTTCTGTTGTATTCTTTCCTTTATGTAGTCAAGCATTTCTTTTTTCTTTCTCCCAAATTGCTCCGGTAGACCCAGGTATTTACCTCCCCCTCCAATATTTGGTATTTATAAAGTACTCATTATACTATTTCTAGTATGCTGGAAAACTTTATTGCCAAAAGTTATAGAAGATTTCTCTAAGTTAATCTTCTGACCGGAAGCGGCTTCATACTCCTTAAAGATACTTAGGAGATTTAAGCTATTTTTCTGATCTGCTTTGAGGAAAAACAAAGAGTCATCAGCAAAGAGGAGGTGCGAGATCATGGGTCCTCCATTGCTCACCTGTATGCCTTGAATCTTTTTCTCCGCATTTGCTTGTGTCATTAAGGAACTCAACACATCTGAACACAAAATAAAAAGATATGGGGACAAAGGGTCTCCTTGTCGTAAACCGCGACTTAATTGGAAATTTTCATATGGGCTGCCATTAATTAGAACCGAGAAGGAGACTGATCTGATGCATTCCATTACCCAAGTTATCCATTGATGAGCAAATCCTTTCTTCCGCAACACTTCTTCTAAGAAACGCCATTCAATGCGGTCATATGCTTTACTAATGTCCGTTTTAACTGACATATAGGAATTTGCGCATCTTTTCCGAACCCGCAGAGAATGTAGCACCTCATGTGCAATGAGCACATTATCTGTGATGATTCTTCCTGGAATGAAAGCCGCTTGATTCTCGGAAACAACTGAAGAGAATACCTCTTTTAATCTTTTAACGAGGATCTTGGAAATGATCTTATAAGTCACATTGCAGAGGCTGATCGGTCTGAAATCCTGCATCAGTTTTGGTTGTGTGATCTTTGGGATCAAGCAGAGATTTGTATGATTCCAGCGGGTAGGCATGACCCCATTGACAAAGAAATTTTCGACTTCTAGGATAATTGTTGGCCCCACAATCTCCCAGTACCGTTGATAGAAAGCTGCATTGAAACCATCTGGCCCTGGTGCTCGAGTGCCCCCTATGGAAAATACAGCCTCTTTGATTTCCTCTATCGTAACACCCGCTGTCAAAAGAGCATTCATCTCTCCCATAACCACTTTTTGAATGTTTCGTAGTGTAGGCACTGGGTCCGTTTGCATATTGCTTGTAAACAGACCCGAAAAGTAGTGTGTAGCCTCCGTTGCAATAGCCTGATTTCCGAAAACTTCCATCCCTGAAGCATCCAATATTGAGGTTAATCGATATCGTGCTATTCTGTTTTTTATTGTAGCATGGAAAAATCATGTGTTCCCATCTCCTTCATTTAACCACATATTCCTGCTCTTAATTTTCCAAAAACTTTCTTCATCTCGATAAGCTTGAATTAACTCTCGTCTGAGACCATGAATTTGTTGAAGAGTTGAAGTTTGATCGGAGTGGGCTGCATCAATGGTTGTGGATAGCTCCTTAATTCGCAGTGCAGAATTTGTGTTATTGTTGCATTTCCAGGCTGAGATCTCTCTCCTGCAACAAATAATCCGTTCCTGCACTGTCATGTCTTCAATTTCCCCAAATCGATTCCAACTCTGTTTTATCACATCTTCAAATTCCGGTATTTTACAAAGTCTCGTATCGAACTGAAACATTTTGAAACCTTTTTCCGTTGTTCTCTTAATCTTGATGATGGCTGGTCGATGATCAGATTCAATCATCTCCAAATATTCAACCTGAGAGGCCGGAAATTGTGCTCACCATTGGTCATTTGCCATCGCTTTATCTAACCAACTTTCAACTGTATGTGTTCTTCGTTTCCCAACCCAAGTCATATTGTTCCCTTGATAAGGTAAATCAGACACTCTGCAAACTTGAGTCATGTTTCTGAAATCGACTAGACTCCAAGGTTCTCTCGGTCTACCACCTCTTTTCTCATTAGCATTGAGCACTTCATTAAAATCTCCACACATTAACCATGGCCCATCTCTTTTAATTGCTATGCGTTGAAGTCGTTCCCATAAGACATGTCTAAGTTGCCGAATTGGATGCCCATAAACACAAGAAAAGTAGAAAGATATATCTTTATTACTTATCTTACAATCTATGAGTCTTGGATCAACATCATTAAAACATACAGAAACAGATTTTTTCCATAACAAAGCTAGACCACCACCAATTCCCAACGGTAACACACACTTCACATAGTCATATCCCACTTGAGCTGCAACATCACGGACGACATCATCGGAGTTCTTTGTTTCGACCAAAAAGAGTAAGTCCGGGGAATAAGTTGCCTTAATTCCCTTGAGGCGTCGAACTACCAGGGACCGTTTAATATCCGGCAGTTCCAAAAGGATGTATTCATTGCGGCTCCGGTGGCTTATTGCCCACCGTACCATCACCGTTGTTTGTTGGGGTAGTTGGAGCGTATCTCCCACTGTTGTTTCCTTGTGTGAAAGCGTTCTCTGGTACCAAAAAACAGTTGCGGACTTCGACTGCTTCAGATTGACGACATTCGCGTTTGATGACTTGATGTTCTGTCTCCTCTGTAGCATACCCATGTTTCATGTCACAACACACAAGTGGAAAAACTTGAAAATTCCCCGCAGAAGAAGAAGATGCCTCAGGCTCGACCTTCCTCTTCTTAGACGCAGGGGATTCATCATTTTTCCCACTATCCATGACATGTTTATCAGCGGGTCTTGATTCCTCTGGTGAACTCGCAGCAGGTGCCTCTGGATTATAGTCTGGACCCTCATCATCATCATCATCATCTGCTGGTGGCGGCGGTGGAATATTGTTAGTTGTTGGGCACTTTGATGCTTCGTGACCTATCATCCCACATACTGAACAGAAATTCCTGAGTTTCTCATAACGAAACTTTAATACGCACGCCTCATCACCAAATTGGAACAAGCGTTGAAATCTCAAAGGGTCATCGATGTTCCATAAAATGCGAACACAAACGTAATCAACCAGAACGGCCCCATCACCACCAAAATCAGTCTCAAGGAAATGGCCCATTCTTCCTCCTATGGATGTGATCATTCTGAGCGTGAGGAAGTGGAGGGGTATTCCCCTGATTTGAATCCAGAACGGAATCCGCTTAAGGTCTTGGTCTGTATGATTTGGATTCCAACGTTGTGTAACACACATCCATTCATTGAAAGACCACGGTCCTCTCCGGAGAACAGAGCCCATCGATTCCTCTGATCGAAATAAGAATTGGATTTTCATATTTTCCAGGATTCGACCAGAAACTTCATCACCTACTCCCCAAAGGCGAGGCAACGCATTAAGCAATGCACGGAGATTCTGCTTCCGAGGATTGACGGGCTTGACAATGAGACTGAACTGTGTCTCAGATATCGCCTCTTCACACAATTCAATTGGGAGATTGATCGCTTCCTCTTCAATTCCTAGTACAATTTCTTGCAGTTGTCGTCGGATATTGTCCATCATTATTAAAATGAACAAAGGAAAAAGGAAAACTTCACTCTGATCAACCCGAGTAGAACAGAGACCATCGCAGGGTTTATATAGGTTTGTATTGAAATCAGTTATTGAGATTACAACTGAATTACAGTTTCCATTCCCTGAAAAAACTGCCGGCAACCGGCGACAACCGCTCTCAGAAGAGATGAAGAGACGCGAAGCTATGAACGCCAATAGAATCGCCTCTCTCTCATGTATAGTAAGTTTACATTGCCATGGTTTACTATTTTTTCTATAACTAATTTACTATTAAAAAAAAAATTTGTCAAATATTTTACACATACAAAATAACAACAGTCCAAAAATATATCTAATTTGGAAGATAATGTATGTTATTTGTTATGTTGTAATATGAATTAAAACAAATTTGTCTCAAATAGTTTGTATTCAACCGCAATATATTACTTAAGTAAACAACTCTTCTCACTTTCTCAACATTAGCTCATTTCAGCTTTATTAATTGAAGTTGTTAGCAAAAGAAAAAATGACTCAAAACATCCAAATTTGAACTTGTTAACTTCAGCTTCAGTAGTACAATTTTTTTTTTATTTTTTTTTACATCGGATTCACCTTTTTGGCCAAATTTTATCATCACTAAAAATAATGAAGCATGTTTATACATATCATCTGTTATGGTCATAATCATCTACTAGTACTATGAGAAGCATAAACATATATACCTTTTGCAAGACTCTCAAACATTTTTGATTACATGGAGACGTAATAACAGTGATGTTATAGTGGACCAAAAAATGAAGAAGATACATTTACATAGTGAGTCTCTTGAGTCTTGACAATTGCCGAATTTTTCCTAAATAGTTTCATTATTGTGATATATCTTGAGGTTAAAGTAACTCTAATTATAGAGAACTCCATCGAAAGAATTAGTGCTTGAACTATTTGTGGAGATATCCTGCAAATTTGACAATTCTTTAGTAGCCAACAGCTGGCAAAAGAGCCTACCATAAAGACCTAACTATTGCTTGGACAACTTGTGGATATATCCATCCAAATTCAAGACAAAGTTGGTAATGATTATTACATGAGCAGTAGCAATCACCAAGTAACATAAGAAAGACTTAAGTGCAATATTAGCTTGTGGCTCAAAGCCTAATATAGTCTCCTAGTATCAACTAATTTAACGACCAAAAGATCAACCTTGACCAAAAAAAAGAAAACGAAATGTTCAACCATATTTCTTTGTAGGAATGAAAGAACAATGGATTTGACATGTGCTAGAGCATATTGGCATCGTAAGGACTTTTTGAAGGAAGGCACACTTGGCTTTTTTGGTAGAGTAAGTATGAAGCCTAAATTTCTTCAAAATTTTTGAATTCTTCAAGAAGTATCTTAGTAGCTCCATTTCTCCTGCATACCCTGAGAGCGCACGTGTCCATTCCACAAACTTGTGCGATGATACCAAACATTGAGGCACTTTAGAAAACATCACCTTTGGTTCTTTCTTCTTCTTACCACGAATGCAATACTACTTAACCAATTTCTGCAAAAACAGAAGAAAACAAATTGCATAGAGAAATATACATAAAAGATTTTCACAAACAATATGCATAAATTAGAGGCTTAAAGTCATTCATTATCAATATGAGAGATTCTAGTTTTGGGCAGCTTTCAAGAAGGGTTGGCAATATTTTCATATCAGTTCCAGAAAATTTAGCATCCAAGCTGGATAGGTAACGAAACTGATGCATCGGTTCTGATTTTGAGTATTAAAAGATTAGAAGTAAACAAGTAAAAAGGGAATGTTATGGTGAGAAACTTTTGTAAAACAATATTCATATATATACATATCAGCACAAAATTTGAGGTGTATACCTTCCAAATATCATTACTAATAACTAGCTCCTTAACCCTGGATATGTCGCTGAGAATGTCAGGAATCGTGTTATTGTATGTCGCATGGCTATTATAGAAACCAATATCTAGTTTGGCAGAGGAACCCAAATTGATGATCTGAAAGTTCTTTGGTAAAGAGACATTAGCCCTCAAACACTGGAGTAGAGGTGCATAAATCACAACTTTAGACTCATCGATGTAGACTCTCTTTAGAGTACGAGAGCGCACTTGTAAAACATTTGTCTTATCATCATTCGAAGATCTGAGGATGGTTAAATCTTTCAGAAGTGGAGAGCCTGAGATAAGTTTCTGCAACGTGGTCTTGTTGGGGTATCTAATATATCGTAAATGCATGATCTTTAGACAAGGTAAGGAAACAAAGTCAGCATTACACAAGGTGACCTCACAGAGTCATAAGTGTACCAGTGTCTCAAAGGTTTATAAACACGAGGGTATCTCACCACATCAAAAATATTCAACATCAAGATGCTGAATCCTACGCCTAGCCGCAACATTAATCCATGACGAGATATCACATCTATCTTGACGGTAAAAACTTAACCGTACTTTGTGTATCGATGACTCTATGTGGGAATTAAGGAACCTTTCAACAAAGATGTCTCCATCTTTAGAAGATGTGTAACGGACTAAGTCCAATTCAAGAGCAAATTGCCAAAGATGTCTCCATATTGTGGACAAAACACTTGTTTTGACAGTATCCTTAGTAGAAAGGTGAAATAGTATTTCAGATATCAAAGGTTCCGGTAACTGGCTTATCCTAACTTCCTCATGTGACACTTTGTCACATATTTTTTGTTTCTTCTTTCTACCAACCATTCTTCACACAATTAATCTGCATTACAGAAATCTAAATCCGTTTGGTAGAGTTCAGAAAATTTCCAGTTAAGCCATACATTAATACTCGCCGGAATACTCAAATTTTCTCATCAATTGTTAGGTTTAGGGGTTTTCAAGGTTTCTGAAGAAGACTATACGATAAACAATTAAAAAATTAAATAAAGTAGAAGAATAACTCATTAATATAGAGTTTAATTAGCACGGCAGATCAAACCCTCCACGCCCATGTAGCAGATGAACCCTAACGCACCATCAATCCAAGTGTCACCACTGTGCTTGAATTTGCCTTTTCGACTCCTTTTGACACGATTTCAAGTGTAAAACGCCTTGCCGTTTTTCACTTCCTTGGTGTTGATGAAATGGTGTGACGTGTTCGTGATTCAGTTTTGACTTTTGGTATATAACTAAATTCGACCAACTCGGTTTTGTTCTGTCTGAACATATTAAACCAACAAACAAAGAACCAAAAATCCTATTGGACTAAACCGGACATCCCCGTTTCACTGAGATTGTAAAAAATTGTTAATCCTGCCTTTTTTTTTGGACTCAAGTTAAGTTTAATCTCGACAAGAAGTTAGTTCGAGAGGGTTGTTTGACTCTTGTTGTATTGGGCCGAATCAAGCCTTTGATATTGGACATTCGATTAGACTTATATCAGGTCTTTGATTATAGGCTTTCTTAGGTTTAAGTTATGTGTTTAGGGTTAATATACCTTAACTTACTTTAAGTGAATATGTTCATATTATTGATGTAAGACAGCTACATACATATATATATACTAAGTTAGGGTACCTTAACCCTAAACATATAACTTAAACCTAATAAAGTCCATAATCAAAGACCTGATATAAGTTATCGAAAGTCCAATATCAAATGCTTGATTCGGCCCAATATGTTGTGATATTGATTGGAGTTTGGACGATTCTTGGAGATAACGATATTGATGTAGTCAAAGTCCCTATCAAAGAGCTCTTTGGATCAAATCAGCCGTCTCTTCTGTTAACTAACAGTGGTGATGATAATAATGGCATAAGTTTGGTGACACGGAGTGTGAGTGTCACGGGTTCATCCAAAGAGAAAGGAACATTAAGCTTCACTTTTAGATTTCTTGTAGAGCAAGTTCCTCGACAATTTATTATAATCCTCGGCAATTTATTATAAATTTAGGATGCTACCCGATTGTTCAACCGGAAGCAAATGTTGGGACCAGAAATGGTTAAATGCAGTCACTGTATCACCAGTCAGATGGATACCAAAACTATTCACCACCGCAAATGCAACCGCAACCACAAAATTGGCCATCTCAACTACAATCGCTCCACTGATACCTTTGGTCAAGCTTATTATCAAGAGAAGTGGTGACATGGATCTCATCAATGAGAAAGAGAAAGACCGGGGACGAAACAGAGGCTTTGCTGATAGAAAGACTTGGAGAGTACTAGAGGTGTTGCTGTTGAGGATTCAGAAAGTATAAGAGGGCGAGAGCAAGCTCATTTTGGATTCATGCTTTGATGTTGTGAGAGTTCTTTGTGAAACTTTGGCCAAGCAATGTGCTTGAAGAGAGATCAATGCTGATCTCTAGAGGAGATTGATGCAATCTCCTTGTTATTGTTCTTAGAGTGTGAGTTTGGGATATCAACAATCTATCATCCACCCGCCACTACTACATACTTAATCGCATTCTCAATCACAACCACAACAATATTCTCCACCACAATTCCAAAAGTAACAACATCCAAAATTGTAATCACTGCCACAACAACTTCTATCAACACAATGAGAGTCACACACACAAACTGCTTGTGTCTGCGGCTATGTTTGAAGAGCTATTATGAAATGATCCATAGTGTATGTAGTTCATTGTTTATAGTAATCTAACATTTCTAGAAATAAATATCGTGAGCGCACTATCTTCTAAGAGCATCTCCATTGCCCAACTTTATTTTTTCCTCTATTTTAGAGGAAATATAGTTGATTTTGCTCCATTGTATTCCTTTAAAATAGAGTTACCTCTAAAATAGAGGAAAAATGTAAATATTGCTCTATATATAGTGTAAAAAAGAAGACTACTCTATATTTTTCTCTATTTTAGAGTCATACATTGGAGCAAAATCAACAATATTTCCTCTAAAATAGAGGGGCATTGGAGATGGTCTAATACCATATAATTTATTATCTAATATATAAATCATTTTCTTTAACAAAAAATATATGTAAATCATTTTCTTAAATTAACAAACTTAGAAAACGTGTAATTTGGAATTTCTTAAGGAATTGTATGTTTGCTACAAGGTTCTACACATTATAGTCAATTTATGTGTTATCTCTCGCGATTTTGTTAAGTTGCATGCATAGCTAAATCTCGGTATTGAATTTTGAGGTAAAACGGATTAAATTTTGAAGTAAAACGGATTAGTTGCGAGAACTAACCTCATAAAAAACGTGAAATTTCTTAAAGGTCTTAAAAGTAAAATAGAGCAATAGAATGAATAATCTCAGGAAAAATACCACTTGAAATCATTCAACACAAGTATATGAGATCTAGGGTATCATCGGAGGCAAAATTCTAAAGTATAATTAAAATATATGCTAAAATTATTTAAATAATAACATACTTGTAGGTGTTAACTATTGCAAACAAATGAACATTCACAATAACGCTTGTTACCGGGCAGATCATTACAAGCGCAATTTTTAGGCATCACTCTTGCAGTATGTGCATCTAAGAAGTCAAAGAAACACATTGTTTGTGGATTACCTCTGTCTGAGCATGTTCCATTAAACGCATTTGTCCAACGACAATACTCTGGTTCCTTCATTGGTTCTTCTGTTGGTGCAACATTTGATTCTTTTGTTTTACAAGTCACAAGCAAATAGAGTATTAGTAATTATCCATACTTTTTTTTCTCAACCAAAATTGTATTTTTCCGGTGGACAAATATATGCATCTAATTAAGATGTAATGTATTGTTGTTACCATGTGATAAGTGGGCATGGATAAGAGAGAAAAGGACACAAGAAGCCAAAAAGATTACTTCAACCTTCATCTTGCTTTGTTTCTCTTTTGACTATATTTTTTTCTCTTCTTTTAAAAATTGTATGCTATAGTTTCAGCTGTAAATTCATTATATATAGCTATTTTCTAACTTCTTTGCATCTCACATTTTGGAAACACAATGTAAATGTTTGACCAATTTTTTTTAGTCATGTTAAAGAATATTGACCAATTTACTTTGTTTTGGTATATACAACCTCTTACTAATAAAAAAGCCCATTGACGCGTCTCAAGTCATCCACATTATTTTTTGATATTCTTTCTACTTGCCACATCAACGTCGAGAATCATACTCATACTACAAAATTAAGATTGGCCCAACATACAAAACCTCATTAGCTCAATACCCAATATTAATCAGCCCAACTGAAAACCTACACCCCACTTCCTCATCTTCATTCCCCCATTTATATATTATGTTTTTATAGAGGTCAAATTTTTATATTCATAACAGTTGAAGATAAATGTTGAAAATTTGACTAATATCTCTATTGTATTTCATTTGGAAAAAAGTATATTTGATATTTTTTTGAGAATTCTTTTTTTTTTTGTTATAATTGCAATATCAAATGTTTAACTGTACTTAAAAAATTTATATGAAAATATTAAGTTTTTTTTTTCAAAACACTTAGACATCCAACATTTAAATAAGGTGGCTTCATCTTCATTCATAATAGTGGCATTGTGATTTCAGACCAATCTTTACCTTATCGCTTTTTATGATTTTAAATCGCTATTTGGTTTACCGTATTTTTGTTATTTTCAGATGTTAATCTTTTGATACAACATTTACATCGTCTTGTAAAAAATACATAATATACTTTAAAGTTGTTGTTTCCACCAACTTTTTGGATTAAAATCATTTGATTTAAATGACTCTCAGACATTTTTTTTCCTTCTATATTATGTTATAGAGTTGTAGTTCCACTTGAGATATATGTTACATAGTTTACATATCATTTTTTTTGTTAACAACTTACATATCACATTCTGTTTATTTTGTTATACAACTCAAGAATGATATAACCACTATTATTATTATTTTATATTTTTGTTAATTACATATTAATTAAAAATAACTCCATTATTGGTTGCCCAATTAGGAGAGGTAGTAAGTTCAAAAAATAAAAGTCTAGAATAAAAGGGGAACCGTAAAGTAATTTCCTCTCTCTCTTGCGACACGAAAGGCGATCGTCAAAACAGTTTTTCTTCTTTGCTTTTTCTGGGCTGCCGGCATTTGCCGGTGGTTCCAGTTTGTTTAATCAGTCTAGTTTGCTTCTGTTTTCAATAATTATTATGGAAGACTTTCAATTATATCAGATACTTCTCAAATATATTTACTTCATCCTATTCTTTTTCACCTTTATGATGATGGTTGTTATTTTCTTTGTCGGTGATGTAGTTTTCTTGGGAAATCTTTTCTATTCTTCGGCAACAATCTCCACATCGGAACCCATGATTCGATGTGATGCAGTTTTTTTCTCGCATATCTACAATTACAAATTGAGATGTCAGGATTTGGTGTCTTCACAACTATTGGCACAATTCATGGTGGTTAATCAAACATTTGAAGCCAATCAATTTGTCACAATGGGAAGACCCACAAATTCAAGGCGTACTGTCGTACCGTTACCCAAATTCTGGGGACAAGATCTGCTTTGGAGAAAACCTCCATGGAAACCACCTTGGAGAAAGAGACAATTCGGAAATATATGTGTAATGATAATAAGCAACTATCTATGGAGGAGAAACAGCAGAGGGTTTATACCATATAAACAACATTGGATTTCAAGCACAACCAAGACAAATAAAATCTCATTCTTTATGAGAGTTTCGATCAATCTGAAAGGTGTGCGATGTAACAGATGGATCGCTGCCTATGATTTTCGAATGCGTTACCGGTATTTCATCAGTAGAAAAAAAAGATGATTCCCAAGCAAGAAAGTCACACAAGGTTGACAGAGATGACGAAGATGATAAAGTATTTGAATAAGAACGCGGCGCGTAATTTGCTTCATCTTTTTTCGTTACACAAATTATTGGTTGTATTTGCAATCTCATTGATTGATTATGTATACTCTAATTCATATTAATAAAGTTTGTTTAGACGGTAAAAAAAAAAAAAGTCTAGAATAAAAGGGCTAAACAGTTTTATTATTAATTC
>Ga0041059_1002630_pt1 | contig 13200 bp, 12 predicted proteins | sample AraColnosormetaG_FD_56232 | JGI IMG/M metagenome (GOLD analysis project Ga0041059, IMG submission 56232) | Arabidopsis roots microbial communities from North Carolina, USA - Col MF nosort | ecosystem: Host-associated > Plants > Roots > Unclassified | place: USA: North Carolina | collected... | reverse complement strand
TTTTTTTTTTTTTGGCCATATGATTAAATCATTAGATTTCTATCTTGTAGCACTAAACTTTTGTCCGTTTCTAATGAAATATTTACTTTTTTAGCAAAAAAATATAGATATTTACATTCTTATTCGAGTAGTTGGTAATACTTCGTTGGTACGTTTGCTCTCATCTTTCGAGTTCTTTTTTTTAACAAAAATATAACAACAAATTTTTATCCTTTTTCCATTTTAAATGTACAATTTAACATTTTACTTTTACAGAATTACTGACCTTACACTTTTTCTAATTATCAAACATCAATTAACGGATAATTTGATACAAAAACTTCATACACAACTGCATTTTATCCTATGTAAATTATATTTTTTATATATTCTTTATCATTTGGCTTATTTGAGTCTATCTAAATATTAGTTAGAAAAAAAAAAACAATTTGTTTAAACGGAGAGAAAAGAAACGTGGTTAATTGTGAAGGCGCCGTTAAACGACTGCTAATGCTATCTTTTTCATTATTGTCATAAAAACTAACTTATCAGGAAAGATTAGTATTTTCATCAATTAAAAACAAAATTTTCATGAGTAAATACTTGAATTTTTTTTATCCGTAACAAGAAAATTATTCATTAACTATCGTTTTCTTCATAAGCTTTATGAAATAGACATAACGAAGAAAAAACTAAGCTCGGATCTTTGATTAGTCACATAATATCACAAACCTATCTTGATATTCTTTTGCTTATAATGTTGATTTTCTTTGCCTTTAAAACATGAAAGATCAATCAAAGATGTGATGTGAGCATCATCATCATTATCAATCATCAATAATCATTATCTTTTCCCTTAATTTCTTCAGATAATGATGCCTATAAAAAGCATGAAACAATCAATGAAAGCCTAGCCATCATCATCAATCACCATCAGCATCATTGTTTAGGTCATAAGAGTCAGTCGCTGTACAAACCTAACCTCGAAGCTAAGGACAAAAAAATGAGCAGATTCATCCATAAGAATATTTACAAGAAGAGTAACAGAGAGACAAACATGTGAACACAAACAGATCAAAGGAACAATAGAGTGATGTCAAGAATTTACGAACAAACAAAAACATAAGTAGTGTTTTTGGTTACATTTTACAAGAATCCAAAGAGAAGAAACTCATCTGGTAACTTCTCTTGTGTTTTCTTCATTGTCTGCACCTGAGACTCTCTTATACCTGAAATTTTACACACAACAACATCAGTAAGACGAAATTGCTCTGTTTATATCTGTATAGAAGAAACTGTTCTCTCTGCTCCGTGCAGCGTAATGGAAAGGAGGAAGATTTATCTCACCTGAAAGAAGTAGTAGGGCTGGGATCGATTCTCTCACGAGGAGCAAACTCATTGTAGAACTGAACAGAGACCATACGGTTATTAGCTGAATTATTTGGTGCAGGTGAATTGTCAGAATTCAAACTCGCATTGCTTGTGAAGAACCCTGCAAAAGAGAAAGACAATTCAGGGAGCTTTATGAAACAACAGGAGCTTTGATCATTTAACAAGCGCGAGCAAACACATAGAACCTAAAAGAAAGACCTAATAGAACATCTGACCAAAGATCTTCAAAGCTTTGAACATTTAACAAGCGCGAGCAAACACATAGAAACTAAAAGAAAGACCTAATAGAACATTTGACCAAAGATCTTGATTCCAATGGTGATTACCTTGAAAGATTAAGAAGACGAAGAATATAACCGTCACTATCATGGCGAAAATGCTACTGCAGGGAGACGAGGACTTTGCTGCTTTCAATCTTCTGAGTGTTTTCATCCGTTCAATCCGAGCACGCTTTCTCATAGCAAGCTCCGTGATTTCCCTCATCAACTTCTGGTCATTAGCACTCAGTAACGGACCTTTTGGAGGCCTCGGTGGCTTTGAAGGTTTTCTCGTCTTCTTAAACTTATCATTATCAAACTTCATATCCGAAAGATCCAAACTTTGACTGCTTCTTTCTCTCCGCTTTCCCTCTCCCATTAAAGGGTCTACTAGATCATCAGCACTCTTTTCAGACCCATCAAAACTCAAACGTCCACTCCAAACATGATTCAAAACATTCTCTGAATCCCCTTCCGCTGAAACAAGATTCGTCGTTATCTCTTGTGTCTCATTGAATCTACCATCTTCAATATCTACATCAAGATCTTCTTCTTCTCCTGAAACAATTTGATCCATCCCGCACAACACACAAAAGCTGATCAAACCCTTAAATTTCCCCTGAAATAATAATCCTCTACAGAAGCTTCCTCAACTCAAAAGACTTGCTCTTTTAACTCCTTGCGTCCTCCTAACATATGCACAAGATAATAATACCAAATACGATTAACATAACAACAAAACTGCAAAGAAACATAAACAAATTTTGTTACCCACAAATGCTAACATAAATAGCTAAAACCCTAACATCACCAAATCACCTAAGCCTTTTGAAAACACCAAACAACCAGTGATACCTTAAAATCATATTTCGTAAATCCTCTAATTTCTGGAACAAGCTAAACGAGAAAAAGCTTCGAACTTTATTTATATTTTCTCCAATTCAAAGAACGAATGCAACATAAATATACCTATTTATGAAACCCAGAATCTAGAAAGAAGACCTCTAATACATCAAAGATTTCAACTTTATAACGAAAGTCGAGAAGGAAACAGAGAAATTCTTCAGACAACAAACAAACAACCCCAGAAGAAACCTTTAAAAAACTCACGAATTCAAGCATAATAGCTGGTAATGTCGAAAACCCTTGATGCTGTGATGTACGAGGAAGACAAAAAGAAAGAACTTTGAATCCAATTTTGGGAAAGGAAAGAGAGAGAGAGAGAGTGACCAACCCAAAATTAGGGTTCATAAAGGTCAAAAATTTTGATTTTTCTTTTCTCTTTTGTTCGTGTCCCGATTAAATCTGGTTTTTTTTAATACTAAAAATAAAGAAACACAACACACAAGAATGTCTTTTGGATTGTAATGTCGCCGAAAACAAATTGAAAATTGGTCTTCTTTTTATTATTGTTTTTCTTTTTTCAATGGAGTTTTTAATTAAGTTTATAATTAGCTAATCAAAACAGAGAAAGGAAAAAAGAAGAAAAATTAGGATATTAAAACACCAATGTACCAGTTAATTATTTGTTTTAAAGTTAACCACTATAAATGGATAAAGCTTCTTTTATTTTTCTATCCATGATTTATTTTATAGAACTCGAATAAATCTTGTTCTTTTTTCACTGGGCAATATGATCATGTTAAAGACACATGTATTCATATAGGTTAGACACATGTATACATGTATGTATTATACAAAAAATTAGCCGTTACGGTCCCATTGCCTTGTCTAGAAATCAACATCATGGGTCATTCCTTCATTAACATTCACTATGATCCAAACAGAAACAAACAAAGTTCTTTTTAACTTTTGGCAAAAGTGATTCTTGTATACACATACACACACACAAAAAAAAACAGCAACTTTCTAAAGAGTAATACTCAATTGTACAAATACAACTATTGGTAAAAATTACGCATAACTCGAACCAATCTGACCAATGATGTTGGACCAAACCTATTAAAGTTTACTTTCGTTAGAATAATTTTTAATAAATTGACCAATGATGTTGACCTTTTTAATATAATTTAAAAGATATTTGACTAAATCTCAAATTTAACCGACAAAGAAAATCCATTTGATATTAAAATTTGTTTGAGAAGTCTCCAAATTGAAAAGTAAAACACCAAACAGAAATTGACAACCCAACTTCTGATAACAAAATGCAAGAAAAGGAAAACGAAAAACAAAAATCCAAACAAATTATTAAAAGGTGAAAGACAGATGAGAGATGCCACCAGATTCTTCAACCCAAGGAACAAAGAAACTGAGTTTACCAGTTTCTTCTTCCCACTTAAACTCAGCTTCCTTGTCGTTCAAGTAACACTTCACCGGAGCTGAACTCGAATACGCCATGAATCTTCCTTCGCCTTTCACGTCCACTCTTATGCTGTTATCACCAGTAACCTTCATGTCTTGGACTGTTCCGACGCAGTTGAACATGTTGATCAACCCTAGAGGTGCGAATCTAACCCCTGAACTTACAAGTTCCGTGACTGGCACGAAACTCAACAGGTCAAACGCGGATGGCTCAAGGGTTATCTTCATCGCTTCTGATTTCGAGTTCATGAAAAGGATTTCTTCAGATTGTTGCTTGTAAACCAAGTAATCTCCAGTGTAGGTCACCTGAGAGCCTGCAGCTTCTGGATTCTGATCCCATTCAATGTCCGAGACATGAACTGTTCCCGAAACTGTCGTGTAACATTCTTTGTATCCTTTGAACCTATGCTCCTCTGGGCTCCACCCAGCACCTTGACAGTTAAATGTTCCAATCACTCCTCCAAACTGCAACAAATCATATGGGGTTTTAATAAAGTTCTGATCTCTAAACGATGAATTTGATTTAAAACTGATTACCTTGTTGAAGTTGAAGATCTTGAGGATTGACTCTTTGTCAAACAAAGGGTTCTTGAAGAGCGAATCTCTAGTGGGAAGAGCATAGTGGACACACCTTGGGATGGTACCATCAAAGAAAGCAAGTTTCTTGATGAGATCAAAGTTATGTGAGGCTTTGCCAAGATGGTCACTGAGATAGACAGGCCCACCGCAAATGGCTCGAGATGCGGCGTGGTACTCGGCACAGACATGGTCTGATTGGAACATGTCCCAATCTGGTTGAATCATTTGACCCATCCAAATACTGTTGTAAGAACAGTGAATCATGTGAACTCCTTGTAGCCAATATACTCCTTGTGGGTCACCATATGGGTCTTGCCACCAAAAATCATCACCTGAGCAAAATTCAAAACTTTTGTTAATGCTCAAACACTAGTGGAATCAAAAGAAACGGCTTTAGCTTTATATATATTACCAACTCTGCCAATAGAGATTTGCTTTGTGGCAAGGAAGAAGAACTCATTGCACTGTTGCATACTCGCAATGACATCAGTTCCATTAAAATTCTTGATCATGGATTCGGTCAGACCATCGTAGTAAGCTTTAGCAAGCTCCACTCGTCCTCCATGTTCTTCTGCTAGTGACTCCAAGGTCTAAAACCAAACACAGACACACAACATTAACAACAACTCCTATATGTAAAGAAAAGCCAGAGTATCTAAGACAGAGTAAGAGTAATGTAACAACTTACTTGGAAAACATCAATCTTGGCTCCTGTAACACCAACACTAGCAAGATAAGAGTGCATCGAGTCGTAGAATTCATGAGCTTTAGAAGGATGAACAAGACCAATCCCAGCTTCTACAACCTTGTCGACTGCGAGATCAGCCATCGTAGCGCCTAGACTAGGTGAAAGCTCAAAAGGAGCAACCTTGGCCTTCAAATCCATCATGGTTTCAGGCCTAACACCATTCCAAGCACCACAAAGAGCATGCCACACATATATATCATCTAAACTCTTAAACCTTAACCTCAAATCCTTTGTGAAAGCCGCCATACCTGAGCCAGAAACATCATCAGAACCCAAAGACTCTTCTTTCTCAACCTCATCAAACATTGCATTGAGTTCTTCACTCAAAATCTTGATCTTTTCATCAAGTTCGGTCAGATCTTGTTCCCCAGACTCCTTAACCAACTTCCGTCTCAATATAATCGCCTGAATTCGCTCGGTCGCTTTGTAGATAAGCATCTTCGGCTTGAGAGGATTGAAGTGAGATGCATCAGATGTTATAAAGGATCCACCTTTATAGTTTCTAAACTTCTTACACTCCTTGAAGCTGGTAAGCCTCGCAGTCATTTGCTCCCCACCAAGAACAAGATTCTCAGCGTCTTTGTCTAGCTCATCACCATCAAAGTTAATACTTTGCCATCCATCATCAATGATGACAAACTTCGGACACACCCCACCATCTTCAAACTCCTTAACTCCAGTCCAAATGGTTGCAGGATCAACGGTCAAGTAGCAAGCATCCCAAGTGCACCATCCAAACTTATCGACGATTTTCGGAAGCTTCTTCTCTTCTAGAAGCTTGAAAGTGTTCATATGAACACGAAGTGCACTAAAAGCCTCTTTCATGAGGTTATAGGGGTTGTCACAAATGTGAATGTAGGCAATGGATTTGAAAGATGACTCTTTTACTTTAGTTGAGCCACTCTCTGCACAAATCAAGACATTACCTTTCTCACCAGGAGTAAGTGAAGCCCTAAAAGCTCCTTCAATGGTTGGTATGATGGCCACGTAGGAATCGATCTCAGGAATCTTTAGCATCACCCACTGAGTCTCGGCTTGAAGATCCGACCCTGATTTCCCGATCCAAGCCGTCGACCACCACATTTTGAACCGGAAAAGACTGAGAAACTCTCTGTCTTCGAATCTTCCCAAGGAGTTTGTGAGACGATCAGAGGGTGATTCTTTGGTGAATCCGAGAAACCCTCCTTTGTGAGCGTTGGCTTGAACTCGGAGGAGGATTGGGAGAGGAGCATCAGTGGATATGGAGTGAGATGAGAATGGTGTGAAAGTTACGTTTTGAGGAACATCAAAGAGGATTGGAGTAGAGTCTTTGGCACAGAGAGACCCTTCGGATAGGTTAAATGAGTTTGGCTGCAAGATTGGCTTAGTTATTGGAACAAAAAGAGGTTTGGATTCGATTACATCGTTGATTGATGACAGAGATTCGTGAAGTGGAGCCATGAGAGAACAGAGGAAGTTTGAAAAACAGAGGAAATGAAAACAGAGGATGGTAGGTGATGAAAATGCTTTCTTTTGCTTTCTATATATATACAGAGAAAATGGATAAAAGTAATTATAACGGAAGATCCTCCGAGTTTCCATACTTCATATTTCGTATTATCTAATTACATTTATTGATTACCTAATCTTCTTTGTGTATTAATGAGATTTTTACTTGCATAGGGAGATGATTTCAATGTAATAAATACGGATAATATATATATGATTGTCGTAATTAGGGAAACTGATATATCTTTGTACGAAATACTATAATCGAAGGATCTTCCGTAAATGGTAAATACAAACTTTCTATGAAACTTTCGAGTTTCGACGACGAAAAGATGGAAGAAAAAAGAAGTTGGTGTATGATGTTCTTGCAAGATCAAGAAACTACTAAAGAAAAAGAAACTTTAGAATAATATTATAGTTTTTTGAGTCAGTAATATTAAGAAACAAAATGTCATATTATTCACACGTAGCTTATTCATGTCTACGTGCATGTAATGTAATGCTACTTGGCAAACTATGATGCTACAATGAGACAAATGATCGTTGTTATTTTAATTTTATTTTTGTCATCAAGAGGATTATTTTATTAAATTACACATACAGTGATCGTTATTATAGAGTATATTGAGCAATTGGATTTTGAATATATATCCTGCAGAAAAAGTAATATATTTGCGGAGATCTACTCAGATATCTACTTATTATTGTTTGTATCCGTTATGGAAAATTAGATATCGTACAGACTTATTGGGATGATTATTGGATAAGACAGAATATTTATAGTACTTATTATGGGTGTGATTGGTAGCATAGTTAGTTAACAACTTACCATAGATTTAATTTAGCTTATGGTCAACTAAATAATGTTTTCAATCATGAATTAAGTTATGTCTTTTTGTTATTTTAAATCAATCCAAAAAAGATTGTATGTCTTTTTTGTGATACTCAAAAAAATTAAAAAAAATCTTGTATTAAATCCTAATGGGTTTACCCATTAACCACACATTATAACTAACCCATAATCGCATTGTTTTCATTGCTTTAATTAAACAAATGTGTTGTAAAACTCAACCCTAATCCGCTAATAAACTAGGGTTAATTCATGGTTAGATATAGTAGACAAACTCGTTTACTTGAATTTCTTCCTTACAGTTGTTTTGATATGAGATGATGTACTACCTTGAACACCCTTATGGATTTATAATGGGCCTTACTCAACCAAGTCCAATACATGTCCATTATTAAGCTTGTTATCTTATATTAGACTTGTATTAAACAAAATCAAAGTTTGATGGACTGGGCCGATCTCAAGATTCTCAACAGCCCATCAAGAATACAATGTGTACACGGGTAAAAGGGCCTATTTTAACTATGACTATGTGGACGGTGATTTTTCCTATTCATACAATGAGTGTTTATTTTAACAGTTAACAAAATTCAAATTTACTACATATACTAGTTACTAAGTTCCAAAACCAACATTAACTTAAACGGACGTTAGTCAAACCGTTAAAATAGCTTAGTCGGACGACAAAGCAGCATTTCATAACCACTATGTGGAATAGTGTTTGACAAAACAACGTCGTTTTGCATTGAGTTCGTCCATCCTAACAATCATCTTTTTATTCATCTTTTCTCAGTGACCTTGTGTTTCTCGTCATCAATTACGGATTTCGAAGACCTCATGGATAATCTCATAAGAGGTTTGCATGAGAGATGTAGATGATGAGAATCTGTAGTTATGAGAACATCGAGGACTGCTGAAAATCCTGTAAGGGGTAAGTGTGACATCTCACTTTTTGGAGAGATAGAAATCGGTTGTGTTATGTCTGCAACTTTAAATTTGTAATGTGTTTATATTTTTCTAAATTTTAGGATTGGAGTCATACATTTAAATGGCTTGATATGTCAATGGTCGAAGAAATTAAGGACTTGATTGAGAAAGTCGATAACATTGAAGGAGCTTCAATCACATTGCAAAAAGGCTTCAATGTTTGTGAATTTGAGATTGATACTCTTGCAATGGAGTTGCGTGTGTGTGAGGCTGTGGTTGACAAGGAGATCCGAGAGTGCAAAATGCAGCTAAAGATCTTGAAGAACTCTGATAATTAGCTTTGGTGATTATCATGTTTTTCTTGACTAAATATTGAGTTTGTGAGCTAGAATCAGTAGAATTATGTATGTTGTAATGTTTGAGGTTCAAGAAGATGAATGTGTGTAAGTGTATGAGACTAAATAGTATTTGTATGTTTTAGAATTGTGTTTTTATACGAGAGTTTAAAAGCAACAGGCTAAGTAGTTCTATTTGTATTTGTATGTTGAATGAAAAAATTGTCATATGAAAGTGAAAGTAACAGAAACAAATCGTCATTAACAGAAAAATGGTCATAATCAAGGGTAACATATCGCCGAAAGAACAAGAGACCATAAGATTGTGTTACATGTCGCCAAAAAACACACCACCGCATTGAAAATCCGAAAAGTAAAATGTCCTAAACTGCATCATAATTTATGTTCAAGCTACAAAAACCAACAAAATTTGGTAATAAATAACTGAAAACAAAAATGAGATTGAGGAAAGGAGAAAGAGAAACTTGAAATCTGATATTAGTCTTGTGTTGCTTGACTTGCATGGTCCTTCTCCATCTCCCATTGTGTTTGATGTCTTCTTCTTCTTCGTTGGTGGCAAATATTTCTCCACTCCTATTATTGGGCATTTGGAAGCCCTGGGTCCAGCCATACTACATCTACGACAATGCATTACCCTCCTTTTCCTACTAACCTTTTTCTTCTTCGTAGGAGAGTCATGCCTCCCTTTCTTCCTCTTTGGTTTTGGCTTTCTACCTTTTATGTTTTTCATATGTTCTACCAAATTCCGAGGTGGGAATATTACTTCACCAGATTTATTCCAGAAACACATACCATTGACTTGATTTATTGAGTCGCTGTAAATTTGGTGTTGCCTTGAATTGAGAAGCCAACTGGAGATGTAATCTTCATAATTAAGCTTATTATCTATGATGATACGTAAGACATGGCGACATGGCACTCTATTTCATTTCCCTTTTCAGACAAACACAAGTTTTTAATCTCATGTTCGCTGAATAAGAGGCACCAGATTCACGAACTTTTTTTCTGATCCCGGAACGACCTTGGAACAACCTTACAGAAATTAAGCTTTTCCCTCTCCATCTCTATCATCTCAACTATTTTAGATGGTAGTTTTCCTAAATGGTTATCTGTCTTGGTTTTTCTCATTTTAATACGCACCATGGTTCTTCTCCTTATCGTCTCCAGCATCTCAACCATTGGGATATACCTTGTAGGATCTATGACATTGTTGAATGATTCAGATATTTTGTTTTGCACATCTACACAAAAAGAGGTTGGTGTGAAAAACGCAAGGCTACAATTCTTGGGATTCTTCTCCATGATGGCTGCATAAAAACGCATGTCATAGATCTTAAGTCTTAAGCAACTCCAAATTTTAGCATCATACTAAGTTTTGGTGTAACCTTCTGTTACTTGCCAAAACAGCTTCTTTAAAACCTTGATGAGGAAACATCTTCTTCAAGTTCCCATAGATATGCCTAGCACACATCCTATGTTCAACATGAGGTAATACGATTTCCACAGCATTAAGCAAGCCCTGAAAGTTAACAACTTATGGTTAGTAAATCCGCAGCATTATACTTTTCAATAAACTAACACAATGGAGATTGAAGATGATATATCGTTTGTCTATCAGATTTTTTTTAAATTATTTTTATGGTTTTTAACCAAACTAAATTTAAACCAAAATCTTAGTAAAAATTAAAACCAAATGGGATTTTCTACAAATTTATAACCAAAACAAACCGTTTAGTTCGATTTGCTACAGTTTGGTATTTTCGTTTTTGGATTTTTTGCTCATCCCTACTCTCAAAGGGTTCTCTTCATATTTTATTAATTAAATTTCAAAAAAAAAAGATAAGAGAGCTCTGTGTTTTTTTCTGATTTTTTGTACTCCAATGGTAGGTTCTTTGAGTGGAGTTCTCTCGAAAAAAAATATTAATATAAAATTATTTTATTAATTTCATACAACTTAATAATTATTTTAAAGCATAAAATATTAAACATACATTATTTTGAAATATTTTAAAATATATGTGGAAAAAAACAGAATGACGATCAGTTGTTCTGTTGATTGTTGCGAAACTTTTTCCATATATGCTCTACCAAATCACTTTTCAATTGCAGATGCATCTCTCGATCACGAACTTTATTTCGAATGCCAATAAAATCTCTGACATTTGTAGGCATACCTGTAGAATACGATAAATCGACTTGTGAAGTTCGGTTTGCTTCAACGTGTATGAATTCCTCAACATCAAATTGAGTATACCCATCTCGTTCGTCTTCAACAATCATATTGTGCAATATGATACATGCCCGCATAATATTTCCTATTTTTTCCTTATCCCAAATAAGAGCTGGGTTTTTAATAATGTGAAACCGAGCTTACAATACTCCAAATGCACGCTCGACATCTTTACGAACGGCTTCTTGATATGATGCAAATAAAGATGATTTTCGACCTTGTGGAAGTCGAATAGATTGTATAAAAGTCGCCCATTTCGGTTATATACCATCTGTGAGATAGTAAGCCAAATTATACTCTCGTCCGTTGACCTCATAACGCACATTTGGAGCTCGACCTTGTAAAATTTCATCAAAAACTGGTGATCGATCAAGAATATTGATATCGTTTAAGGTACCTAGAGGTCCAAAAAACGCGTGTCATATCCAGAGATCTTGTGATGCGACTGCCTCTAAAACAATAGTTGGTTTTCCAGAGCCTCGCGTATACTGGCCTTTCCAAGAGGTGGGGCAATTCTTCCACTCCCAATGCATACAGTCGATGCTTCCAATCATCCCTGAAAATCCGCGAATCTCTCTAATATCGAGCAACCTTTGTAGATCTGCTTGTGTAGGTGTTCTTAGATATTCATCACCAAACAAAGAAATAATTCCTTCGGTAAAATTCTCTAAGCATGAAAGAGCAGTGGTTTCACCGATGCGGAGGTATTCGTCAAGTGAATCGGCCGCACAACCATATGCAAGTAGACGAATCGTTGTCGTACATTTTTGTATAGGAGAGTGCCCTAACCTTCCTATAGCATCTCTTCGATATTGAAAGAACAGAAATTCACTTGAAAGTCGATCAACAATACGCATGAACAAGGATTTGTTCATTCGAAATCGGCGTCGAAAAACATGAGGTGGGAATCTTGGATTATCACTAAAATAATCGTTGAATAAGAGGGTGTGTCCTTCTTCTCGTTTTCTCTCAATAAAGGCTCGTTTCCGTGTTTTTTTTGTGCCTCATCGCCATTAGCCAAATCAACAAACATATTATCGAATTGTTGATCTAGTAATTGGTCAAAACTTTGTTCCATGGCATCATCGAAAGGAGTACGGGATGAAGAAGCCATATTGTTTGATGTAGTATAAAATAAAAATAAGCAAAGAAGTTTAAAGATTGTAAATAAGAAGAAGATTGTGTATTGTTGATGTTCTTGAGGTAGTAGTTTAAATGAGAAGAAGAAGATTGTGAATAAGAAGAAGATTGTGGATTGTTGGTGTTCTTGAGGTAGTAGTTTAAATGAGAAGAAGAATATTGTGAATAAGAAGAAGATTGTGGATTGTTGATGTTCTTGAGGTAGTAGTTTAAATGAGAAGAATAGGTTTGTGAATAAGAAGAAGATTGTAAATAAGAAGAATAGGTTTGTGAATAAGAAAAAGATTGTGAATTGAAATGAAGAACATCAATTATATATAGGATCAGAACCAAAAAAAGAGAACAACAACTTGTGATCGAATATACATGACCATACAAAGCTAAAATAAGACAACTTGTGGTCCAAATACAAAGTTAAATAAAAGACAAGGTGTGTAAGAAAATACAAAGCTAAAAAGATACATGTGGTGGAAACATACAAAGCTAAAAAAAAGACAACAAAGCAAACGAATCATATGTCTCTTTTGGCATCAAGTGGAACATGAGTTGCAAGTTACGTGTCTTTGTCTATCTTTGTCTCCAACCGGTGATGATAAACTGCAAAAGTTAACAACAAAGTCTTGTGACATATAAGGCCAAATATGACTTGTGACATAAGATAATAGACAAAACAATATCATAAGAAGCATTAAAGCAATATCATACATAACATTAAGACAATATCATACATAAGCAAAGTGATTTGCAATAAAAACAGACAAAGCAAATTAAACATGCCATTGTTGTGACATTGAAACAAATCTTAGAAGTACTTAGAAAGAAATTAAACATTTTAAAGAGGTTCGGTACTTATGAAAACAACTCCTCAATTAGCTTCTTCTTAAGAACCAAGTCACACTCTGAAAGAGGTTCGGTTCTTGAAAGAAGACTTTCAA
>Ga0041059_1002629_pt1 | contig 13202 bp, 14 predicted proteins | sample AraColnosormetaG_FD_56232 | JGI IMG/M metagenome (GOLD analysis project Ga0041059, IMG submission 56232) | Arabidopsis roots microbial communities from North Carolina, USA - Col MF nosort | ecosystem: Host-associated > Plants > Roots > Unclassified | place: USA: North Carolina | collected... | reverse complement strand
TACTGTTTCGAATGTTTTAATCACAATTGACCACGGATCACAAAACAAAATAAAGATTACTTGTATGAAAAGAAACTTACTTCCCTTGTGAAATTTGTTTCCTGTTCGTTACACTCTCGATCTTTAGCTAATAGCTATAGTCTATTGATCTCTTTGCTTTTGTTTATAAATCTAGATATAATATCTTATTATATAAAGTATGGTTTTCAAAGTTACTAATTCATAGGATCGTGCCACGTGTCAAGTCAAACGATCAGATGTTTACATGTGTCATTCAAAATTTAATTTTTTATTCTCTTAAAAAAATAGAAAATCTTAAAAAGTAAACAAATTTACATATACTAATTTATATGTCTATATATTTATAAACAATTAACATTTATTCAATAAAAGGAAAATTATCAAATTTGTTTTTACATGTGTTATTGGTCATTTAAATGTAGCACATATTAATTTACATTTACTAATTTATATGTCTATACTAGATTTTGACCCTCGGTACACCGCAGGGATAGTTTTTTTACCAAATTTATATATTGATGATTTTTTGTATAGTTGAATCATATGTTTTGTAATTGAGTTTAATTGTATAATATGTGATTTAAGCATGTTACGTGGGATTGCGGTTGAAAGTTTTAGTTTATTAACGGAATATTATAAAACGTTTTTGTGTAGAATATAAATATCTTTCTACTCGGGATGTTGACGAAATTGGGATGTTGAAGAGTAGTGTATATATGTTGTTTTAATGATTTTTTTTATAAAATATATGTTAAGGTCTTTTGGATTGAATTTTCGAATGTTGTGAGTTTGTTTTTAAAAAAGTGATTTTTTTAAAAAAATGTGGCAAATTAAAAAACTTTAGTAAACACTATAGTTCAAAAAGTTTTATTTAAATTCCAGAGAAGATAGATATTTTAAAAGAAACAAATTTCGGATTTTAAGCCCAAATCAAATTAGTATTCCTAAGCCCAACAATAAGACAACACCTATTTTGTTTTTGCTTATAAAAGATATTCTGTTTTGGGCTGGAATCAGGCCAAATATGCCCAGCAGTTAATTATTTGGCCCAAACAGAGACAAAATCCCTTATCTTCCTGAAATATGTTGTCTTTACGACTGAAGGATTCTCATCTGACATCCCGAACAATCCGCTCTCTTCTCCGTTACAATTAGATAATTCCGACAGTTTCTTCCATTGGAATAAGCTTCTCTTGATGGAAAAACCTGCAAGTATATTTATACAAAACAAACGCTCTTCATCATCGTACTCTTGTAGATTCAAGCAACCCTCCTTCTCCCCCTTCAGCTGCACGAAGCCCTCCTCCTAAATCAGGTTAATATGAACATCACTGCGTTATTTGATTTGTTTGTATAAGATGCTGCTTTGATTATGTAATTGTGTTTTGTATCTGTTTTTTCAGTGAACCGTGTTCCTTTTTATGATTTTCTTAAGCAATCTCTTTTCATAGATTAGTGGTTTGGTTTGCATTGGTCGCTCTTCTGCTTAATCTATCGCAACCAATAGCAAAGTAAGAGGAACAGAAATTCAACGGACTCTGACACTGCATCACACTTCCGATGCGCATGTAACTAAAATAAGCTTAAGTTAATTAAACTTCTACGCCCGTGAAAACTTTGTCTTCAGATTGCTAATGTTCAAAGCATAGACTTATTTTGTGTATTTTTTTTTCTAATAGTAACAGCCACAGAAATTCTTTTCTCATGATTCTGCTTCGCAGGAAATGGAGCCAAAAATGATTGAAATTGTCACTGACTCAAAGTCAATAGCGCAAGCAATGGTGGATGCAGCTATGAAGGTATTTATAATATATCTAGAGACTTCAGAGTCTTCTAAATACATAGACGCCAAAGTCATACAACTCAAATATCTTTTGTTTAAAATATCTTCCCTTTGAATTGTTTCTCATATGTTATTATGTCTCTTCTCATCCATCACGAAATTGTGAATATGGAATCCAAAGTCAAGTCAGATGCTCACGTCTTTCAAGTTTGGTTGTTGGTTGTTGAATTTGCTCACGTCTTTCTTTACATATATCAACTAATCTCGCTTGTTCACTATTTTCTTTGTGATTCAATCCTAATCTCTATAAGGTTTAATATTGATATGCATTTCAGGATATATGTTTATGTAAGGATATGGTTTGTTTTTGGATATTGCAGCAAGAAGAGGAGATGGTTATTTCAAGCAACGCAAGATGATTGATGATGGCTATTGCAAGAAATCGCAATCATGTTTTATCATGTACTTTGGTTAGTATGCATACACAATCTATGTAGCTACATTTAGATTAATAGGTGAAACTTAGGAAAAGTAATTGTATTGCATTGCCTATGAATCAATCAGATTTCTGTTTAATCAAAATACTAAAGCTGAAAAAGAAATGATAAGATGTTTACTTGAAATGGGAGTAGTGATTAAACTTGCATTGAAATAAAAATAGACGTTAATGAAAATAGAATGAAACGGTGGTTCTGTGAATTGGTTCGTTTGAAGTTGAGTTCCACAAAAATACCTGCATTTTAAATTAGAAAAGTAATAGAGATATAAGTTTTTATGTGATTGTGATTCAAACCGTAATTGAAACTATTATATATAAATTTGATAATGAGAAGTTGACTTACCCAAGTCTACGGTCACATAGATGGAGTAACTTTTACTCAAACTATGTTTTGGAAAACCTCCTTGAAAACAACGTTTGTTGTTTGTTTTTGCATGTTTCCGTCTTTGTCTAGTATTAGGATTTTCAAACCTTTTTTGGAGGTAACCCTGGACAAAGCAACATAGAGTTGGCCATGGGAGAATACAGGTTTAGGCAAGTAGAGTCCAACTTGCTCGAGTGATTGACCCTGACTCTTATTGATGGTCATAGCAAAAGCAACTGACAGTGGAAATTGCCTTCTGCGCATCTTGAATGGCAGCTTTGTATCTGAAGGTGTAAGGTTAATTAGAGGAATCAACACGATGTCACCAATTCTATCTCGAGTTATTACTTTGGCTTGAACAACTTGTTTGGCAAGTTGTGTAATCTGTAGCCTAGTCCCATTACAAAGGCCTCCTTTTGGATCAAGATTCCTAAGCAACATAACAGGAGCACCAACCTTCAACCGTAAAGCGTGGTGAGGCATACCTGTCAGCTGTATACTGTTCAAAAAATCTGGAGTAATTACAGGATTGGCGAGTGAGTCCGAATCTGTTGGGTCAATGCTATCAGCACTTAAATAGATCCGTTCTTCACCTACAAAAAAACAAAAGCAACGTGTAATAAGCATAAACCGTTAAAGTTTTCAATTAGTTTAAACCGTAAAAATCTAAGGTAGTTGGCTGACTTACTTTTCAAATGTTCCAGCATATACTGGTTTATAGTATTGACGTCTTCATTGGTTGGTGCTAAAATAGCTCTCCTTTGGAAAAACTTAGGATCATTTATCATATGCAGTTCTGACGGATCCCCATAAATTTCCTTACTGATAGCTTCTATTGGGTTTCCTGCTTCTTTAATCAACAATTCCTCTGGAATATCAATAAGTGCCTCTCCATCATTAGGCTCATTAATCCTACCATCACCGACAGCCAATAACCAATCAGAAAACTGTTGTATCTCTTTAGCTTCCTCGCTACTTAAACCGCCTGATAGGAGTCGCATGTTCTTTGTTAATTTCAGAACCTTGCAGTGGTCCCAAAGGTATGAGGCATTGAGTGAAGACATCACAATTTCTACTCTCCCTGCACCATTAATAACCGGAAGTACTTGTCTAAAATCACCGCCAAAAACAACTACCTTTCCACCAAAAACTTTGTTGTCTTTGTTATTGAGTATATCGTAGAAGCTTTTATCTAAAGACTCAAAACAGAATTTGCTCATCATTGGCGCTTCATCCCAAATAATAAGAGATGCTTCTTTAATCAAATTAGCAAGATCAGATTTTGGTGTGATCTTGCAAACAGAAAACTCGTCAGGATTTAGTGGGATAGCAAACCTTGAATGTGCTGTCCGTCCACCTTCTAACAACAAAGACGCAATGCCGCTGGAGGCTACATTAAGCACAATCTGTCCTCTAGATCTAACAGCAGCTGCTAATGTCTTCCAGATAAAAGTTTTTCCAGTTCCTCCAAAACCATAAATAAAAAAAACACCTCCCAAATCATTGAAAACAGCACCGGTTATCTCATCATATATGCCTCTCTGCTCCGTATTTAGCATTTGAAACCACTCATCATGCTTTTCTTTCAAGTTAGAATCTATGTTATATCTCAGCTCATCAACAACTAAACGGTTGGAGTTATCAATACCTTCTCTAGAAGGCTGTGGAAAATCCTGAATTTCTTTGAGTGTTGCACCGTTACGTAACATAATCTTCTCAATTTCTTGCAGAGTGTAGTTCCTAATTTCAGCCAGTGTAAGTTTCAGATCTGCACGTGTTTATTAATAATAAATAGAAAAACTTTGTTAGGTTTTGAAACAAAGGAATAATGATTTACGTTTTCACGTTCATCTAGTATAATGAATCACGTTTTGCTTATTTTAAAATATTACCTGGATTCTTAAAGTCTTCTCTTTTCTTGTTCTCAATATCCTCTGCCAAAAGGTGCCATGTTTCTGACCATACGTGCTCGGGTCTTGCGAGAGAATCTGATAGAAGCAACATAGCAAAAAAATTTCTCAAGTAATCTCCAAAACAGAACTGACTGGCTTCATGTAGACCATCTATATAAACTTGATCATCATCCAGAATTCCTCTTGCAAAACATGCTTCTTTGAATGATGGATATACGACACCATTAAATGTCTTGATGTCATCATAACTCATAGGCCCTTTGACTATGTTGAGAAGCACTCGAAGATAGTATTCAACTTCCATTTTCCTACACACGTAGTTAATACGACCCAAAGAAAATCCTCTAATTCTCTTAACCCACTGCTTATTCTTTCCATCCCAAGTAAAATAGGCAGGGATTTGAGAATATAGAAGTTCTCTAGCACGTTTACCATTTTTTCCAACATCATTATTCTTATTCAAAGTCAACCAAGCCATGAACATTGAATCTTCATTGCTTATACGTTCGAGGACATCTTCAATATCAGCATCTGGTTTGGCATAAACAGGTTGCTTCCCTTCATCATGGAAAGATAGTCTTTGAACTGCTGTAGATCGATCCTGAAGTGGAAATTTGTAAATCCTCCAAACAGCTTCCGACGCGGATACGTACCTAAACATAATAAAATTAAGTTTAAATATCGCATATTAACAATGCCAATCTATGAAATGGGTGACGGTTTAAACAATTACCTGCAGTCAAACCAATCTTTGATCTCATCCTTTTTTTTCTCAGTAGAATTTGGAGGTTCTCCAGAGGTCGCATTCTCTGTTGTTTTGTCCTGGTTGACTGGCTCTACAATAAATACAACACGATCTGCTCCTTTGTTGATATACTTAAATAAGTATTTGATAGAACCACTCTGGTTACACCATTCCACGTTGATATGAGCTTGATATCGAAGTGACAGCTTCTTATTATAAGGGACAACATAACCATTATCACATTTAAAACCACCCTTCTCAATATAGTCTTCTGTCATCCTCCTTCGATAGATGGGATAACCATCCTTACCAACTTTGGTAATATCCTGATGTTTCTTTGGGTATTGTTTAGAACATTTACCTTCAACCATACATGGGGAATTCATATTTGCAGCACCACATGGACCATGAATCATTGAATTCTTGATTACTTCATAAAGCTCGGGTTCTTTATCTTTATCTGGGATCTCTGCAGAAATAATCTTATCGATATCATCAGCTGTTGGAAGCTTACTTTTAGCATCCATGAATAACAGGATATGAGCATGGGGTAATCCTCTTTTCTGAAATTCAACGGTATGCATAGCTGGTTTGAAACAAAATGAAAAACAATTAGACTAATTCATGAATTACTTAAAACGTTTATTAAGTATAAAGTGAAGTAGAATAAATCTTACAGGCAACTGTCTTTCCCAGCATTTTCCCATCTGTCAAATCTTTCATTAGAGAATCAAGCTTGATTTTGAATATCCTTGCAACAATATCAGGTCTATCATCAACAGAAAGACCTCTTGCTTGGCAATGTCTAGTTATCTCAGGCCACTTTGGATTACATGTAAAGGTTATGAAAAGGTCAGGGAAACCGTAATGCTTGCAGATGGCCATTGCATCATAGTAGTTCTGGACCATATAGCGTGGTCCTCCAGTGAGGGAAGATGGAATTAAAACCTGGTTACCTTCTTCATTCATAGAGGTAGTTCCAGCTTCAGAGGCCTTTTTCAAACTGTTGTAGTTCTCACATCGTAGCTTTGATTGTTTAAACTTGATATAAGAAAGCCGGTTAGATTCAATAGTTGTATAAGCATCACAGAGAAATTGTTGAAATAACCTCTTTGAGCGTGTCAAGGTTTTACACTCATTTGGTCTCTCTTGTATCCTGAAAGCAAACCATTGACGCATACTTATACACTTTTTCTTTTTCTTCTTGGCTGAATTGGGCAAGCATTTCTCTATACCAGGAGTGTAACCATCTTCGCCATAGCACAAAATAAGAGGATATTGCAATGCCAAGTAGGAGATATGAATCTGACTTATCCGTGTTAGATGACCTGTAGTCTTTTCTTCAAGGACTATATCTCGGTCGAACATCGATGGCTGAAAACCTCCAGGTATTAAAGCGGCAACCTCAGATGATGTAGGCATACTGTATGTCCTCCTATCAACACCCTTTCGATCTGCAACAATCCGCATGTGAAACGGTTCATCATTATCATCTTGAATTCTCTCTCTAGCTTGTCTGAATTTGTCAACATAAGGGTTGACTTTGTTTAGCATTTCAATGAGGGCTTCAATAACTTCTTTCTTTAGCTTCTGTTTTGCTGGTGTATTCCGACGACCTTTTCCCTTGCTACAAAATACAGAAAACGTGAAGGTTGTTGTTAAACCATGTTATTGTTTTGAGCTGCTGCAGGGAAAATAAAATATATAAAATAGTAGACGAAAATGATTACTTGATGACAGTAGCTCTGTTATCAACTTCGTTTTCTGTATCAACTATGTAAAGTTGTGAATACTTAGCATAATCACCCGGATTAGGCTTCAAGCTGCCAATCAAATGGTAGTTTCCTCCTTGTAGTCTAAACATGTTTGGTCCTTTACCTTTTGGCATAGAGTTATCAACTCTTCCACCAAGTGAAGTCATTGCAAAAATCATATTGTAGATTCGGATATTTTCTCTGAAATTTCTGCTTAGCGCATCATCACCGGTAAGAAGGTTGTTTATAAGCGCAGGCGAATCTTTAAGAAGTGGTAACTTAACATTTCCTTTTCCACAACACAGTGTAAACGTAGGAGATTTGTTTTGCTGCTTCTTATTTATACGCTCAGCAAACCACATCAACGCCCCACAGTAGTTGCACTTGTATGTTGCATCACCATGATCAAGGTAAGCTTTACATGTAAATAGAAAATCATTAGGAAACCCATAGTAACTCTTAAATATTATACATACTTCTTGTAATGTAAAGACCGCATTATACCTGATTTTGTTGCAGTCTCAGCCGAATTGGTTGTATCTTTATTCAATCGTGGCCTTCCTCTTTTCTTTGGCTGCGGCAAATTCGGGTTTGCTGCTGCTTTTGCAGCCGTTTTCTTAAGAGTAGCAATGAATTTTTCATGTTCTGCACATTTGGCGATATGAGGCGTTGTAGGTTCTGTCGGGTTTGCATTGTTCTGGCAGATGTCAGATGATGGGTCAGCAACTGGAATAGAAATAGTAGATTCATCATCAGTATCATCTTCAGTTGGACTGAGATAGTAGTGTTGATCCTCATCTGTTGCATTGGTTGATGAACTATCATAGTTGAAATCAGGCATGGATTCATCATCAGACATTTCACAATGAAAGTCATTATTGATGGTGGCCGAACTTTGACCTAATAATTCAAAACAGAATGTGTAAAGATTAGATGACTAACATTGTGTGATTAGACATTATAAATTGCACTTCATAGGTACCTTGAGTAATAGGAGAGTGGAAGGCATTTTCAAAGTCATTTTGGAGATTTTTCCTTGGGAATCTGTCTTTTTCTGTCTGCAAAGTAGTCTGTTTGTGAAAGAACATGCAAGAAGTAGTACTTTCGTTTTGGCTCGCTTGAAAACAAAGATTGCCATAATTGTGTTAGACTTTTGTTTAAACATTGATATTTAGGTTTTGTCATTGTATCTTAATTAAAAATCTGTTCAAAACACTAACCTTTTCCTTTTCCAGTTGCAGACGAAAGCCCCATGGAGGGAAGGTTGGTCATGTCTTTAAATACAACAGCTTGAGATTGCTTCATATGTCTGGAGTTTGCTTGGACCATTGAAGCAAGTCCAGAAACAACAGTGGACCCTAACATTTGGTACCGCGAATGATTAATTCACTCTTCTAACTAAGAGAACCAATGCAATTAGTTAAATTCCCAAAAACAGAAATAAGCGTTTACCTATATTTGTTGAGTGAGTTTTTTTTGCAGAATAGGATTGTTGATTGTTAGATGGTGTCAAGAAGCTGCCAACAGAGCTATACCCAAGGTTTGTAATATCTTTAAAAACTCTAGAGAATGCTGAAGTAAGAGGAACTGTTGCATTAGTATCCGCGGTAGTACTGTGAGTTATTTGACTTTGTGGTGTTTCAATGCTCTGAAAACGGGTCCTCTTTGATGGATTAGAATCAATATTTGTTTCAGGAGAAGAAGAATCTTGTTTGTTTTTCATGGCTGACTTCCAATGAAAACAATGATTTTGCGTTTAATGAGTATGGCGTCTGCTAGAGATAAAGTGTGTTTTTTTTTTGCGAAAACCTAAAATCAATTAAGCCATGATTTTAGGCGATTTTATAGTTCCACATATATAGAATTCGGATTCACCTATAGCTTGATTTTATTTTTATATTTTTTATGGTGGCTATAGACATTTAAGCATCTTTTTATTTTTGCAGCCCAATTTTAAAATCTGTCGTACCGTGATTAGTTGGCTACATCTGGACAAATTATTGTTTCCAAGTTATGTCTTATGATTGTTTCATAAACCCACGATAGTCTTTGGGTTATCACCTTTAAGTAACTTTGATCTGCCATAATCAAGTCTTTGGTTTTATAAAATGATGGATGAGTATAAGATGTAAAAGGTAGGACGTAATCATGTGCCATTTTTTTGTTTATGTATAACTGTGAAATCTTAAAAGCAAAATCAAGTCTGATTATGTATAAGACGTAATCATGTGCCATAAGTCAATTTTTTATTATGTTCTTCATACTAATATTTTTTTTGTTCTCAGGAACAGAACGAATTAGGAGATGAAGTATCCAGGCTACAATGTGAGCTTTTATAACTGCTGTAGTATAATTACTTACATCAGGTACAATTTCCAGCCCAATAATACAGTCCTTTAATTGAAATTAGAATTACTGTAATGTGATCAATATTAGTGATTTGAATTTAAAGGTGGTCTAACTTTCTGTTGTAACCAAATAGAAATAGTTATATAGGGTAACAATAGGCACTTGGATTGTAAGTAGAACAAAACAATTTGGAAGAATAGAAAACTTTATTAAGGCACAAATCGCATGAAATAGATGTCCATGTTAAGAGAACTTATTGTAGAAATAGAAAATTTAGAAAAACAAAAACCAAAAAAAAAGGGTCTAACATGATGATCCTAAATTGGGAAGGAGAATCAAAGTGAAGCACTTTGAATTTATTTGTAAAAGATAGTGAGTGATCACTCCTTCTTCTCAACTTTGACCCTCACAACCACATTCTTCTTTTCATACTGATTGCTGCTCCTCAAACTTGGATCTCCATCCTTAACGCTAGGATCTCCAAGTTGTGCGTGTTCTGAAGTGGGGCCGAATTCTGGGTTTGACTTTTCCAAGTCAATAGGTTTAATGCATATCTTCTTAGAGGTGGAAGATTCATCAGCAGTACCATCCGGGTTTGCGTAAATACGCTTGGAAGAAGGAGTACCGAAGTCAGATGTGTCGTGGCTATTCTCTAACATGAGTTGTGGCTGTGGAAAAAAATCGTTTACCATATTAGTTTCTAATTGTAAATACACGGGCTACAAAGTTTGAGTTAATCTTTGATTTAAAAACCTGATCAGCTGACTCAATAGAGGCAGGATTCACAATATCAGCAGAATATTCAAGAAGCTGTTCCTCTAGTAGTCCACCTTTGCAAAGAACTTTCCAAACTTTGTAGACTTCCTTTCCATCTGATATGTGTTCTTTTTCAACCCACACCAAGAAGAGAAACGTCTTTCCAATCAAGTTTTTAACTGGCTCTGGCAAATTCTCAGGGTCCACAACCTAATTACAAAGAACACATATTACAATCAGTATTGGATCTATCCCTTTTCTACCGTTTCTGTGTGTGTTAATATACAGAGAGAACATACCTCATCGAGTGATCCGTCGAGAACAGATGTGGCTGACTCGCCAGTGAGTTCAGAGCAAATTGAATCAAATAAGAGAAACTTTGCCTCGCCGGTATTGTCCATAACATTAGCGTAAAGCATATACCTGTCCCAGAATTTTACAGAAAATTTAGAATGAAATAGTTTAACTAAGTCCATTATAATTACTCTTATTACCTTGGGATGACATTAGTGACCACAGTTTTGCAAGTGTCACACCAAAATCTTGGTTTTTTCCCTTTGTTATTCACACCATGGACTCCAGCATGGATGTGGTTCACTTTTTTGTTGCAAGTCTTACAACTAATGTAATACCATGCCCAATCCGTATCAATGGCATAAATAGTACACAAAACCCTAGCCTTTCCAATCTACAAAAGCAGAAAACGTTTTTGACAGATATTAAAGAGGTGATCTATATCGTAAAAACAAAGATGTTTATTTGCTAGAGGTGATATGAATACAACCTCGATTGAACACTTCAAGTCAGAAATTGAATTCCTCAGATAATCAAGCCAGTCAACATCTTTGTTTACAACCATTTCCCACCTTGGCTGCCTTTCGCGGGAGATGAGGCTTAGGCCATCAGAGGGCAGGCTGTAAAATACAATTCTAGTAAGCACGAACACATTTTCTTATAGGATTCCATTTGTAAAGTTGCTGAAAAACTTAAAATCAAACGTCACTTACGCTTGTTGGAAGAAAACCGCTTCAGAGGAAGGCGGATTGACATGCACTTGAGTAACATCAAAGGAATTTGATAGAGTCCTTACACCTAGTATAATATAGAAGTATCTTAATAACAATTCATTTAGATATAAGAGAGGAAGCCGAGAATGAATTAGATATACCTTTATAAGATTTGATTTTCACAAATCTGAGAATGCAAATCACCATTCCACGATTAGAGTCTTGACATGCCCTAAATATCTGTTCAGCAAATGTACCCCACAAAGTACAGCCAATCCTCTCATCACTGTAAAACAAAAAAATTGATTAGTGAGATATATAATTAAAATTGATTTGTGAGATTAGTAGAAAAGTCAAACGTCCAGAAACTTACGTTTCATCATGAAGTTCAAACTCAATTTTGGTCGTTGGCTGCTTCTAAGTTCTGCAGCTCTCCAATAGAAACAATCTGACCAATGACATCTATAAAAGAAAAAGGTGTTAGTTTAATACAAATGGAATATCGACAGTGAATATTTATTAATATTAGCTTTTTTAATAAATGTTTACCAACTAATATGTATGGATTAAACTCTCCATTTTGGATTTTCTGAAATTTTGCCAGTGATAGAAACATAGAATCAGATACAGGATCAGATCCCATCACAGTGGTTCCGTTAGTAAAAGTCATCTTGTAAAGATGATTCGTTGGCCAGAATTGACCGCCAGCATAGTTGAGAGTAAAAATCTCAACAAAAACCCACTGCCCAACAGTTAGCTTATTAACATGCTTTGACACCAAGTCTGTCCGAATGGTGGCGTGGATTTTTTTGTTCTGAAATGTAGATTAATTTTCATTCAATTACAACATATGAAGTAGACTATGTAAAAAGCAAATAAAAAGTTAATATAGATAACCTGTTCATCAGAGAAAATGAGCTCAAGGGTTTCACCAGTCTTTTGTGTATATTGTTTCCAGGAATGAAGAACTTTGACTTGAACTCTCCATGCTGTGGTGTAGGGGCGGACGTCTTTGAGGTAGGCAAAGGTGGCAGCCATTTCGTGAGGATGTTTTTTTGTGGTTGCTTTAAGTGGCAGATGGTAAGGTGAGTGATTCCCACGGATTGGTGTTGGTTCTTTATATAGTGGTTCGCAAAGAAGGTTAAGATTGTGTTTGAGGAGAAAAATATGGGAGGGATTTTCGTGTGATTAGCTTATTTTAAGGTATGATGATATATCGGACTTATCCTTATTATATTTTGCAATAATTTCCTTCCGAAACGCTAGGGAAAAGATTCGGAATAGTAGGATGATCATAATTAAGTATTCGGCGAGTTACATTATCATTTAAATTAAGTGAATAGATATGGAATATTTGGTTTAGCTTTTCCAAATTTTAAGGGATTGTATGTAGATATATTTTGGTTTAAACGAATATGTAAGGAATGTTTTATTGTGTGTTTTGCATATTCTTAGGGATTTGATAAATAAAAGTGGTATAGACGTTACATATATTACGCTTGATTTCTTTGGAATAAAATGGTTCCCACAAATAATGTAGGCGTTGGGCCCTTTTTTTTTGTAAACCCAATATCATTTCGGATGGCCCAACAGATTGATCTGATATTAATAACATGTAATAAAAGGGAAGGGTTAAAATCACCGGAAATTTCGTACGCATATACTTGGTAAACAAATTATTGATGGAAAAAAAAAACAATTAATAAATCCAGTGGCAGCCACCGTAAATAAATCCCAACTCCAGGATTTATTTCACAAAGTGGCTGCAAAAATGTATATATAGATATTTATAAACAATTAACATTTATTCAACAAAAGGAAAATTATCAAATTTGTTTTTTACATGTGTTATTGGTCATTTAAATGTAGCACATATTATTTTCTTAAAAATATAATTTAGTATGGATAACAATACTAATTAAAAAGACCATTGAAGTTTAAAATAGTAATATAATTTTCTAATCATTATTTTAGTTGGATAAAATTATATTTGTCAATGTAATACAATGTT
>Ga0041059_1002628_pt1 | contig 13215 bp, 18 predicted proteins | sample AraColnosormetaG_FD_56232 | JGI IMG/M metagenome (GOLD analysis project Ga0041059, IMG submission 56232) | Arabidopsis roots microbial communities from North Carolina, USA - Col MF nosort | ecosystem: Host-associated > Plants > Roots > Unclassified | place: USA: North Carolina | collected... | reverse complement strand
ATCGACAAAAATATTTAGACAATGATTTATAAACATATCATAAATAAGATCAACATTAATATAAATAAATGGTTTTTTTACGGGACAGGTTTGGCGGGATGAGTTTGGCAGGACGTTATTTAATAACAATTGTAAACTATAAAATAAAAATATATTATAGATAGATACAATTTGAAAAAAAAAATTATACTAACTTTAAAAAGATAAATTGTTACCGCGGTGTACCGCGGGATAAAATCTAATATTACTAATATTTCTTGTTAACAAATAAATCAAACATACACATTAAACTAGTATTAAATTACAGCTCTGGTTCCTAAAATATGTTCTAGTGTAGAACTTTTTTTATTTTTATAAATCAATAATTGGATAATTATTTTTTCTTTTTTGTCAACTATTGGATAATTAATCATGCAATAAAAAAGTGTTAAACCTATAACTGCTTTAGTGGTTGACCAATTCATTCTTCACCTTTTTTTTGTATCTCCGCTGTTCATTTATTTATGTTTACAGTTTAATGAAGCCAACTCTTGATAATTGTATCTTTGAGCAAGTGAAAGCTATTTTGAATTATGTTTTACTTATTCCGATTAAGCATAATGTTTTTTTTCATTAATCAAAAAACTTACCCCAATTTAAACAAAGCAAATAGTGTATCTTGTAGAAGATAAACATGACTTGAATACCATTTGTCCATTTCAATGTTAATTTGTCCTAAATGGGAAATGCAAAGTGTAAGCAAAAACATCATATACTACAAGAAAATAAAAAAAGGAGAAAATCATTGATGGGTCGACTCATCACTAGTGGGTCAAATAAAGGCCCATGACTAAGAACTCATCAAACATATGTTTTCAACCCATAAATTATTGGAAATGACACGTGTAAGTGCACTTCCCGATCACTATCCAATATCATATCACCGCCAAAATCTTTGGCGGCACCACCCATCCAAAAAAAAACAACGGACGGTACATACGTGTTAGTCACGCGCTTCATAAACGCGAGTGGTTGAGTAATTCATCCATTCATTCTTCCGAACTTCTGGTGTATCTGTCACCGTGTCTCTCCTCTGATTGGCCAATCCAAATTTAAAATATTTATTTTAAATAGCAACCCCATGATTCTCGGTCTATCAACCAAAAACTTAAACAAGATCTGTACCGTTGATTTGGTATACCAGATAAAAAATCGAACGGTCCAAATTCATTGTCTTTGACTCTTTTAATTCGCCGTCACTGGACAGAGAGAGAGAGAGATATCATCGACAGAGATCAACGAGGACAAGAAGCTTCTCAGAGAGATCCGTGGAGGAGAATTCTCTCAGGCGGATCTGTTTGTCGGAGCTTTTGTGAATCATCATCATCAATGGGTTTGTTGGAAGCTTTTCTCAATTGGCTTCGTAGGTAAAGAGCCTTCCTTAAGATTTCTTCTTCTTCTTCAATTGAAATCGTGTTGCAACCAAATTACATCACCGTTATCAGCTCAATAGTATTTGAATCGTGGTCTAGTTTCTTATCGTGGGCTAGTTTTGACAAGGTTCTACAAATAAAGGCAGATTCTGTATCTTTTAGTTTTTAAAAGAGCAAACTTTAGGCATTTGGTGTGACCTTGTTTTCTTTTTAGATTGCCAATTTTAGCTATGTGTAAGAATGATAGCATCTTTAATGTGGTTTATGAAGAAACTATCGGTGTAACATCAATCTAGTTGAAAAGATGCGTTTTTTCAAGGCATGTAGAACAGGTTCTAACTTCTAACAATCGTAAAATTTCATGAAAGATTGGTTCTTTTTGGTATCTAATTTATGTTTCGATTCGGTATTCAATTGTTTGTTTCCATATGATTTTGCAGCCTCTTCTTCAAGCAAGAAATGGAGCTTTCTTTGATAGGACTTCAAAATGCAGGAAAGACATCACTTGTAAATGTTGTTGCAGTAAGTATAATATGCTTCCCTTTTGATATTCTCTTTAACACTTAGATGATGGTGGTTGGGGATCTGATGATGTCTACTCTTATCTTTTTACTTGTTTAGACTGGTGGATACAGTGAAGACATGATTCCTACGGTAAGCGTTACACTACATGTCTTATAAAGTTCATCTTTCACCTAACTTGTGGAATAACATGAAGAGATATCTCCTTTGTGTTTTTGATCAGGTCGGGTTTAACATGAGGAAAGTAACAAAAGGAAATGTTACAATCAAACTATGGGATCTTGGTGGTCAACCAAGATTCCGCAGCATGTGGGAACGTTACTGTCGCGCTGTTTCTGCCATTGTGTAAGGATCTTCGACTCGAGTTTCTCTTCACTCTGTATCTCCCACAATTTTGGTCTCATGTTGATTCCATTTCCAGGTATGTAGTTGATGCTGCAGATCCTGACAACCTAAGTGTGTCGAAAAGTGAACTCCATGATTTGTTGAGCAAGACTTCGCTTAATGGTATCCCTCTTCTCGTTCTTGGGAACAAGATTGACAAACCTGGAGCTCTGTCCAAAGAAGCCTTAACAGACGAAATGTATAGCTCTTTATCTTCATCTAAACCATCCAGTAAAGGCACAACTTTAGGTCGATCTGATTATGTTTGTTATCGTTGCAGGGGACTTACATCACTTACAGATAGAGAAGTCTGCTGTTTCATGATATCATGCAAGAACTCTACCAACATTGATCAAGTCATTGATTGGCTCGTAAAGCATTCAAAGTCGAAGAACTAATCTTCACCAAGAACATATATTCTCTCTTCTTGATTCTTCTTAGTCTTCCTGTATTGTCTAGTTGATGATGATGGTGACAATTTTTCGTGTGAAACAAGAGTGTCTTTATTTTTCGCCTTCCGTCTCTCCTTCTTCTGCTGGTCTGGTCTTGTTTGGTCCTCCAGTCTTGTCTTTGTATATTAGATGTGGATTGTTTTTCTATTCCCAAGGCTTTGCAATTTTTGAAACACAAAAACATAAGTGTCCCAAAAAAAATTTTACTTCTGAAAATCAACGGCGTTCTGTAGGAAGAGAAATAAACTCTTAACTCTGGTTATTGTATATCTGAAATAGAAACTAGATATCGAACAAATATAAAGTAGCTAACAAAAATAAAGTAGCTACTTGCCTCAACTATCTAAATATAAAATTATAGATTCGCTGTAAAAAGACAATAACTTAGTGCTCTCTCTTCTTCTCTTAGTTGACATTTTGAGGAGGACCTATTCATTTGTTTGTTTCGATCAATATGACTTTGCAGCCTAATCTTCAAGCAAAAGAAATGGAGCTTTCTTTGGTAGGACTTCAAAATTCAGGAAAGACATCACTTGTTAATGTTGTTGCAGTAAGTATACTATGCTTCCATTTTGATAATCTCTTTAACACTTATATGATGGTGGTTGGGGATATAATGATGTCTTTTTACTTGTTTAGACTGGTGAATACAGTGAAGACATGATTCCTACGGTAATTGTTACACTGCATCTTTGATCAAATACGGTTTTCGATCCAAAACCTGTTTTTTTTTTTTGGAACAACATGAAGAGATTCGTCTTTGTGGGTTTATCAGGTCGGGTTTAACATGAGGAAAGTGACAAAAGAAAATGTTGCAATCAGACTATGGGATCTTGGTGGTCAACCAAGATTCCGCTGCATGTGGGAACGTTACTGTCGCGCTGTTTCTATGATTGTGTAAGGATCTTAGAGGCAGGTTTCTCTGTTATCTTTATTGCTTGGCTTATTCACAACTTGGTTTCATGTTGATTCCAATTTCTAGGTACGTAGTTGATGCTGCAGATACTGAAAACTTGAGTGTCTCGAGAAGTGAACTCCATGATTTGTTGAGCAATGCTTCGCTTATTGGTATTCCTCTTTTGGTTCTTGGGAACAAGATTGACATACATGGAGCTCTTTCCAAAGAAGCCTTGACAGAAGAAATGTATAGCTCTTTATTCATCTGAACACTCCAAAAACAGCACTAAAGGCATCTCATTTAGCTCGATCTGATTATGCTTCTTGCCTTGTTTTTGTTGCAGGGGGCTTAGTTCGGTTACAAGTAGAGAAGTCTGCTGTCTCATGATATCCTGCAAGAACCCTACCACCATTGATCAGCTCACTGATTGGCTTGTAAATCACTCAAAATCAAAGAACTAAACTTCAACAAGAACATCATATGTTCTCTCTTCTTGATCTTCTTACTCGTCCTCTGTTGTCTGGTTAATGATGATGATGAGTCTTGAACTAATTTCGCGTGAAACAAGAGTTTGTCTTTATTTGTCTTCTGTCTCACCTGCTGGTCTGGTCTGGTCTAGTTTGCTCAAGAGGTTGTTTTCTATTCTTAAGGCTTTGCAACAAAAACATAAGTGTCTCAATTTTTCAACTTCTAAAAATCCAAGGAAACGGAAATAAGCTCTGTATACAAATCAAAGGCCTTATTTATATCTTTTCAAACCAGTTTCAAAATGGTTCACGAGAAACCTGTGAAGTTACTAACAAAACCAGATCAACAGAAGCAAGAGAAGGAACAGGTTTTACATAATCATCTGAGTTAGAAGACACTGTTACTGACTAAAAACACTGCGGCGATTGTAAAATGTTGATTTCGATGCAAGATCGAAACTTGACATAACATGAAGAATTGAAGATATATCAACCGATACAACATCAATGATTTTCTTAATTCTTACCGAGTTTGGCTATGCATTCTATACTTCACAGCTTTCATCGCCGCTTTTGCAAAAATATGGGCAGCTTCAGCTTCGGCTTCTGCTTTATCTGCCTCTCTTGCTGCTTCTTCAGCTTCTGCCATTGCAAATTCTGCTTCTGCCACAGCTCTTGCAGCTGCTGCAGCAGCTTCTTTTTCTGTCATACCCATTATCATAACTTCTCCACCTACTTGGGATTTAGTAAGATTTTTGACGCCATTCTCCTCCGGTTTCGGAGTGTTTTCCTTGTTTCCTTCCAACAAGAGTTGAGGAGACCTTTGTCCTTCTCCTTCAGCCATATAATTCTGAGAAATCCTGTATTTGTGCTTTTTCTGAAAGGTGAGAACAAACGCAAGAAAACCATTGTTAAGTCAGTGCTAAATTTGTGACATTTGCAAGAGGAAATTTCGATCAAAGTATCTCTCTTTATACCTTAACTAATGTTCCAACATTTGTCAAATACTTCAGCCTTGAAGTCACAAGCCGTTTCATATCCGGTTGCATCTTGAAATTCTCCTGAAAATTTACAGCAACACTAAGACCTTGATGATTGTATATAGATGCAGTAAGCAATGCTTAACTATTTACAGACACAACGAATAAACACAGAAGGAAAACTTCATTGTACCTCTATATACATCAAGATCGACTTTCCGTCAGGACCAAATGGTCTCTTCAAGCTGGTAATAGCCTCCAATATAATCTTATCCACACTACAACAAACACATTAAAACAAGCCTATTATATTCCTCACTATTCCCATATTCCACATTCACAGCATCAAGAATTCATACAAATACAAGAAGAGAGACCAAACCTTGTAGAAGGTCTTGGAGGTTCACAAGAACCTGCAGGAGGAGATGGTGCATCAATCTGTTGTCCTCCTACATCACCATTAGCTAAAGACACAATGGTAATAGCTGTAGCGTTATCGTCTTGCCTACTACCCGACAAAGGAGTTCTTTTAAGAGCAAGCTTAGCCTTCTTCCTAGATCCCCATAAAGCTGTTACACTTATATTTCTCCATTTGTCCTGTAGACAACAACAATAGTATAAGTTTCGAACTTTTCTATAATCTCTCTTCACTTTAAAGTTGTTGATGTTTTTACCTTGAGATCCACATTAGAACGAGACTTCAGAATTGTGCTATACACAGGATCTGAGAGAATGGTACGCCATTTTCCAGTTCCATGTTTAAGTACTCCAGCTTTAAGAGCTGTTTCTTCTTCTGGTGTCCACTTCAGCTTTGGAGCTCCCATTCACACAATTTTATCACAAAATTCAAAAATTCTATAGAAACACACACACACACACAACAAACACTTCTAATGTCTCGACTTCAATTCTCTGTGAACAGATGAAAACATCACAAAGATCAATACTTTATAATGAAATCCCCAAGTTTTTCAATTGCATTAGTAATTCAATAGAAACGCCAGAGATTACGAAGACACGCACGAGAAAAAGATTAAAGCTTTCGATCAGGGAAATGGGGAAATTAACAAGGAGAAGAAGAGGAAGAAGAAGACATGCCTGAGAAAGCTGAAGGGAATGAGAGAGGAAGCTATGGAGAGTGTCATGGATCAAAGTTTGAAATCTAAAAATTGTGGCATGAGACAGAGGAAGAGAAGACACAAAAATTTGACCTTTAATCTTTCGATTCACCTACGCATGTTGGAGGATGAAGTATGTATCGATTTTGAGGTGCTTTACTGGGAGCCCTTTATTATCTTCATTTTTACAAATTCGTCTTAAACTTTATAATTGCAAAAATACACCCATTTGATCTATTAGGGATTAATTTATGAAATTAAATTAACAATGCGAGTAAAAGCAAAGTAGAAATTAGAGTAAACAAGAGATTCAAGAAAAATGATTTTTGAGAGTAAACTTGACAATTACAAGAGATTTTTTAGTAATATAATAAATTTAGGGTTTTCGAAAATAGAATTACGGATTTTTTGTTTGGTCATCGAGCTTCTTATTTTTCGGATGGGAATATGTCTAATATTCTTTACCGTATTATTTCTTAAGATTTGAGTGAATCTTTCCTTATCTTCATGGAGGTCGATGCCGAGCTCATCGACTTTTAGTTCTTGGACTGATTTCACAATTCAGTCATATCATTTTGGTGTATTTTTGGTTTGAACCGAGTTAATCGGTGGATACTAAACCACTCTCTTACATTAAATATAAGAAGTGAAGACTCAAGATTATATACGATTTAGTAGTATTTTTATAAAAATTTGTACATTGAATAGTTGATCAACCGAGGAATGGTGGATGTGACATATATGTTTGAGACGGAAAATGGAAATATATCGGACCGTAAGTATAAATTTATATAAGTTTGATGGTAATGCTAAGTTTTGATCACGTTGATACAGTCACTTCTTCTTACATTTTTGATGAGAAAGAGAACAAAATTGGGTTGCTTTCTTTTTTTGTGTTCCTCTAGTTGGAAAGAATGAATGGCTTTTATACAAAAGATAAAACACACATATACAAAAGATGGGTAACATACCCTGAATCAATCAATAGTCATGAAAGTAAACAAGACCTCAAGTCAAATTCGGATTCATTCATAAAATTAAAGAAAATTAAAGAAACAAACCCAAAACGTGGACACACATAACCAGAAGAAGAGATCTAAAATGTATATCAAACACGTCTTTTTAACATGTTTGACAAAATTGAATAGCATCCTCAAGACGGTCAACGGCAAATATCAGCTCATCTTCCGATCAAAAGCAAGCTTCCAAGAGAACGCAACAGCAGAGCATAGCCAAACTGTAATACAAAACAAATACACATTTTATAAGTACCAAACATATAGACTTTGAATATCCATATTACTCCATACCAAAATTTATGAATAATGAACCAAAAAAAGGTATATCATCAGCTTCAAGTATTCAAAACTATATGTTAATATAAAAAGAGAGAGATAATTGGTCAACGCACCATCCTTCCATGAAGCCTCCTGAATCCTTCTTATCTTTCTTATTTTTCGGTGGAGCCTGACCATAATGCGGTGGTGGAGGACCTTGATAAGGATATTGTGGTGGATGACCTTGAGGATATTGCGGTGGAGGATAGCCTTGTGCTGGATATCCTTGACCGTATCCTTGCTGCGGTGGAGGATAACCTGCTGGAGGATATCCCGCTTGAGGATATTGTGGTGGAGGATAACCTGCTGGTGGAGGATACCCTGCTGGTGGATATCCTTCCTTAGGAGGATACCCTGACAAAACAACAACATCGAAACTTAAGAAACAAGAAACAAAAATACCCTAAAAACTTGGAAAAAATTGGGAATTACCTTGAGGAGGAGGAGCACTAACGGGATGTTGTGGGTCTTGATAAGACATCTTCTTCTTCTTCTCTGTTATGCTCTTATCTGAGGGTTTATTTCTTTCTTTATAACGAACTCTTTGCTTCTTTTTCTTCGCTGTGAATGGAATAATAATAGGGTTAGTGACAATGATGATGGATAATAAAGGAGGTTTAGGAGACAAGAGACATGTTCTCTCCAAGGACTACTCTTAGATTTTAATGATTTTTAAATATAACTAAGAAAACTTACATGTGATATAGATGACCAACTCATATTTGTGGAACTGGAATCATTCAAATTAAATTGCTATTGAAATTTCAGCCGTTAAATAACAAAAAGATGACTTTATTTATTTCCTCCTTTATTATACCAACTATCATCGTCCATTCAAATAAAATACACTATAGTATTGAGTTTCACATCATTGATGACTACACACATGGAAACGTATGATCTTATTGGTCAATATCAATTTATGTCAAAGGTTACATTTTGTTGATTTAGAAGTTAATCTCTCAACTTTTTCGCCTTGCTCATTAGTTCTTTTCCAGAAGACTATATATAAGCAAGGCTTGTTGCTTTGTTCACAAGCAACCTACTACACTCTCCGACTGGTTCAGAAGTTCCCCTAGCTGCTTGCTTTTCAGAACCAGAGGAACCTTCTTCTGCGCTTAACAGTATCACCCTATTTACTTGACGATTCCTTTATCGGATTTACAGTGATTCTTTTAGCATTTTTCACCGCCCATTCGCCAAAACCAGGTGAAGAAACCAATTCCTTCAATGCATTTTCCGTGCTCTCTTTAGTGAATTTTTGCAACTCTTCCTTCGTTAGCTTCCTTCTCCCTTCTGGTGTTTTGTGGAATGAAGAAGGAAAGATATCTGACTCAGATAATGGTACTGTCCTCAACTTCTTGTTGGAACCTGCAAAAACCATTTACAGAAGAAAAACCGGTTCTTCAAGAACAACATTACGAGATAAAGGGACTAGTATAAAGAAATCAGACCACTAGAGACACAAAGAGAAAAAATCAAAACCTCTAGGAAGAGGAGAAGCAAACGAGGTAGCATGGATCAAGCCGGGGCTACAACTCTCAGTTTCATCATCTTGCTCATATATTCTTTGAGCTAACAGCTTTCTGCTAATACTCTTTAGAATCAATGAGATGAGAATTCCAGTTATCAACGCTCCTCCAGCAAGTAATGGATCTAAAGAGCTCTGTTAATTAACACAAGATCAAGACTTCAATCACCAAAAGGTTTGGTTATAATCAAAGATGAATCAGAAGCAAAAGCAGAGAAAAAACGAAGTACCTGAAGGATCAGAGCCACAGCAAAAGCTCGGATGGACCAAGAGACAAAGATTGATGTACTAATGTCAACAGAACCATCTTTTGTCACAACAAATTTCTTGACAGTCCAAAATCCTGACCACGCTCCCAACATAAATACAAACACAACCAAAAGAATCGCCAGCTGCAAAATTTTACATAAGCCGTTTAAGATTAATCAAACCAGAATATGAATATGTGACATAACAACAAGTACCAAAACTTACATACAGGGATGTACAAATCTTCACTGATTTCTATCTGCATTAGCAAATCTTGAACTAAACCGCGTATGTATTGAAGAAAGTAACCTCCCACACCAATCTGAGAATATAAAAGAAGGCTTTGGTTAGTACATGTTCGACAAAAGAACTCAAAGAGAAGACAACTCTCACCATAGACGAGTAGAAAAATAACTGAAAACGACTCTTCCCTCTAGTTGGTAGACGCTTTATCCCCTGCACAACCGTTTATCACGTTAACCAGAGAAAAAACCATGAAACATATAACAAAAGATAGCGTTATGAAAACTTTTACCTGATTAATGATAAGAGTTACAAGAATGACAATCCCAATAGACATTGCACCGATATAGTAAAACGCAACTGATTTGCTAAGTCTAGAAGCCAAACTCAGTAACACTATCCCCATGATTAAAAACACAATCCGGTATATGAAAAACTCTGCAAATACAAACTCTACTTTGTTTAGTTTTAGAATTTTGCAAAACACAAAACAACACAAGCACTCTACCTTGTTTAGCAACCAACTCCACGGTGCTGACATTAGATGAGCCACCAAATGTTCTTATATCAAGAATCTTATAGTCAAAAGGTGACATTATCCCAACCCAAGGTAACCCTTTGGACACTCTCTTCCACTGATTATCAGGACACATTCCAATTGCACGCGACGAATTCCTATAATCAGAAAGAAGTAAACTTTAAGATTTCACAGATACTAGATTGATTCATAGAGATTACACAGATACTAGATTTTACCTGTGGAAGCAAACGTCGATACTGTTGGAAGCATTATTACTCAAAAGAGTCAACTTTAGTGAATGTGCATATCTATCAATGTGCTCAAGTCTTCTTTGTAATCCATGGATATGTAATCTCTCACATATCGATGTTATACCTCGTTTCAGACCAGGTGAATATATCACCTCTGTTCTTGGAGTCACTTGTAGTGAACCAGTTTCACCCACAGCTGCTAATAAACAACAAAATTGGATCTTTTTTTATATAATTCATCGCAATTGTCTTAATTATGTAAAAAAAGGTTTGAAATTTGGTGATTCTAAACTACAAAATTCGAGTCCCATAAAGAATTGAAGAAAGCCCTAAAAGTATAATTCAATTCCGACACAAACTTACCAAAGACAAGTTCATTGGAGGAGACAAGGGAGAAGAAAGTGACGAGGTTGAGGAAGAGAATCACGACAATGAAATTTGAGCTTCGGACAATGACTGATGATGAGTCACTCATCGATTTTTCTGGGTTTTGTTTTTTGGATGAAGAAATCGTACGAAAGTAAAAGCAGTCACATAAATAAAAGAGACAAAATTAAGCCATGTCATCATCATATCTGCATACACCAAAAAAAAACATATTTAAGCTTTGTGACACATTCATTCATCATCAAACAGTAGCAGCAATAACCTTGGCAACAAAACATGTTGAAGGAACTGTAAGCACATGACCAAACCACTCAACTTCTCCCCAAATTTCACAACTTTCTTGTTTTTCAAGAGCAATCTCCGCGCACCAAATCTTATTCTTATAGCCGTTGTTACTACAAGGAGATTGTTCGACCCACAAAACCGCCATCTTTCCACCATAATCAGCCAATTGAATACAAACATTAGGTGAGAACTTAGGTAGCCTTACCAATTAACCCTTCAAACGTCTCCACAATCTTACCTTTTTGTCATACCATCTTATCGCTCCGTCAAAAACACAGTACAAAACGTTGTCTATCTCTCAATGAGAACTCGAAAACTTGAAAAATTCCATCTTTTGTTCAACCATGTCCCATGAGTCCATGACAAAATGGGGTGAAAAAATAAGTTCTTGAAAAAGCAATAAAACAAAATTCTCAAACTTCCATGGCCTCGTGTTCTGTTTCTTCTCCTGCAGTAGCCTCCTGTGTGTTTTTTATAGGCACGCTAAACAAGTACTCGCTCTCATGCTCAACCAAGTACTGCATCGATCTCTTGGTGTCTAAAAACAATCTATAAACTCTCTCAATGTCCTGAATCTCTACGACTTTCCCTTTACGTTTCAGGCAAGCTAGGGCAGCTGCATTGATTAGATGAATCGCGTACCTAAGCGAGGTATTACATCCGATCAAAGTCAGAAGCTGTTTCGCTTCCTCGTTCATCTCCACATCCTCTTCTTGGCAACGGATCTCTAAAATATTTCTGATCTCGTCTTGTGTGTAAGGCTGTGTTGTGATAATAAGAAGACGGTCAAGAAAATCGATTGGGATCCCATGTGCTGATATCTGGTTTGTTCCTCGGATTGTTGTCATTCCTCTGTTTGTAGCCACGACCAGGATTGGTGACATATCGTTTTCGAGAGCTCTATTCAGGAAAGAGAAGCATTCGATATCAAGCATATGGACTTCATCAATGAAGAGAACACCAGGTACTATTTCAGCTTTCCCTTCTTCTCTCCACTCTGCCACTTTAGTATCGCTTTGCTCTCGGGTTTCTGAACGAATCTCGCCTGTATCACCTGTGAAGAGGGCTAGATACCCTTGAGTCCTGCAAACAACAGAAAGAAAACAAGAATCCAAATAAGAACTTGAAAAAGCATCAATACGTGAAAAAGAAGCAATCTTTTTAACCTAAACCTAAAACTAAGCAATTGACAAATACAGAACAAGATCAAGAAACAAACCTGCTATTAATAACATCAATCTCATGAAGTGTGACAGAATGCAAAACCTCCTTCCTCTTCTCAAGCTCACCTTCAGGGCACTGCACAAACTTAGTCTTTGAACCCATAACATCAAAATCTCTAGACCTCGTAAAAGATCTTCCAAGCTTAGTAATCTTCCCACAAAACCTATCCAAAACAATAACATCACCACTCTGTACTTTCTCCTTATCCAATGGCTCAATCAATTTCCATCCCAAATCAAAATTAGATTCCATATCAGTCGTCTTCATTGTTATCTTCCCAGTCTTCTTCACAGAACCACCAGAAGAAGCAGGTCTATCAATCGAAATCGTCACAACTTCTCCTTCTATCACGTCAGTCTCTTCTTTGATCCTAACACCAATAGCTTTACGAAAAGCTTGAGTTAAAGCTTCAGTCTTTGACATCTCTAAAGAAAAGATCTCACTTCCTGCAATCATAGTGAATGGTGTTTCTTGTCCAAGTGATTTTGCTATACCCATTGCTATTGCGATTTTACCCGTTCCGGGTTGACCCGCTATAAGTATAGCCCGACCCGAGATTTTGCCGTCTCTGATCAACTCGAGGGTTACTCCGGCGGCTTTACGTGCTTTGATTTGACCAACCATTCCTTCGGATACGGCTCGTGGCTCGAGTACTGAGTCGAGACCTAAACCTCGTATGTGTGAGTGTGCTCCGATTCTTTCGATCCTAGTTAAGTCTCGAGTTTCTGATAACCTTAGTTCTGCCATCGTCGGTTGTTGAGTTCACCCGAGGAATGAGACTTGGCTTTTACTAGGTTTAGACTTTGGAGAATCAATCACCAGAGTCTTTCTTCTTCGTAAAGGTTTAGCTTTATTTATATTAAAAAATTACAAGATTTTGTTTGATATATATTCTTGTTAATTTACTTATGAGGAAGTTTACATTTATATATATATATATATATATATATATATA
>Ga0041059_1002627_pt1 | contig 13220 bp, 9 predicted proteins | sample AraColnosormetaG_FD_56232 | JGI IMG/M metagenome (GOLD analysis project Ga0041059, IMG submission 56232) | Arabidopsis roots microbial communities from North Carolina, USA - Col MF nosort | ecosystem: Host-associated > Plants > Roots > Unclassified | place: USA: North Carolina | collected 2013-09-02 | reverse complement strand
TATATAAATAAATATATATATATATATATATTAATTATAATCTATGGTATACCGCGGGACTATAATTATTTTTTAAAAAATAAAAATTTAATATGTTTAGTAGATTAAAAATATATATAATTTATTTTTTTGTATTTTCTAAATGTACAACTCTTATATCTATAGATTTTTAGTATACAATTACTATGTTTGATTTTTACTTTTTAAAACTATAGAAACAATACATACAGTTCATTAAGTCAAAATCTAGTTTATAACTACATAATTTAAATTTAAATTATATTTATTTAATTAATATTCTTTAATTTGTTTAGTGTTTAAGATAATATAATTATATTTTAATTGTTATATCTAAGATTTCATCTGTAGTATACTGTCTCGTATTACTATCGATCCAAACCCGTCATACCATCTAATCCCGTTCAGTGGAATTAAACATATTTAATGGATTTCACCCGTGGTATACCGTCTTGTATTACTATCGACCCAAACCCGTCATACCATCTAACCCCGTTCAGAAAAATTAAACATTATTTTGTTATTTTGTTTTAATAATATTTTAGTTTAAAAGATGTATAATTCAAATCAATTTAAAAGTTTTCTTTCTTCAAATGATTATTTAATTGTTGTAAAGTATATATATAATAATATTATAAACCCGTCCTACCATCTAATCCCGTTCGGTGAAATTAAACATTTTTTTTTAATAATACTTTTATAAAACAATTATAATTCAAATTAATTTAAAATTTTCTTATTTAATTTTTAAAGATTTCACATATTTAAATATTCTAAACGTTTAATATATCACAATTTTTTAACATCATTATATAATATATAAAGTTTTTAAAAATCTCAAAAAACATTTCCGTCATATTTTGTGATTCAAAATTTTAAAAATGAACATATATTAACCAATTGGCGAAAAAATGTGTGGGTTCAACGTCGCGCATCGACTAAAATATTTAGACAATGATTCATAAACATATCATAAATGATTTTTTTTTACAAGACGGGTTTGGCAGGACGTTACTTAATAACAACTGTAAACTATAAAATAAAAATATTTTATAGATACATAAAATTTGTAAATTTTTATATATACTAACTTTAAAAAATAAATTGTACCCACAGTGTACCGCGGTTAAAATCTAGTATATCTTCGAAGCCCAACAAACTAAAAACTATAAATATTTGGAAAAATTATAAAATTTACCATATTTTCTCAATTTCTTATGCAATTTACCATAATTTTTCCTCCCTTACACATCATACCACATTTCCACTTAAAATATCTATATTGCCCTCACCATTTCTTCTCTATTTTGTTTCTCCTTTCTCGAGATCCGTGCGCTTTAACCACACATCACTATCTTTCCGAAGACAAAATGAAACGTTTTTGTCTCTCTCACTTCTCCTGACAACGTGCACATATTCTTTACATATAACTTTTAATTTATTTTGTCCCCTAATTTCTATTCATCATAAATTTTCCGTTATGTCTAGATCTTGTCTCCGATTTTCACCATCTTTCAATATTATCATGAATCCCACATTTTATCCACCAATTATTCTCATTTAAGGTTTCTAATTTGATTTAGATTTTCACCATTTATTTTGGTCCACAGATTAGTTGAGCATTATTGTTTTCACCGACACGATTTTTTTTTCTTCTATTGTAAAATAACAAAAACATCCAGTTATTACATATCATCTTGTCTATTATTCGATCTGAATTTGTCCCCGATCTAATTCTATTACTCATTCGATATGAACTTGTCCCCGATATAATATATTATTAAAATATGTAAACGTGTAGGTGAAGACAATAACGCTCAACTAATCTGTGGACCAAAATAGATGACGAAAAATCTAAATAAAATTTAAAATTCTTAAATGAGAACAATTGCATATAACGTGTAGGATTCATAATAATAGAGCAAGATGATGAAATCGAAAACAAAACGTAGATGCAACAGATTTCTATTCGGGGACAAGATCTGGAGACTAAAACAAAAGTCTGTCACCAGTTGTACTCCGCTAACAGGTAATTATGTCCCCTAATGCATTATATATTACGTTGTCCCCCGCTAGCAGGTAATCACATCTCCTAATGTATTATATATTACGTTGTCCCCCGCAGAATTTCTCCGCTAACAGGTAATCATGTCCCCTAATGCATTATATATTACGTTGTCTCCCGCTAGCAGGTAATCATGTCTCCTAATGTATTATATATTACGTTGTCCCCCGCAGAATTTTGGATAACCAATTTTTTTAAACAAGTCAATTTTAAATACCCAATAACAGTAGAAGCCAGCTGTTCTCCACTATTCTCTCTCCTAATCTTTTATGTTTCCACCATGATTTTTTGTCATGTATCATCACATCAGTTAAAAGCTGTCACCATCTAAGTCAGTCCCTGACCCACTTTAAGGGCATTTTTGTCCACGAATTACCAAGTGAAGTAAAATGTGGTAGATATTGTAAGCTGAACTAGAATATGGTAGAAATTGTAAGATTGGACCAATAATATGGCAGATTTTGCAAAATTTCCTACATATTTCAAGCTTCTACCTCTAGTTCACTACTTTCGTTATTAAATAAGCCCAATTACTCTCACGTTACTATTCTACATGTGTTATCTATATTTGGTTAGGCAGTTATCAACGCTTTCACGACATTGTAAAATTTTTAGACTGAATGCATTCCATAAAATGATGTTTAATTTGAGACCGAATGCATTCCATAAAAATTGAAACTTTTAAATATGTTTTTAATTAAAAATATTATTAAACAAAAAATAACAAAATGCTGTTTAATTTTACGGGACGGAGTTATATGGTGGAACAAGTTTGGATTGATACTAATATGATATGGTATACCACAAGTGAAATCCTAAATTTAAAACAAAAAATAAAATGATATAATCTTAAACACTAAACAACCCAAATAATACTAACAAAACAAATACAACTTAAAATTTAAGGTTTTTCATTTTAAAAAATCGATCATTAATGTACAGTGGAGTAATATTTTAGATAGAAAATAATATCAAATTATTATTATAGTCCATGATTATAAATATTTACCAATATTAACACTATATCACTTCTACACCTACAAATCTTCTAAGTACATCAATACAATTAACACATTTATGTAACAAATACAAAAACTCAGGAAACAATCTTTTTGCATTTCAACTATATTAATTCTAATATAATATAATTAAATGAGAAATATGTTTTTACATTATGAATTTAAAAATCCAATAAATTATTAATTATTATCTAAAATCTATAAAATAAAAATATTGTCATGCGGTATACCGCGAATTAAATCCTAATAGAATACTATAATCAATGACTAATTAACACATCAAATGAATTTGCTTCATTTACATATCTTTAATAAACGTTACTATAATATTTTATATTAAAATTTATATATTAAATATATTGTGTCTAATATTAAATATGATTGAATTTTATGACTACATTTTTTAATGATATATTAACGTATTTGCAACTTACAGTATGTGTACCCCGAATAATAGCATACGATATTTTCCATTGTAGATTACGAAATTCTCATATTTAAACTCTTCTCTTGTGGGTAGGGTTGTCAAAATGGGTCAAAATTCATCGGTCAACTCAACTCAATTCATGAACCCTAATGAGTTGAAAATATTGACTCAAATGAGTTGATGGGTCAAATGAGTTCTTGAATCAATTAGTTTGATGAATAAAATGAGTTGAGTTGTAATGGTTAATAGTTTCAATGGTTTATCCAATTAACCCATCAAATTTTGTAAAATTGAATTAAACCAACTAAAATCTCTAAACCAATACCAATTTAAGTTTAACCAACACATCTAAACTAATTTAATAAAATCAATATTTTCCAAATTTCTTAAATATACAAGCTATGAAATTGAAAAGAAGTAAACTCGTAATTTTCCACCAAAAAACATAAACCCGTAATTTTCCCGCCAAAAAAGTAAACCCGTGATTTTCCCGCCAAAAACGAAAAACTCGTGATTTTCCCGCCAAAAATGTAAACCCGTAATTTTCCCGCCAAAAAACGTAAACCCCTAATTTTCCCGCAAAAAAAGTAAACCCATGATTTTCCCGCCGAAAACGTAAACCCCTAATTTTCCCGCTAAAAACATAAACCCGTGATTTTCTCGCCAAAAACGTAAATCCGTAATTTTCCCGCCAAAAATGTTAACCCGTAATTTACCGGCCAAAAAACTTAAACCCATGATTTTCCTGCTAAAAACGTAAACCCGTAATTTTCCCGCCAAAAAAGTAAACCCGTGATTTTTCCGACAAAAACGTAAATCTGTAATTTTTCTGCCAAAAACGTAAATCCATGATTTTCCCGCCAAAAACGTAAACCCCGTAAAAAATGGAATCCGAAAATATCTTAAGTTTGATGATAATAAATTAATAATTATTAATAATGATAATTATTTATTATTGTTTTATAATAATAATTAATTAAATTATTACGTGGGATAATCTATTTAACAACTCAACTCATCAAATGAAATGAGTTATGGGTTGGGTCAACCCATTTAATCATTTAACTCTAAACTGATTTGATAATGAGTTGAGTTGAGTTGGGTTACCCATTTCGACACTCCTACTTGTGGGCTTAGTGAAATTTCGTAGATGTATATGTAAGCCCGTTAAACATTGTATACGATTTAATAAAACAGAACGACTTGTTTCGTGCACTCCTCCCACTATCTTAAATCTAAAAAAAAAAACTTTGGATCTCATCTCTCGTTGACTTCGATGGCAGAGCTCAAGCATTTCTCCCATGAATGCCCATTGACTTCACCCAAGATCGCCGTCGACGGGATTTGCAGCATTTGCTACAAAGATGACCTTGTCGAGTTGGCATGTAGCCCTTGCGATTTCAGTCTCTGTAAAGGTTGCTCTCAACTTCCGCAGAAGGTCTGGCACGATTTCCATCCGGATCATCCTCTGGAATTTTGTCTGCACCAGTACGATCAGAAACCTGAACACGTCGTATGCTCCGGGTGTGGCAACATGACTTCTGGCTCTTTCTATAAGTGTAAAGAGTGTGAGATATACTTGGACATGGGCTGTGCGCTCATTGCGAGCATCTTCAGGGGCTGGGATAGCAAAGACTTGCTCCATTACAGCCATTGCCACTTGCTTAAGAGGTGTAGACCCGGACCAGACGCTAGAGGTTCTTGCCTTCTCTGTGAGCTTCCCCTCTCTCCCTCTTCCGTTTGTTATGGTTGCGTTCATTGTTACTCATTTGTTCACGAACGCTGTATTCATTTTCCGAGAGAGATTGCACATCCTGTGCATCTTGCACACCCTCTCAAACGGCTTGATTACACACGAACTAGTCTCTGTCATATATGCGGGGAAAGTATCGCTGGTGTCCCATTTGGTTGCCTAGAATGCGATTTTGACGCTCACTTGAGGTGTTTAGATTCCTTTTTGCGAGGGCTGATGCACAAGTCTCATCCGCACAGGTTGATTTATAGAACTAAATCTCACATAAGTTTCACAGAGAATGATCAATGTCAAATATGCAGGAGAAGTATTGTGATATCTCTTGACTCTTTTTTTTACTGCATACAATGCTCTATGGTTTTCCATTTCGAGTGTCTTGAGATACCTGAGTTTGTGGTCGAGAAGTCTCATCACATTCATCCACTTGTGTGCAAATTTCTCCCATATGAGGATGAATTTTTGGAGTATTGTGGCGTTTGCGAGACAATGGTGTATGCAGGACATCATGCTTATTCCTGTGACGAATGTGATTTTCTAGGCCACATTGAATGCATTCTACGCAAGGTAATTACTGTTTTCTTATTAATGATGTTGGTGGTGAAACGATGACGATTTATTCTTTATTATAATCTACAGGCTGCCCCTTCCCCACTATACTTGAAAGATCTTTACCCTTGCAGCAAAGACAACACTAGTTCAACATATCAACTGGACCATGATACCAATGAGCCAAAAGCCGAACTTATGGTATAGATTTTCATTACAACTGATAGACTAGTGAAAAAATCAAAAATTGTTAACTCTTTTCATTCATATATTGGTTGTGACTGCCCTTCCCTTGATTAATCCAGGTCAATACTATGAAGGGGCATATACATGTGATGCGATTCGTTGATTTCCGTGAGCTTGATGAAAAAGCAAAGTGCAACATCTGTCGGACAAAAATACGCGGTAGCCCATGTAAATGCGAGACGTGCAGCTTCCAGGCGCATAGTTTCTGCGCAGAGCTAGGGCGACCATTGAAGCATCGAGTTCATAAGCATTTTCTGACACTCTTACCAGATGCCCCTGCAGGCACAGATGTTACTATGAATTGTGACATTTGCAGAGATGATATAAAAGGGTTCAATCTCTTTTGTCGCATATGCAATTTTGTCATCCATACCAATTGCATATTTAGAGGTAAACACTTATTTACGGAGTCACAAAGGGGGCAAAAAATCATTGGAAGCTGTACAGCGATGAGTGGATGCATTCAAAAAGAGCATTTGTTGGATCAAATAATGGTCTCAAAGTCATACTCCATGGCTTGCGATATATGTGAAGAGGTGGTGTGTGGAAAAGACAAGACCATACATATGTCATCGCTTAGGCTTTCAACATTTGTGTATCGTCTGATCAATGAAAGCTCACTTGTTTCATGTGTGGTGTGTAAAGATGTATATCATCCATTGTGTCTGGAAGTTAACAGGCAAATGAGATTCTGTCATCCAATTCATCCTGATCACTACCTTCCGCTTTCATTTGTAAGTGGATCCAAGTGCCTAGCCTGCAAGCTGGAAATTAAAAAGTATGGCTATCATTGTTCCACTTGCAACATCAGTTTCCATATTAAATGCAGCAAAGCGGTAATATTTCCACAACAGACATCTCACAACCACCGTTTCTATCACTTTTGGATTGCTGACTCGAAGATCACTCGAACCTGCCGTGTGTGCGCTAAACCGTGCGGTGTCTCGTTCTACGGATGTATTGGGTGCGACTTCAACGCCCATGCAGAGTGTATTGCGTTTCCAGACAATGTGAAGAACCAAAAACATGAGCATACTTTGAAGCTAATAGGTAGTCGTTATTTCGAGCCAGATTGCTTTCTCTGTGGAGAGCGTATTGTGGGTAAATTCGGAAAAAGCTCCAATGTGCTTTATTCATGCAAGCACTGTGGCAAAGAGTTTCACCTCAAATGCATAATGTCTACGGTAAAATTTAGTCAACCATCTTGCAGAACTTTAACCATTAACTTTTTCCGTTTTGTTTTCGGTTTTCAAAACATTTAAATGTTTTTTTCCGTGTCATACAGGATGACCGTGAAGCTGCAACAGAAGAGGATCAATATGGAGACATATATCTTATGTACCTTGAGCGTCATCTCTTGGAGGTGTTATAAAGTGAGTCTTAGTTTGGTAACGCAACTTTTCCGTTATTCTGAAGTTATGCATCAACTTCTTCTCATTTTATTCTTGTCTTTGTTTCAACAGAGGATGACGAAGACAGTGATTCATCTTAGTTTGGTTTTCGCCCCCTCCATGTGTAAACTAATAAGGAGACTACTTCCCTCATCTGAGGTTATGCCTCTTTGCTTGATTTGTGTTTACTTTTTCAGAGTGCCAAGTTTGATGCTAGTAGTGCCTGTGCCACTGTTTTTCTCCAAGTTGTTATTACCGTGTACTACATTTCAAAAAACGTTTGCATTTTTAACGCGAATTTCTTCCTATCTTTCGCCTCCTCAGGGTTTAACTCAATATTGGATTCAATGATATTCTTAAACAAACATGAATTTACAGAAAAACAGTGACTACCACAGTGCAAAATTAGTTGAATTTTTCTTCCGAGTCTGGTTCCTCTATGATACTGATTCTCGAATGAAGTCTAGAACCCTGTGGAATCCCTAGCGGCGGGTTTTCACAAGAACAATTATCAACAGCAAAGAGTTCCCATTCCTTAATCCCACATTTCTCCAATGCTGACTGCAATCTCTCCTTGTCCTTCTCTGCCGGGTAAGAACCATCCGGTGTCACAAGCACAGCTCCGGTGTAAGACTGTCCTGCTACACGTGCTGCTCCATGGTAATGGAACAGTCCCCAACTTAGATCATCAGATACATCCACAATAGTCCAAAACTCATTTGACACCACACCATTGTCCAAAACACTGAAACGAAACGTTGCAGGGATCTTTCCTCGCTTAACCGAGTATCTTCTCCTTCTCCACACCAACTTCTCTTCGAGCGTCCTGACCTGAAACACGGGCTCATACCAAAACGACGACTTCCCTTTCCCTCTGTAGAATAGCTGGTACTGACATGGAAACTGATCATAAGCCGGGTTTTGTCCAGCCACGACACGCCAGCTCCATTCCAATTCCCCTAACCACCCAACAAACAAGTCTTCCGCTGTATCATGACACAACTCCTTCCCTCGAAAACTCGTCATGGGAGGCACATAAGGCTTCTCAGGGATCTTTGCATCCAGTTCTAAACAATTGTGCTTCTGTAGTACACAAAGAGAGAACGCTTCAAAGTAAGGACCCTCATAAGAAGCAATGCACCTGTAGCTACACACCTGATCCACAGGACTACATTGGTTCAAACACTGAAGAGCTTTTCGACAATTCGGATCCAAAAGACAGTTCAAAATCTGAGGTCCACAGTTTTTAACCATGCAACTAAGCGTCGAAAAACCTTTGGACCTCAAGTTTTGCAACACAGGAACTGGTCTTATATAAGCGTTGATGATCACGAGCAAACAAAACCTTATATCATCAGAGTTACGACGTTCCCAAGCATCTCCCACTGTCTTCACAACCTCTGTTACTTCTTTATCTTTATTCACACTTCCAACATCAGTCCCTCCAAGCCTGTTCATCAAATTTGGAGAAGACTCAAAGCAAATCATGTTCTTGACGTTTTTGCTGTTAGTCTGAATCCAATTCACAGATTCTGAGTTATTAACAGCAACGACAACCAAGATATCAGTCTGATTCAGTTCCTGTGTCAGATTCATAGCTCTCTGATCATTTGAACTCACAATTTCATCATCAAAGACGAGCATTTCATATCCTTCATCAACCCATTTCAATCTTCTCGCCTGTTAATGTAAGAAGAAAAACGATACAGAAACCGAAATGTTTAGGAATTTGCAACAATTGTTAAGCGAGAGAGAAGACAATTACTTACAGTGTGGAGCATAACTTCTTCCCAAGAGGTGGATTTGAGTGGGCTTACTTCTCCTTTTCCGACGAGAGCAATCAATTTCACCGGAGGCTCAGGCTTCTCTATTTTCGTACTCTTCTCCGTCTCCAAAACGCGAACAACAGTGGTTCGTCCCCGTCTGGAGAACGATGCTTCATCTAAGGAAGGATGAAACTTCCGGATGAAATTAACCGGTTGATGAGTGACGAACCGGTTAAGGAAGGGAGAACACTCTCTCGTTCCAGGAAGAGAAGGAGCTTTGAGAGGAATCGCCGCCATGGCGAAGAAAACAGTTGTTAACGTCTCTCAGACAAACCCATTATAATTGTTCACAGACAAGCCACGTGTTCGATATGATTGGTTTAATTCATCTAGAATGTATGATACTCCAGATCCCATTTCGGTTAGATTTGGTTCGAATTTGGTCTACTAAATACAAAACTATAATAGTTTCTCGGGTTGATTTTGCTTGCCACGCTTTTGTTTCGAATTAACATCACAACTTTTATTAATTATCTCAAATTCCAGTGATCACCATTATCAAAAAAACATGAAACAACGTTTGTGTCTAAGAATCTCAAGCGTAATAACCACAGAGAGAGTTAGACTCAAATCCAGGTGAGAGACCTTATTGAACGCCAAACCAAAACAGCAGCAAGGGAACGATCTTCTCTTTCAAAGACAATCAAGTGAGAGATCTTTGCCTTTTCTTACAACAAATCAAATGTTTCTAAGGATCAAACCTTAGATGAAGTTACGGATGTCTAGAGACTTCACGTCCGGCATTTCCTCATCCTGGAATTCCTCCCTGAATAATCCGCAAGTTCCATCGCGTTATGACATGAGTAAGATCAATGATTGATAAATTGAGAAACAAAAAAAGTGAAAAGAAAACAAAACTCACTTCTTTTTCTGAGATTCCATAGCTTCAACAGCATCACTCTTCAGCTCATCCAACTGTGCTTTGGCCATGCTGAGCTCCAAATTTTCTTCGTACTTAGGAAGATCTTCTTTCCTAATCCCAAGCCTGTTTAGATTAATGAGACGCAAACATGCAATTCAATTAGCTATCAATATGTAAATCGATATACATATAAGTAGTAATGAGAATCATTTGTTCGTGTTTTGTATGGATGGTTGAAGAATGATGACGCACTTTTTGTTGCCTTTCTCAAACTCTGCAACCAAAAGATCCATTCCTTTCTTGTCACTTCTCAGGAGAGGCTTCTTTATGTCCTTCTCGACTTTCTCCAAAGCCTCGAACATCATGGCCTCAGCACCAAGCTCATCAGTAAGCCCCCTCCTGCAAGATATATCACAAGTGGGAGTATAACTAAAGACTGCTTCCAACAATTCTTCATATGTTGCAAACAATAGCAGATCAAAGAGGGAGATGAAAATATAGATAGTTAAATGCAGTCTTCAGATAACTGCTTAACGATCACATTCAAGATCTTACAGGAAGATAATTCCAATATTATAATAACATAAGAAGAGCAAGTTTACGGGTGAGGGAAAACTATCCTAAGATAACTGAAAATTATTCAAAGTCTAACAGCTACCTGGTGCGAATTTCCTGCAACTTCAACAAGTATGCACGAGCATCTGGAATGTCTTGAGTCTCAGTATCAATGTCATGTTTAATGCGCTGAGATTCTGAGAACATGTCTGCCCTGCATACCAAAAAAACGGATGACAAGCAACCAAATTAACAAGGTTAAAATAGCAGCATTGACACATATATTTAACTCGTTTCAGAAAAGTCGAAAAGTAAAACCAATCCCAACAAACAGAAATAGAGATCACGACATACAACATTCAAGCTAAATAACAAACACCTACAAAAGAGTAACAAGAGGCCTACTTTTGCCTGATGGTCTTCATTACATTTGCATACTGTTTTACGGCAGCTGGGTCCTCTGGATCAAGGGTGATCTTTTCCTTACGGAGAATATCAACAGCAGCCTGGAATTTGTTCTTGATATCAAAAAAGACACCCTTCAACATCTCTGTCAAAAAGTGTAAAACTTGAGTCAATAATAGTAAACAGCAATGCTTCTTCACTCTAAACACATAGTACAGATTTCAGCAACATATTAAACATAATCCATCATAAACTGGATACATATAAAACTCAACAAAAGAAGTAAGCAGAACAACAGTCCTAGCAATCATGGCCTGGGTTTCACAAGATTATATTACATTGACCAATATAGTTTTTCTACACATTCGACATAAAAAAAGTGACTTGACATATTCTTAAGTAGTCACGATGTTAAACTCAAAAGCACGAAGGGCTAAAGAAAGGAAAGCAACTGTTTTCAACTAGGTGTGTTATTGAAAACGTAATGTTCTATGCATAATAACAAATCCGAAGTATGAGTTTTGGTCACTAACCATCTCCTTTAAAGGTTGGACGAGCAGCTTCCTTAGCAAAAGCTCGGACTGGAATAGCATGTTGCTGCTGCAAAATGACCAGACCCCCCTGTAGCTGCGTAATGAGAGTAAGATAATAAAAATTATGGATCAATAACAAGTTTTGATGAAAAGAATACTTCTTGCAAATCATCTTATCATTTCGAACTGTATTAGAAATCAACAACGAGTAGAAAAAAACCCCATCAAATTTATCATTTGATTTCAACAAACTCTCCGATTGAGATCGTACGAAAGATAACAAAAATTCGACTACGATATTGAAATGGCACACCCTAAGATGTGATTCAGTGATAGAGATACAGTAAAATCGATAATCTCACTCTAACCATCGCATCGAAACACATAAAACCCAGAAATGGGAGGAAAACAAAAGGAATCAAACAGAACGAAGAAGAGAATCAGAAAAATCGAGGGAGAGAGAGTATATACCTGCTTAGATCTGGAGAGAAAACGAGAAGCGTACGCCATTTCCTTGATCGAATCGAGTCGCTGTGGAGTTGACGAAATTTAGGGTTTGTGGTGTCTTGTTGAGATCCTATCTGAGCGACGGAGCAGAACAAGTAACAGGCAAAGGCAGTAATTGTACACCGTTGATAGTAATCAACGGCTGAGATTTATTCCCAATACGGAATATCTGAAAATAATTTGATTTTATTTTTTACAATTACACTATGAAAATCTTAATTTTTCTATTTTTTTTTTTTAATACCTTTTTTCGATCGGTCAACTTTTCCATAATGGAAGTAACTAAGTGATTACAAGGAGAGTTCTTGATAAGTGTCAGCCAAGACATTGTCATTTCTACTAATAAGTTGAACCTATAGGAAATATTTGCCAAATGAGACAAGGTGAGGGATTACTCCAATGTCTAGTAGCGGTTTCAAGGTATTTATAAATAGTTGATAAATCTCCACAGAATATAACATGATCATCGAGGTCGGTCAAAACTATATGGATACCTAAAGCAAAAATAATTTGGTATATTAACATAAATAGTCAAAAAAAATTATAAGTAATAGATTCAACAATAATTAGAATCAAAACTGTGACTGATCATTGAAAACTGAAAAGGTTCGGACAGACCATTAGACCATTTATCTAAAGCTCTTATTATTACTGTTACCTAAAGCTTTTGTTTCATGGACTTTAGTCACGGACCGGTTTTGATGATCAAATTGCAACCATTTTAGTTGGAGGGTTGCTTCCTTTAAGACTAGAGCCTCTCCTTCTGCGACTGAAAAGGTGGTTCTTTTAACGTTTATCCTTTGAGAGCATACATCTTTTCTCCCATTTTTTGGTTTTCAATATGTTGAATCTATTCAATAGTGTTTAATCCACATATGATTTTTTACTTTTTCAACACTCTCATCGTATGTGTTCAACAGTTGAATAATTTATTCAACACTCTCATTACATATAGTCTTATTATCAAACTCATAGTTTGACATATCTCAGTCATCATAACTCACAACTCAGACATAGCAACCCTCAAACTCATGCTTGCGCATATTTTGGTCGTCGACCTTTAACCC
>Ga0041059_1002626_pt1 | contig 13221 bp, 5 predicted proteins | sample AraColnosormetaG_FD_56232 | JGI IMG/M metagenome (GOLD analysis project Ga0041059, IMG submission 56232) | Arabidopsis roots microbial communities from North Carolina, USA - Col MF nosort | ecosystem: Host-associated > Plants > Roots > Unclassified | place: USA: North Carolina | collected 2013-09-02 | reverse complement strand
ATATATATATATATATATTTTTTTTTTTTTTATGTACCCAAGAAGTCTAATATTAATATTAACAGTAATAGCAGTAGTAGCTTTTCTTTACAACATATTAGTTGGGTTGTACTCATTTACCGTCCGTAATCGATAAAGGATGAAACTATGCCTAATAACGTGATCCTCCATAGAAATGATCAATTAAAACTATACTGTTTATATTTCTATCAAGTCATAACATAGTGTATATGATATAGTTCCAAATGCAATCCATCTAACTAGATTACTTTTATGATTTTAAATATACTTGTTAGAGATGGTTTTCTGATTCCAGGCAGAGAGTATGATGACAAAGTTATAAAATAAGACAAAACTGTGAACTATATCTAACACTTCTACATAATGAAAGGTAAAATTTTATTAAATATTCTAGTTCTTACATATTATGATACATACATTGTCATAGTAATTATTCAAACAACATCGACAATCTTCTTGTTGTCCCTAAGGATAGTCTATTAAATCATTTCATCGATTTCTTCGAAGTCATCTCAACATCATCGGAGGACTTGTCCTCCTCAAAGTCTTCAATCGGTAAACCGACCTTGTACCGGTATCCCCGAGCACAATACCAAAAGTAAACCAGATTAACCACACCCAAAACCGCAATCAGATAATAGAAGTAATCCAATTTTCCCGCGTTGAGATTCTTGTTTAGCCAATCCGGACGATCATGCCCACCGGAGAATTTATGAACGACAGTCACAAGGAAACTACTAAGGTAGCTCGAACCGGCGAACGATAAAGAGAAGAGAGAGTTAGCGATACTTCTCATGTGCTCTGGAAACTGACTGTTGAAGAACTCAATTTGTCCGATGATATTGAATGCTTCACATAGTCCCATGAGAATTAGCTGCGGCGAAAGCCAAAACACCGACATTGGAGTCATTCCCGTTGGATCTCCGGCATTGATGGAGCGTATGCGTCTCATACGCTCCACAATGCCCGCAACGATCATAGAAAAGATCGCGAAAACGATCCCTGTTCCTATCCTTTGGAGGAGTGTGATTCCGGATTTATGGCCGGTGATTCGCCGCATGAATGGTACAAAAACGCGGTCGTAGAAGGGAAGAAAGATGCCGATTGTGAGGAGAGAGATGACGGAGAGTGAACCAGCCGGAATCTCGAATTTAGGACCTAAGTTTCGATCCATTTTCAAAGCTTGAGAGACCGTGAAAGTGCCTTGTGTTGTCATGGCCGCGAGTGAGATTATTCCGGCCGACCAGATAGGAACAATTCGGATCAAACACTTCACTTCTTCCACTTCTTGGACGCTGCATAACCGCCACTTGTCTGCGGGAGGTCCCTCGGGTGTTAGGTCACCTTCTATAACCACCGCGGCTTTGTCAAGACACCTAATTTTATGCCATTTCAGTTAGACTATAGGTTAATACAAAATCATGTAATCAGTGTTGTCTTAAAACCACCTTGAAAGTGATAAGCAAAAAATAAAAACAAAAATCATATATTAAGTACCTGAATTGGTTACTGCGGTGTAACTTGGATAACACGCTAGACTTGATGGCTGGGTCGTAATAGGTGACAGTGCCGTCATCTTCCGCCGGAAGTTTCAGCTTTCGCTTCTTACGAGCTGCCACGATAACTTGAGCGATCCCAGAGAATATACTTCCTTCTGGTTTAACGTAGACATAACGCTTCATTCCGGCAAAAAACATAACAACCGCAAGAGCCATGAGTCCGGTAGGGATACTAAAACCGATAATCCAACTGACTTGATCCTGGATATACACAACTACGGTCTGTGTAATGATCAGAACCACAGTGAAAGTCATGTAATACCAGTTGAAGAAACTGGCCACTCCTTTAACCCCTTCCTCAGTTCGTTGGTCAAACTGATCAACCCCAAAAGGGATGCTACAAGGTCGTATTCCTCCACTCCCTACGGAGAGGAAACAGAGTCCCAATAGCAAAACTCCGATCTGGAGCTTATTCGGACCGCCGCAACTGAGTGGGTCCTGGCTGTTGCATGATGCTGGGTGGAGTTGAGGAAACGATGCTGTGAGTGTAATTGTTATTAGTCCCTGCATGTTGTCAATGTAATTATAATCAGTCATTATTAATTTTGAAACCGATTCTTCATTATTAGATATTCTATAATATATAACTTGAAACTGAATGATTGTTAATTAATATTGAAGAAAGCAAACAGTAGTGTGGGATATATAGATTGAAGTTATGCGAACAAATACAAACAATTAATAAAGTTTACAATAGTCTTAATTAGGTTTGACTTCATATGATTGAAAAGTGATGTTACCTTGATTAGGTGAAAGTGACAGTGACGTAGAACCTAATATCATTTATTTCTGTTGTAACCCTAATATAGTAATATGAGCATTTGTAACAGTTTAAGTTCAACGTTTAACTAATTACGAAAAAGACAAAAAAGTGCAAGAGAAATTAACAAGTTGGATGCGATCATAATTCTATAATTGTGAATGAAACAGACACTAGAAAAGTAACTATTATTATATACGTAACGTCACTGTGATACTGACCAAATCTAAAACCCAACTAGCTAGCTAAATCATCAAGAAACTCAAACACTCAATTATTGGACAATCTCATTGTCAATAATCTATATTGACCACTTGCGTATCTCTTCCTTTTCTACGCACATCTCTTTATCTCTTAAACAGAACACGTTCTAATACGTAACTCCTTTATTGGAAAATGTTTCATCAATGAACAAAAGATGTTTACGTGAGATAAGTATTTTCTTACCATTTTTTTTGGATGTTATATAAATTTTCAAGGTAAATACCGACAAGAATAAGTGTACTAACTAATGCTTTTGTTCTTATGATTCACATTATTGACCGACCTTATCGTCCTCGATAGCGTGGTCCCTCAATAAGTTCATGCGTTTTCGTACGATACAAAAGTAATTTAATAGCTTTTGATATAGAAAAAAAGAGAGTAACATAATAGGTATAAAATAATATATAAAGTGTTAATACTTTGTCATTTACATATATATATACTTAATTTAATTTGTCTATACGTATTTTCTTATCATGTCCACGTGCGGGGTGAAATTATGTGCCAAGTATCATGTATCGTCGCCACACACACAAAAAAACACGTAAATTGAGTAGTAATATAGAACTTTCTATTTAGAGTTGTTATGTTTTTTGTTGGATGCAACTATTCGAACAGTGGACGCTAAAGCACTGACCCATGCTGGCAGTAGGCCGCGAATAGTTGCGGATTTGAGGTGTTAGGAACATATAAAGTAAATACTACTACGTACGTAAATGTTGTGTATTTGTAGACACATTAGATTATTTATTTTTATTTTAGTTTTTTAAAAAGATTATATAAAATTTTCAATAAGTTAAATAAAAAAATATTATACGTACGAGGAGAGTGGCGAATGAGGCGAAAGCGATGGTCTTGAAGCGGCCAACATAAGTGTCTGAGATATACGCTCCGACGAGAGGAGTGAGATTGGTGAAACCTGACCAAATGTTGATGACATTTGCAGCGTCGACTTGTTCTAAGTGAAACACTTTGGTTAGATAAACCATGAAGTTTGCCAACAATCCTATCGATCCCAGTCTCTCCAGCGTCTCATTTCCTATTCAACCCATTTTATTACAAAATATTATCAGCAAATAAATCGACAAATAATCCCTCTATTGAAGAATATCAATTATACTCCATTTTATCTAGTAATTATCATCACTAACAAAATTAATCATATTCCATTAAATAGAGAGAAATAAAATATTATAAAAATTTAAAAGTATAAAATAATTTAAAATGAAAGTTAACATTTTGGCTAAAAGAGCACTTATGATGACAAATTTTTATTCCATTTCAGTTATAAAGTCGTCAGCTAGACGAGTGTCAAACATGTTGGACCGACGGTTACGAGAGTAATATATAATATAATTTTTGATCGAGCTGAAAAGATTATGCGCTCATTTCTTTTGTTCTGACTATTATGTGCAATGATTTAGGCAGAACGTGATCTTGCAACGGCCCGTTACATCTCCCAATGATAATATATTAACTGGTTTCTAGAACTATATATCCAATTAAGGAAATTAACAAAAAAATATTAGCCAATAACTGAGGAAAGGTCAAGGATTAGGTAAACTAAATTATGTACACGAAGCCTAAAAATAAAATTAAAATACCTAAAATGAACGAGACGGCTCTCCATCCTCCAGGCTTTTTCTCTACCTTCTCAGCATCCAATATAGATCCCGGCGAACTTATCCGCTTGTAGGGATCAACAACATCCAACTCCGACGGTGACGATTTAGAGAAACTACCGGATCGTCCCGGCAAAGAAGAACCGTCCTTTCTATCCTCCAAAACCATCTCTAAGATATTACTACACTCGTGATATACTCACTTCGATTTCGGGGTGGATTTAATGTTGTGAGAATATATTCTCACTTTTTTGCAATCAAGGTAACACACATGAAGTGATTGATAAATGTAGAGAGTGGGCACAACATACAGACACTTTCTCTTTGTTAGAAGCTTTTTTGGGTGTAGTGAATTATTTGTGGAAGTGTGTATATATAAGGGAGTGAGTAGATAATATATGGTGGGTGTGGGTAAATTTGAATGACGTTCGCCACTAGTAGCCTCCACGTGAGAAGTTTGAAGAGGAAAATTAAAAGAAAACTATTTTAGTGCTATGTTTTTTTTGTTTTTCTTACACCGTACGTAACATTATTGTTTTGTTCCACGTATTGTGAACCTTCCATGTTCCATACAATTGTAACGTTAAAATACGATGTTAAATTAATGAACCATCTTTTACAGTACATTTGCATCGTAAGGGGTTGATGGATGATATTTTTTGTTCACGCGGTTTTATGTGTGTTGTCGGTCATATATATGGTATGATGTGTCTCAAAAGGACATCTAATCTTTTTTACCTAAAAATGATATGATATCTCATAAATAAGCGAGATTTTATTTTCTCTAAAGCATATTTTATTTTTATTTTCTTAAAGGAAGTGAGATTGTATCGATTTTTTCTATTAATCAATCAGTTGACTTAGTTCTACACTTTAATGATCCTGACAAAATCTTAAAATTTATATAGAACCTTTTAAAATTTTTACTATTATTGATAGAGATAAACATTTGTCACATTTATACGATTTTGACTCATGGCGATAGATTCTTCGAAGTTAAAACTCTCTTTCAAACTAGTTAATAAGAGTAGATTTTATTTACTGCTTTATACAATTCACACACTTGAAACGTCCAATATGTCATCTTGGCATACAATTGCTTGTTGAGAGTCGTTCAATTGGTAAACAAATAAATAAAACTCAAAACGTACATACCAACATGATCTAATATTTTTGCACAAAAAGTCATCGCACTCTAAGATGAACCTTAAACTATTTTGGGTTGCAATCAAACAAAGAAACACATATCACCAAAATTTAATATAATAAAGTTAGAAACAATAGTACACATATAGAGCTGGCCTTAAAACTTTGGAAGCTCATACCAAAAAATAAAATAAAAAAATGACATATCACCAATTAATACATTGAGATGAATTTGTGCAGGAAGTGATTAAATTTCGAACCCACTTAATCCTCCTAAAAATATTAACAGAATTTCCGAGAAAGAAACTAATTCTATTTATTCGTATATAATTTTATACGATTGCTCGAATGTGTGGTACATATGTTTATCTAGATGTTGAGTTGAGAAATTCCATGTCTAGATATTTTTCAATTCTAAATTTTCATTGATTTATTGTAGAAAAAAATATTAATCAACCACTTCAACTTCAAAACAATTCGCATCATTTTTTTTTCTCAATGTAAAATATATATTATATATAGAAACAATGAAAATCTTCACAAGAAATGAACATTAATAATAAAATTATCATTGAATGTTTATGTTAAAGGAAAGATTAAGTCCAACCAAACTTGTAAAATTCAAATTGAACACAAACATAAAAATCGGTGAGTGAAGACAGAAACAGAAAGAGAAATACGATAAGATGAGGTAGGCTTTTATCGCCTTTTAGGCAAATGCAAGTGCCTAACACTGTCGCATGCGCGAGCCATCAAATTTCTACGCAAACCCTCTTTGTCTTTTCTTCTTTATTAATTTTTTTTTGTTTGGACCTTTACGTGGGATCCTATACCGTATCACCGTTCGATTTTATGGTCATATTATTGTACACCGTTCGATCATCTTATCTCTCTTCACCATTCTCAATGGTCAGATGATATGAACCGTGGACTGGGTGCCTAAGGTTTGGACTGCTTTTACTAATCTGTCTCAATATGCTGAGCTGTGTGGTGCGGGTCACTATCAAACATATGCATTTTAATGGTCATGATCGAATAACGAAAAATGTATATGGAGTTTGATAGATAACTCCAACTCTTAGAAAGCTCACTTTTTCTATTTTGTATTTGAGAGGATCATATCTACCGACTTCATATGGTTATACTAAGAGATATTTATATAATATCCTCTTATAAAGTATACCATAATTACTTACTAAAGCATGTTAAATGTGGGAATACATTTTTGACCCTGCTGAAAGAAACATAATTATTAATCATTTCTTAAGTTACTATCTCAAGTATGTTATAGGAAAATATTTGCACCTACATATATAAACATTTGATCATTTTTTTGTAGTATATACTGTTAGATTGAATTCAGGTTTTTGATATAAAAGTCGATTTTTTATAATCCAGTTGTGCATAACAAATTCATCTTTTTTTTCTTTTTTTGGGGAGTTAGATGAAATAAGTGGGATTTCAAGATCGTATCCATTGTGATATATTTAGAGTCCTAAGCAAATCTAAATATAGGTTTTCATGATTATATCATAAAACTATATTCAAAAGAATTGTGTTTTCAGCGTGGAATACATGTCTTCAAGTAATGAATTCATTTAAGTCTAAGACACATTACAACATTAAAGATTCTATTAGACCTTTAAACCAATAACATGAAAATAGAAAGTTGAAGATTCTATGAAAGGGAATATTCTGTAACTTTCAGAAGGCAAGAGCTATAAGCCTAAGAAGTAAGAGAAATCAATAAGAGACACCTTCGTTGACTTGTATTCTGTTTCAAGTGTGTACAAGACCATGACAAGGATCGGTGGACCATCGTATTTGCATTCCCACTTTGTACTCTTATGATTAATTTCAAATTACATTAAATACACTGATCACATCATATTAATATCAGTATGACATTTTGCTTCGAATTATTATTACTTTTTTTTCGTTGGTCTTTTCATGCTGATATTTATCAAAAGAGCTGGCAAGAAACATGTGACTGCAAAGGTTTTTGTAGAAGACTTTTGAGAATTTGTGTTTCTTGTTATTCTAACTAACTGATGTTTGTAATTAATCTATTTCGTAAATATTAAAAGTTAATGTTATAGTTTTAGTTTTCAATTGCAAGTTAATTGTTAATTTTCTGATATTTATTATTCATAGTATTTGTTATTGATGAACGAGCTAGAATATAGAGTTAGAAACATATGCATGTGAACTGTGAAGATAAACAACCCATAGGGTTGATCAAACTGCCCACCAAGGTTTGGATACTCGACAATCTTTTGTTGCTGTCGACTAATAGTCGGTATTCTAATTATTGAAGTAATGATTTTATTTTATTTTTAGTTAAGATGAAGGGAAAATTTATTAACATCACCCAAACTCCCAAAGTCAAAATTACTTGAAGAAAATATGAAAATTGTATATTACTAGACGTATTCTTGAATTAAGAATGTTATTATTATTAATATCTAATAATAGTGGAAAAGATATTTTGAAAATATATAGGAAAAACATAAAATACGATGATAAATTAAACTTTTAAAAATTGGGAATACTTTCTTTCAAGTATGCAATGGAAAAAAACATGATTGCAAATAGAAGAAAAAAATTGGTAGTGAAACAAGGAAATATACAACCAAAAAAGGATTAAGAACAATTTTTAAGAAAAATGGAATTACGGCTACTAGAAAAATATATAAAAAAGAAAACGAAAACTGAAGTTGTAATTTTTCGGAAATGTGATCTTATAATTGTCTTTCCAAGACTTTGAAAATTAGTGATTCCTAATTTTACATGTACTTATATCATAATCATTTTGAGTTACTCAAATGTCGTCAGTCCATAATACAAGTGGCCGGTTCTCATATAATCAAAGACTTTCAAAGTTGTCACTTTCGGGAGCACATCTAATTTTGTTTACAAGACTATACAAATTAGAGTGTTTATTCTTACAACATGTAACTAAAAATAAAAATCTGAAGTTTTGAAAAATGTCAAACTAATTATTGTTTTAAAACTGTGCAGATTCTCCACTCCTCATTTCCAACATGTCAAACTAATTATTGTTCATTACTATAGTTTCTGTAACGATACCTTCGAGCACACCAGAAGAAGAAGATGAAATTAAGAGTGCTTAAAGCGGCAATAAAGTAATAGAAACAATCCAACTTGCTTTTGTCAATATCATCCGTTAGCCAACTCTGTCCTCCACGAGCAGTCACACTATGAACAATGCTCACCATGGCACTGCTTAGATAACTGGCTAGAGACAAACCTAAGTAAAGCAACGAGTTCCCAATGCTTCTCATGTTGATTGGAACTTGTTTGTTGAAGAACTCGGTGAGACCAACAATCGTGAAGACTTGATAAAATCCCATTAGTACTTGTTGCGGGGTTAGCCAGAAAACCGACATTTTTACTCCATTAAGCGATAAATCTCTTCTCTTTCGCTCCACAATACCGGATATGAGCATCGTCGAGATGGAGAAAATATTCCCAATGCCGACTTTTTGTAGTAACGAGATACCTCCGTTTTGTTTTGTAATGTTTTCGATGTGTCGGACCAAAACGGTTTCATAGAAGGGAAGCCATATACCTATGTTTAATAATGATATGACGGTTATAGAAGCAGGAGGGATTAGGTAAGAAGTGCCTGGAAATTGGAGGTCCATTTTTAGTGCTTGTGAGACTGTAAACGTCTGTTGTTGGTTCATAGCCAAAAATCCAATAATGCTCGAAGCAAATATTGGAATAATACTGATTATTGACTTGATGTCCTCTATCTGTCTCACTGTGCAGGTTCTCCACTCCTCATTTCCAGCTTCATCATTGTTCATCACTATCACAGCTTTGTTCAAGAATCTGGAACAAAACCAAAAAAACAAAAAAAAACTTAGTAACCACAATTATTTGCATATTGACCTACATTGATAATTATCTCCATTTCATTATAAGTATCTTTTTAGATTTTTATCTCTATACTTATAACCACTATACTTCCACCCAAAAAACTTTATAACATATACTTATTATTTCTTTTGTTAAATAACTTAACATGTTAAAGATTCTATTATATCCCTGCAAAAACAAGTTAACGTTTTTTTTGTCAAACTAAAACGAGTTAACTATTAGTACTATTTTTTTCTTGTGTTGAAGTTAAATTATGTGCTTATACCAAAATTTAAATTGGAAATCCAAAAACGACACTTGTTTTAAAACAAAATTACTTGAAATGGAGAAATGGAGAAACGGAGTAAGGGCCTAACTAATTTTTACCTGAATTGATCAGTGAGTACGAGTTTATTTGATTGTAAATCTGTCTCTAGTAAGGGTTGATGGTAGTCAATTCCAGAAGTAAACCGTGCCTTGCGTTTCTTATAAGCAGCCACAAGAACCTTGAAAACTCCAGAGAAGACACTTCCTTCGGGTTTGACAAAGACATAATACCGAGTACCCACAAAAAGCAGAAGAAGCGCAAAAAAATTGAGAACGGTCGGGATTGCGAATCCAATGCCCCAACTGATGTTGTTCTGTACGTACAACACTAGTGTCATTGAAACTAACTGGACGATTGTATGAGTGGTATAGTACCAGCTAAAGAAGCTTCTACTTCCTTCTCTTCCTTCTTCAGTCGAATCATCGAACTGATCGAGACTGAAAGGAACACTGCATGACCGGATTCCACCTGTTCCAACTGATAACAAGAAAAGTCCTGAGAGTAAAACGTATAACTGCGAATAGCTATAGGGAATACATTGTCCAGTGATTTGGTCGGCAGTGCAAGGTGGTGGTCGTAGATTAGGGACCAGAGACGTGAAAGTCAACACCAACATGCCCTGTTGAAGTTTTAATTCTTTGTCACGTAACTAAACATTTGGTACCGAAAATTAAAAAAACCCCTTGTAACGTTCCAAACACTGCAAACAAAAGTATGGCCTCATTTGTATCAAACTTTAATTTATGTGTTTGTGTTTGCATTTACATGTGAAAAAGAAAACAAACAAAAGCTCTTTTTTAAATGCTAAAAAGTTGGTTTCATTTGCAATAATAGAAAAAGAAATGTAAAAGCAAATGCAAGCGTTAAAAAGGTTAACAAACAATTGAGATCATATGCATTTCACATGTAAACTCGCATCAATTAAAATAACAGAAAATTGTTAATAAGTAAAAAAAAAAAATTACCAACAACTCAGCGATGGAACCGAAGACAATGGTATTAAATTTTCCGGTGTAGGAGTCGGAGATGAAAGCTCCGATGATAGGAGCAAAGTTGGTGAGAGCAGACCAAGTGTTGATAAGAGTGACAGCTTGAACTTGGTCCATATGATACTCTCTTACCATATACACCATGAAATTCGCCATCAAACCGAATGTGGCAAGCCTCTCCAATGTTTCATTCCCTACATCATCAATATTATAAGCCGCATCTTTTTTTTTTTTTGTCACATATTATAAGCCGCATCTTATATTTACCAAAAGATGAGACAATGATCTAAATTTGGACAGTGATTATACATACCTATGATATAAGGCATCGCTTTCCAACCAAGAGGCTTCCTTTGTCTCGTCGTTAAATCCGAGGAACTTGTCCCTTTCTCATTGTCCATGCTTTACTCAAGTCTTCTAGTAGACCTCTTTTTTTGTTTGTGTTGAGGCAGATGAGTTCAGGTTCTAATAGAAGTAAAAAGATGGCTTATCCATATATAGAACAAACTAAGACAAGACGTGGACATATGTAATCTCAACAAAATATAGTTGAAGATATGAGATATATATTTACACATATTTCTTTCCAAGATCATGGAAAAAATAAAATTAAGATAAGTGTCAGTTAAATGTTCAATCAATAGAATTAAGCTATGTGTCACACAAGATCTGTTTATTAAATAAAATAAAGTATTTGAAAATATTTAGCAATATATAGTAATACATTTTAGTAAATAAAAGTGGTGGTGACAAGTAATGAAAATTAAAAGAGTTTAAACTTTAAAACTAATAAAAGTATTAGGAAAAAAAGGAAAGAAAAAAAAAACCGACAATAATGAAAACCTTATAATCTTGACATCAGCTATAATGCATTTCAAGACGTAAGACTCACAAAATACATTATCTAGTACTACTTATAATCTTTTTGATGGAGTCTTCCTTAATTGTCAGTCATTTGCAAAATTATTTGCTTGTGAATTTATTCTTAATGATTATTGCAGTGTTTGAATGTCGAAGGGAATAATCTAAGCAAATGTCATGTCTTCATCATGGATTCGCTGTTCGAGTGGAAGAGGAACTCGAGTTCCTTCAACTTCTAAGTTCTCCTTTCTTTATTAGTATTTTTCGAATAAAATAAAAAACCAAAAACAACTTTTATTTATTTGGGTTCCACTCATTCTTTTTGATGTTTGCTACTTTTCTTTTTCTTGGATGATTAATCTCCAAGTCTATGAATTTGGTTAATGTGTTTGTTTCGGATAACAATTTTTTTATTTCATTTGGTTTTAATGATGCAACCTGATAAACAATTTTGTACCGATGATCTTATAAAGCAATAGACAACCCAGTGAAATTAGTCTTTACGTGTTACGCAAGTAGGTACATTGCTTGGGCTAGAGAAGAATCAGTAACTTTTGGAATGGGCCTGCTTTGAATGAGCCCAAATTTGTTGGATTTGGGCCTTAACGCAATCATGATTGAAAATATTAAAACTAAAAAAGACGAAAGAATCGATCGTTCTGTAAGAACACAGATAGCAAAATCAAGAACTTTTACCATTTATCCAACGAGTTCTTGTAAAATCAGATCAGAGTTGAAAAACATCATCGACACGAAACGATCACAACTGATTCGTCAACGATGCTTCAGTTGAGACTCGAATCGCTATTATCAGAGAAGACGAGAAGAGACGTTGTTCGTGTGAAGAAGGAGAAGAGAGAAAATGTTTGATTTTTGAAATTCAAAATTAATGAAATAACATAACTGTCTTTCGATTAACAATAAAACAAATTATAGCCATTTTAGCGTTTTGAGCATTTAATTGACCAAAGTACCCCTAAAATTTGGCCCGTTAACATACAATTTAGAAAATCCAAAACAATTATTATTTCTTAACAAAAAATCTATAACGGTCAAAACAAAACAAAAAGTTAGATACAAAGACCATATTTTTCAAATGACACATAAAACCAATTTTTTTGTTTTACTTTCAAAAGACATTAACAACAATTTATAGATATTTTGTCCCAAAAAAATAAATTAACAATTTATAAATATACGATATTTTATTTATTTTTTGTGTGCGACGGAGATTGGTTAATTCCATAAATAATTAAAAAAGTATTAAAAACTAAAATAAGTGGAACAAAGGGACTATGGGTTAGATTAAATTCTCCCGGCTCTTTCGGAGGCAATCAAATTACAGTAACTTAACCAATCACATTTTCGAGGGTTTATCATTCTTTAATATCTTTGTATTTACGTAAATGATACGTCTCTTGTGTTTGGTTCAGGAATCAGGGCTACGCTTTAGTGGTTTAGTAAGCAACTTACAATCAGAAGTAGTACTAATTAGGATAATTAATTAAGACAGGATTACGCAGCTTTCAATAATAAAATGCTACCTAATCTTAAACTAATTGATACGTCCGAAACATTCCAAGAATGTGAATGTAGTTTTTAATATTAAATATTAAATTGTAGTTCTAAAAGATTTTGTTTTGCGTATCATAAACATGAAGAATTAGATTTTAACCCGCGGTATACCGCGGGGACAACTTATTTTTTAAATTAGTATATAAAAAAGTTTGCAAATTAAATCTATTTATTTTTATTTTATAGTTTACAATTGTTATTAAGTAACGTC
>Ga0041059_1002625_pt1 | contig 13224 bp, 17 predicted proteins | sample AraColnosormetaG_FD_56232 | JGI IMG/M metagenome (GOLD analysis project Ga0041059, IMG submission 56232) | Arabidopsis roots microbial communities from North Carolina, USA - Col MF nosort | ecosystem: Host-associated > Plants > Roots > Unclassified | place: USA: North Carolina | collected... | reverse complement strand
TTAAACCGGGTAAAACCCACCCATTTGAATTAATTGTTGAATTATGGCTCAAATCTTCAACATTATCTTCAAAAATCCCCTCCAAAAATGTATATATAGATAACGGAAACAAGATTAATGTATCATCATTCATTCCTTGTTGATTTAATTAAACAGATGAACAAATGATATGTAATAATAAGGTCTCGGTTTACAGTGAAAGTGATTTAATTTAGTATCTTTGTTACTTCGATTATTGAATTGAGCGTGTGTACTTATGAAGATTAAATCGATGATGCATGGGCTCATGAAGATTAAAAAACTCAATAGACACTTAACCAGAATTAATGATATTGGCCCGATGAGTATTGGCCCATTAAGGCCCATTAAGAGAGCGAAAACCCTAAACGAGAAACAAGGGATATACTCAGAGCATCTTCCTTGGTTACTATATAATAAGCTTTAGGCTGCTAGACGCCTGCCTCCTTGCACCTCTTTTCTTTCTCTCGTTCTCATCTTTCTCTCTAAGGTTAGTCCCTTGTGTAGATCCTCTCTTCATCGATTCAATTTCATCTTCCTTGGTTTGATTTAGGAATTTTGTCACGATTTGGTGTTTAGATGATGGAGTCTTGCTGTTGATCTATGTTTATAGCACTTTGTTTCCATGGTTCTGTTGTTTCTTACCGTTTGTTGTGCATCGATCTGGTTTTGGTAGATCCCTCGTAGATAATAATCTGAATATGTCAAAGTTTTCTTACAAGTCTGTTGTGTTTTCAGTTTTGATTGATATTGTTATCCATGTAGTAGTCGATCATCCAAAAACTGGTTCAGTGTGATTCTCCGATCATCGCCGCTGATTTTATATTTATCATCATGTATAGATTTGCAGGTTTTATTTTGTTCGTTGTGTGTTTTTGTTCTTTGTTAAATTTAACCTCTATGCATTTGATGTACATGTTTTTGTGTTGGTCTCAGTTTCTCTTATTCTGTATAAGCTAAGCTAAAGTCTCCATGGTTAGTGTCTGTTTAGTATTAAAATATTTCAATTTGCTAATTCTTTATGTTTTTGTGATGATATTGCAGAGATTTTGTAGGTGACAATCAAAAGTTTGACAAAATGGTAAGACTTTTGTTTTTCTTACATTTATTTACATTATTACTATGTGGATACAAGCATATAACGATTTTATGAACTTGCAGGTGAAGTTTACAGCTGATGAGCTTCGAAGGATTATGGACTACAAACACAACATCCGTAATATGTCTGTTATTGCTCATGTCGACCACGGTATAATCTTCATCACTTTTTTTGTACTATTCTTGTCAGTTTTGATCTCTTGTTTGTTTACTGAATTTGCTGGTCGAATTGTAATCTGAATCTAATGCATCTCTTTATATACTAATGTTTATAGTCTGTTTTGAAATTAATAGCGTCTCTTATCTGTTTTCTGAGTTTGCTGAACGTTTAAAAAAGTTTAAACTAATGCATCTTTATTTCATGATCAACAGGGAAATCCACTCTTACTGATTCTTTGGTTGCTGCTGCTGGTATCATTGCCCAAGAGGTTGCTGGTGATGTTCGTATGACTGATACCAGAGCTGATGAGGCTGAACGTGGTATCACTATCAAGTCCACTGGTATTTCTCTCTACTACGAGATGACTGATGAATCCTTGAAGAGTTTCACTGGAGCCAGAGACGGAAACGAGTACCTCATCAATCTTATTGATTCACCTGGGCACGTTGACTTTTCTTCTGAGGTTACTGCTGCTCTCCGTATTACTGATGGTGCTCTTGTGGTGGTCGACTGCATTGAGGGTGTGTGTGTTCAGACTGAGACTGTTCTACGTCAGGCTCTTGGTGAGAGGATTCGACCTGTCTTGACTGTCAACAAGATGGACAGGTGTTTCCTTGAGCTTCAGGTTGATGGTGAGGAGGCTTACCAGACTTTCTCGAGGGTTATTGAGAACGCTAATGTCATCATGGCTACATACGAGGATCCTCTCCTTGGTGATGTTCAGGTTTACCCAGAGAAGGGAACTGTGGCGTTTTCTGCTGGTCTCCATGGATGGGCGTTTACACTGACCAACTTCGCCAAGATGTATGCTTCCAAGTTCGGTGTTGTTGAATCTAAGATGATGGAGAGGCTCTGGGGTGAGAATTTCTTTGACCCTGCCACCAGGAAGTGGAGTGGCAAAAACACTGGTTCCCCGACCTGCAAGCGTGGGTTTGTTCAGTTCTGCTATGAACCCATCAAGCAAATTATTGCTACTTGCATGAATGACCAGAAGGATAAGTTGTGGCCTATGTTGGCGAAGCTTGGTGTCTCAATGAAGAATGATGAGAAGGAGCTTATGGGTAAACCTCTAATGAAGCGTGTTATGCAGACTTGGCTCCCTGCAAGTACTGCACTACTTGAGATGATGATCTTTCATTTGCCATCTCCCCACACTGCCCAGAGGTACCGTGTTGAGAATCTGTATGAAGGTCCTCTTGATGATCAGTATGCAAATGCCATCAGGAACTGTGACCCCAATGGACCTCTCATGCTCTACGTATCCAAGATGATTCCAGCCTCTGACAAGGGTAGATTCTTTGCCTTCGGTCGTGTCTTTGCTGGTAAGGTTTCTACTGGTATGAAGGTCAGAATCATGGGTCCCAACTATATCCCTGGTGAGAAGAAGGATCTGTACACTAAGAGTGTTCAGAGGACTGTCATTTGGATGGGTAAGAGGCAAGAGACAGTGGAGGATGTCCCTTGTGGTAACACTGTTGCTATGGTTGGGCTGGATCAGTTCATCACCAAGAATGCTACATTGACTAATGAGAAGGAAGTTGATGCTCACCCCATTCGTGCTATGAAGTTTTCTGTGTCTCCTGTTGTTCGTGTTGCTGTTCAGTGTAAGGTTGCGTCTGACCTTCCCAAGTTGGTTGAGGGTCTCAAGAGGTTGGCCAAGTCTGATCCTATGGTTGTGTGTACAATGGAGGAATCAGGTGAGCACATTGTTGCTGGTGCAGGAGAACTCCATCTTGAGATTTGTCTTAAGGATCTTCAGGATGATTTCATGGGTGGTGCTGAAATTATCAAGTCAGACCCTGTGGTCTCCTTCCGTGAGACAGTTTGTGATAGATCTACTCGCACAGTTATGAGTAAGTCTCCTAACAAGCATAACCGTCTGTACATGGAAGCAAGACCCATGGAGGAAGGTCTAGCTGAGGCTATTGATGATGGACGTATTGGCCCAAGGGATGACCCTAAGATCAGATCCAAGATCTTGGCTGAGGAGTTTGGATGGGACAAGGATCTTGCAAAGAAGATCTGGGCTTTTGGACCTGAAACCACAGGGCCTAACATGGTTGTCGATATGTGTAAGGGAGTTCAGTACCTTAACGAAATCAAGGATTCAGTTGTTGCTGGTTTCCAGTGGGCGTCCAAGGAAGGTCCTCTTGCTGAAGAGAACATGAGAGGTATCTGTTTTGAGGTATGTGATGTGGTGCTTCACTCTGATGCCATCCACAGAGGAGGTGGTCAGGTTATCCCCACAGCCAGAAGGGTCATATACGCTTCCCAGATCACAGCTAAGCCCAGACTTTTGGAGCCGGTTTACATGGTTGAGATCCAGGCACCAGAGGGAGCTCTTGGAGGAATCTACAGTGTGCTGAATCAGAAGCGTGGACACGTGTTCGAGGAGATGCAGAGGCCAGGAACTCCCTTGTACAACATCAAGGCATACCTGCCTGTTGTGGAGTCTTTCGGATTCTCAAGTCAGCTTAGGGCAGCAACCTCAGGACAGGCATTCCCACAGTGTGTGTTTGATCATTGGGAAATGATGTCTTCTGACCCTCTTGAGCCAGGTACTCAGGCTTCAGTTTTGGTGGCTGATATCAGGAAGAGGAAGGGATTGAAGGAAGCGATGACTCCACTATCTGAGTTCGAAGACAAGCTTTAAGCTTCACCAAGACTCGTACTAGCCTTTTTCCCAATGGTTGCTACTCTCTCTATCTTAATTTTGTCTTGTTTTATTAATACTCTTATGGTATGACGGATTGTGAAGACTTTTCTCTCGCCATCCCCTGAATGTTTTTTACTTTTTTCCTAGTTGAGAACTTTGTTATTGTGTTCGCAAATATCTTGGTTTTGATTCTGTCTTGCTCTTTTTTTTTATATTCTTTTCTCTTCCGATCATTCATATATTCATGCATATTATTTAGGTTACTTACCGGAACACAGGATGTAATTGTGTTAAGTCTCAGACTGTTTTATCATTGAATGTTGGAAGAGGACATGTTTTTTAGGTAGGATGAGATTTTCTTTCAGAGATGTTGATAAACAGTGTCAGAGTATGATTTTGTTCTATTAGAGATTGTAATTGTCAGTCATGCATTAGGTTCACTTACATGGTAACGGATTATTTGTGGTGTTGTTGATTTAGTAAATTGGAATGTTGAAGAATGCAGCCAGGTCCCTTGAATAGTGGGAGCTCCTTAAAAAATATTCCAAGTCGATAGTGTTTAGAAGATGCGTTCGGTGGCTATTTCCTAAGGAAACCCACATTGCTCATTTATCACTTAGTTTAATTATCTCATCTATAAATAAAACGTCCAGTTTGGACACCAAATCACGAATCACTTATTAATCTTTGGTGATCTTGTGTATTAGTTTTAAGAGGATGTCATTTAGAGAGTTAATAAGCTGATTCGTGATTTAACACCATTGGCCCAAATACATGATTGATTATGGGTCGTACAAGGCAACAATAAGGTTGGTTACTTATCAAAACACCGGTGAGAACACGTCCATTGACTCGTTATGAAGTGTTTTGACCTGGAACCTTCAGAGACGACCAGAATCAAGGACGCCTCCTACTTTTATTTGAAACGCGTTGTGTCGTGTTCGGTCTGGCTAGAAACCGGAAGTTTCTACGAACACACCTCCTAACAAATTCAATATCTTAAACCGGAAGATAACGTCAGAAAATGTATAAATATACACTTTGAATTGAAGCAATTCACAAAAATCATTCATCATCTCTCTTAACTCATCATTACACAGACATAGCAATGGCTCAGTATCATCAACAGCATGGTGAGTCATTCTTGTACATTACACAATTGCTGATATATATGTTTTAAGTTCAGTTTCGCATATAATCAATGTGACTGATGTATTTATAAATATATATGCAGAAATGAAGCAGACAATGGCAGAGACACAGTATGTGACAGCGCCGCCACCGATGGGTTACCCGGTGATGATGAAAGACTCTCCCCAAACTGTGCAGCCTCCTCATGAGGGTCAGAGCAAAGGCAGTGGTGGATTTTTACGTGGATGGTAATTTTATCTTTTTCATCTATCTATAATTGTTTCTCCTTTCTTTTCCTTTGTATATTGATCTTTTTTTTCTGTTGCAGTTTGGCTGCAATGTGCTGCTGCTGCGTTTTGGATTGTGTCTTCTAGGGAATCCTCCCACTACACTATACACACAGCTTCTACTGATCTTTTTGTCTTGATTCTTGATGTTTTCTTTGTACATTTTTATAAAGTTTTGATTGAGTGTTTGCTATTTCTGATTTTGTTACATTTGGTTGTTGTTTTGTAATTACATTCTTATTCTTTTGTATATTAGTTATTTCCCTGTTCTGAGTAGTTTTGACTATCATCGAAAACCAAATGGTCAGCATTTGGCAGCAAATCCAATTTCTTGCATCTTGCCACTCAAGCCAAAATTTAGAGAAAACCCACATCATATAAACTGGAATGAAATGGTGTCGATACACATGATTATTGCATAAAATTCTCATTGCCAATCCCATGAAGTATGTCATTTCTTGTTCTACCCAAAATTATACATCTCATCTTTGTATCATAAAAATTACTTGGAGTATATAAATAAAAGAAAGATCTCACTATATTTTGCAAAACCAAGAGCAATGAATCTCAATGTAATAAAAGCCGCGCAGAAACACAACCTGTCGTGTTCTGTGAAGAAGTGATTGAGATCTCAGGGTTATGCTATACGTTGAAGCGGAAAAGCATCACATCTCCTTCTTTAACAATGTACTCTTTACCCTCTGATCTCAACTGCAAAACAAATAAAAAATTCAAGCTAACTCAGTGAGAAGAGAATCATAAGATGTTTTAGTACAAGGCAGCTCAATTTATGGACATCACGAAGAAACTCACAAGTCCTTTCTCCCTTGCTGCTGCTATAGATCCAGCAGTGACAAAATCTTCATATGCAACCTGAACAATTAAACCGATTGAAATTATGTCTGGATTCATATGAAAGAAAGAAAAAAACCATAAGTTTGAAGCTTTCAATTTCCAATTTTCATGACCATGGGTCATGTTCAGAATAGGGTGATTCATTAAGAGACAAAAAAATGCTTACAGTCTCAGCTCTAATAAAACCTTTCTCAAAGTCAGAATGAATGACGCCAGCAGCTTGTGGTGCAGTCATGCCTGTATCCACATAAATTTCCACCGAATTACTACACATTTCCAAAAAATATAACGCATTTTGAGAACCCTACTGACTGGAAACTAACCAGCGTGTATTGTCCATGCTCTTGTTTCCTGCCATAAAGAATGAACATGTTAGAGTTTATGTATATGTTCTACAACAAGTTTTTGTGTTTCTATATCTTCTTCACCTTTTCACCAGAAGTGAAATATGTCTGCAAACCTAGCAGGCTGTATGTTGCCCTGATAAGGTTCCCGAGGCCACTTTCACTGACACCAAGAGAGTTCAAATATTCTGTGCGTTCTTCAAGAGGAAGTTCGGTTAGCTCTGACTCAACCTGCTTCCAGGAAAGGAAGATTTTGTCAAGTAGTGGAAGAACATTTCAAGTAAAATACATGCGTGAAAAAGTCAAAGCATACGATGTAAATAGACAATGATCCAGACCTGTGCTGAAACAACTACATGTCCGGACTGCAAATCAGAAGAAAGACCCTTCACTTCTTCAACGTAAGCATTCTTCTCTGGCTCAGCAAGATCAGTTTCAGCAACATTTGCCACGTAGATCATAGGTTTCATTGTAAGCAAGCAGAGATGCTTTACAACTTCCATCTCGAGATCGGACAATGCAACTGACCGTGCAGGTTTTCCTTCCAGAAGAGCTTCCTGAATTCTTTCCAAAGCAGATTTTTCAGCTTCCTCCTGTGTCATAGAATATCACATACACATTGTGAATATCAGTAGCAGACTAGATTATGAGAAGTCAGTAGTTTCTCTAGCCAAATTTTCTACCTTGACTTTGGATTGTGAATCCTTAGCCTTCCCTTTCTTTAGTCTCTCGATCCTTTTACCAATCTGCATTTCTTGCAAAAGATGTAAATTAGCTTTATCAACTCTGTTTAAGATACAAAGGTGACTGCTCCAGAGTTTTTTGAACACAGATAAGAAAGAAGATCAATACTCTCCCTAGTAGAAGATCAAGAAAACAAAATCCTAAACACCAGGCAGGGTGTGTTCACGCAAGTGCATAGCTCGAGAAATGAAGAGCTCATTGAACATGAAACAGAAATTAAGCTGAGAATCAAAGTTATACAAGAGTATGAAGAGAATGGCTCTGAGTGTACCTGATCTAAGTCGCAGAAAATAAGCTCGAGATTGATGACATCAATGTCAGACTTTGGATCAACTTTACCATTCACATGAATAATGTCATTGTCCTCAAAACATCTCACCACCTGAATTGAAAATAGTTACATATCCAGAAGGAACATAAGCAAGTACTGATGCAAACAAGAGATAAGAAATGAACCTGGAGGATGGAATCAACTTCTCTGATGTGAGATAAGAACTTATTGCCTAAACCCTACAAAAAAAATCAAAACTTGTGAGTTGGGTAAAGGAATTATCTTCATTGAGATAGAAAGAGAGGAGAGAAAAGAATCTGACTTCGCCTTGACTAGCACCCTTGACAAGACCAGCAATGTCCACAAACTCAATAGAAGCAGGAACCGTTTTCTGAGAACCACTAAGTTTAGAAAGCACTTGAAGACGCGAATCAGGAACAGCAACAATACCCACATTAGGCTCAATCGTACAAAAGGGAAAATTAGCAGCTTGAGCCTTTCCATTCTCAACCTGAGACAATCACATAAGGTGTTTGACGAAATGCCTCAGAGAAGAAGAAGAGTAAAGAAGAACGACAAGTGCATCAATGGGACTTACGACGGCGTTAAAAAGAGTAGACTTTCCGACGTTAGGAAGACCGACGATACCAGCTTTCAAACTCATGCTTACTTTGGAGGAAAAGCATCGCTTCTGGAGAGTCAAAACTCCGACGAACTTGGAATTACCGGAGAATAATAACTGGTTTCTACAGAGAAGAGACTTAGAGGGTAACAAAGCCATAGCCGTGACGACACTGCTACAAGCTGCTCTCGCCATGGTGCTAATTTTCTCAGCCTCTCAGCTCAAAATTTCTAAGTGTGTTCGTCGTCTCTTTTGTCTATTATCTTTTTATCGCAAATTACAGAGAATGTGTTGATTGGTCCTTTGTTTTCACAATCACTTATTTTTAATATACGTATTTTGCCCTATGTTAATAAACATTTCGAGAATCTGAGTTTAAACTAATCATTTTGGTTCTTGTTTATAATTCATTTTGACAACTGTTTCATTAGCTTAAGCTAATTATTTTCTTAATACTCATAATACTTCTTCATAAGATTATTGCTGTCTTGACAATTAGACAAAAACAAGCTTCACACATTTTGACAACAGTGATTAGATAAAGGATCTGTGATTAGATAGATAAGAGCACAAGAGCAAGTTTTACATACATCACAGAATGTTCAAAACTTCCATAATCAAAATAAAAAAGGTTTGCTAGAAGAAAGAAAAAGTTTCAAGACAAAACTAAAAAGAGAATCACAGAGAGCCGATAGTTATTTGGGGGAGGAACTTGGAGTCTACTTGGATCGCTGTCTCATCTTTCGACGCTTCCTCTTTAATCTCCTCATGCGCTTCTTCTTCCACTGCAAAATATTATCCACAATTTTGTTAGTATCAAATTCATTTGTATAGGATAACAAACGATACACATGATGAAAGAAACACGACATAAATGGAGAGTTTTCATTTCAACAACCTTAACCTATATAACAAGATCTCTATCTATAGTTTAGATAAACCAGTAGTAAGTGAGTTTTCTGGCACAGAGATGGTTCCAATCGAGATTACCAACATTTTTTCAGAATCTCTTTACGGCTTCCAGTACAACAAATTTAACAGTGGGATGCAAAATCGATTATCATTTTCAATTGTTCTAATGTCAAAAACATAATCCTCAGATCTTCTTGTACGACTTTACTAAGGATATATATAACATTTGCATTGTAGAATGTAACATCTATCTCTCTCTACGTATATGTGTATCCATACATGAATGGGTATTATCGATGAAACTAACGCTAATAAGTTCTAATACAAAGAACAATATTGAATCGAAGAAGAAGAAGAAGAAGAAGAAGAAGATGTTACCTTCGCTCTCATTGTTCTTGTTGTTGATGCTTAGTTCTCAGATTCGCCGATTTCTCGAGAAAGAAGAGAGAAATGATTTGAGTGAGAGCCTCTCGAATTTATAGCTAGGGTTTCCCACTATATCAATGGGCCTATTAAATGGGCCTAACTATTGAATTCAGATTGAATCATTCAGTCACACTTCCATCTTCTGGTGGGCCGAACTTTAATTACTACTAATCCAATGAAGGAAAGACACGTCACACTTGCTCTGCATGTCAAGAAGAAGTTTAAACGTTTTAGTCAACTTTTTAGCTTCTCAAGAAGCGCAGATAATCAGAGTTGCATAAGAAGAAGCAGAAGAGTTCCGGCGATCTTATACTCATGGATTCTCGCCGGAGTTTCATCGGTGTATGTTCGATCGAGGAGAAGCGAGTGCTGGAAAAATCGAAGTGGTAAAAAGCTTTGGAACTCTGCTTAGCTACTTTGTGTTGCAAATTGTGTATATCTTGTAACTAAGAGATATTGCAAGTTTGGATTCGTTTTTAGAGTTCTATATAAGCTCTACATTGAATATTATTTACACAAACTCTCCTTCATACTATATCTGTACCTATTTCTTCATTCATTTTGGTTTTTGAATTCGTGTAGTTTACTCAATTGGTTGACGCAACGCAACTTCGAGAAGATCAAGGATGAGATTGTTCGTACAATAAAATCATTTCCATCTGCTTCTATCTTGAAGGTTCTCCGTCCCTTTTTGTGTTGATAAATATATTATGAGACTATTTCTAATGGTATTTGTATATATGTTGCAGTCTCTAGTGTCTTGCGTTTTCGATATGGCAATGGTGGAAAACTCCTATGTCTTATTCGCTCGTTTATGCGTAGAGCTTTTTCACGAGCTTCCTCCACTTCCATCAGATGAATCTCACGGCGATATTACAACTTTTGAGAGACTGTTCTTGCGCAAATGCAGAATTGAGCTTGAAAACGCATCCCCTAAAACAGAACATTTACCACTTGTTTATGTTGATGAAACAAACTATTACAGATTCATCAAAACCGTAAGGGTTTTAGCTGAAGTTTATAAGAATAGCAAGATCACAGAAACAACCCGGAAAAGTATGATTCAGGTTTGCCTTGCCCTTGCCTTTTTTCACTCTTGGATATGCTTCTACTTACGGGTTTAATTAAGAGAATATGATCATTTCAATGGTAACGTAGGTGCTTATGAATCCCATCTTACCACCTGAGAGGATTACCGATGCGATGAATTTATTTCGGTCCATCATTGGAAAACTAGCTGACTTCCATTTTTCTGATGAAAAATTCAATCAGCTAGTTCGTAGTTCTCGGGTAACACCACTATCCAAAGACATGACTATGTTTAAGCTTTAACGTTTGGTTTGCAGATATATCTCTCTAACGGTAGCTTGATTCCCAGGTAGTAGAGTTGGAGGGAAATTACAATGAAGAAGTAAAGCTTAGGAAAGAAGCAGAAGATGCACTTGCTATGAAAAAGGAAGATGTAGAGATGATGGAACAGTTGCTTGAGTCTTACAAGGAAGAACAAGGTAAATTGCAACTACAAGCTAAAGCCTTGGAGCACAAGCTTGAAGCAGAGTTGAGGCATAGGAAAGAAACAGAAACCTTGCTTGCCATAGAACGGGATAGGATAGAGAAGGTAAAGATTCAACTGGAAACTGTTGAAAATGAAATTGATAATACGCGTTTGAAGGCTGAGGAGTTTGAAAGAAAGTACGAGGGTGAGATGATTCTCAGGAGAGAATCAGAGATTGCGCTGGAGAAAGAAAAGAAAGAGTTGGAAGAAGTAAAGCTAAAGCTTGAAACCTACGAAAGAGAGCAAGAGAATCTGTCCTCAGAGGTCAGAACTTGGCAGGACAAGTACGAGCAAGAGTCGAGTCTTCGGAAACTAAGTGAGTATGCACTTTCTAGAGAACAAGAAGAGCTTCAGATAGTCAAAGGACTGCTAGAATTTTACAATGGAGAAGCAGATGCGATGCGGGAAGAGAGGGACAAAGCTCTCAAAACAGCAAAAGAGCAAATGGAAAAGCGTCAACCTCCGTCATCGTTTTTCTGCCCTATCACACAGGCAAGCCCAAATCTTTACAAGAAGATGATAACTTGCATAACACTCAACCTCGTATTGTTTATATTTGTCGCAGGAGGTCATGAAAGATCCACACTTTGCTGCCGATGGATTCACATACGAAGCAGAATCTATTAGGAAATGGCTTAGCACAGGTCACCAGACGTCGCCGATGACAAATCTCCGACTTTCACATCTCACTCTTGTCCCTAACCGTGCTCTCCGCTCTGCGATTGAGGAGTTGGTTTGATCCTTCCTAATTTTTGAACCGGTTTTCTTAAAAGTTATAAGATTGAGTTGAGCCTATATAATGGCCTCACGACTCTCTATTTATGAGCCTTTCTTGCATTTGTGTGATCCAAACCTATTTGAATCGGAAACTCATTATTTAATATAATATTTTGATAATATTTAAATTATCTAACTTTCTAGTCTCGAAATATTAATTCTTTAATAATATTTTGTAAATTATATACTATATATGGGGAATTCTCTAAAATACCATATTTTAAAGTTTTTGTTTCAAAAATATTTATTCTTTGATGATATTTTGTAGATTGTATATGGGTATTTCTCATTATATAATATGTATAACAATATAACAGCTAATGATCTGGATTGTTTGTTTTGGGAGTTCTATGTAAATAAGCTCTACTATAACACAACCATTCGTCCCTCATATTGATGATTGATATTAGGGACTTATGTAAATTACCATATAATATCTTTTGATATTTCTAATTACGTTAATCTTCTACTATTCTAGATTTTGATCGATTGTATTCTAAACCTCTTAATCCGGGTCTTGTTTTCTTTGATAAAATATCCGAAAATAGAAACAAAGCCATTTTTTCTTAGAACGGTAACGAAAACATGCAGTGTGCTTTTGTACACACACCTAAAACGCCATGAAAAGCCAAACATACGACATACCAGCGTTGAATATGTGGATCCAATTTATTTGAAACCTCTTAAAATCGAAAACTTATTACCGGGTTGTATGGCTTAATCCGGACCTTGTTTTCTTTCATAAAAAAATCCGAAAATAGAAACAAAGTCATTTCTCAGAACGGTAAAGAAGACTTGTGTGCTTTAGTACTACACACCTAAATTGCCATGAAAATTGAAAAGCCAAACATTCAAAGACCAAGAAATATAAAAGAAAGCAAAAAAATTTATATGTTCCCACTCTTTTAGGTAGCAAAGGAAATAAAAATACAATACACATCTTGTTCTACATGACAAGCAGAAGTTTAAACGTTGCTCAACTTTTAAACGAAGAGAAGTTACAGCTGGAAAAGTTTGATTGTAGCTTCTCAATAGAAATTCAGAGTGACAATAGTTATCGAAGAAAGAGTTATTTCGGCGAACTCATTCATGGAATCTCGTCGGAGTTTCATCTCTATAAGTTTGAACGAAGAGAAGATAGAGCTGGAAAAAAACTCAAAACGGTTAAGTATATCAAGCCAATAACTTTCGGGATATTATTTGATAATATTTTTTAGATATACTAACGTACAGTATATTGATTTTGGGAGTTCTACATAAATATATAAGGTCTTATGTAAATACCATATAAATACCATTCTTTCCTTATATTGATTAATACCAAGGGTTTTTATGTAAATATCATATAATATCTTTTCGTGTATATCT
>Ga0041059_1002624_pt1 | contig 13225 bp, 12 predicted proteins | sample AraColnosormetaG_FD_56232 | JGI IMG/M metagenome (GOLD analysis project Ga0041059, IMG submission 56232) | Arabidopsis roots microbial communities from North Carolina, USA - Col MF nosort | ecosystem: Host-associated > Plants > Roots > Unclassified | place: USA: North Carolina | collected... | reverse complement strand
TACATCATGCAAATTAATATTAAATGAGTTAAAATTAATAAATGAAAATAATTGAAAAGTTAAATCCTATAAGCTAAGCTATTTTTCTCAAAATGTTATATTTTTCACTTATGATTAGATGAGTTAAAGACAAATTTGTTAATTTTCCTTTTGTTGAATAAATGTTAATTGTTTATAAATATATAGACGTATAAATTAGTATATGTAAATTTGTTTACTTTTTAAAATTTTCAATTTTTTTTAGAGAATAAAAAAGTTAAATTTTGAATGACACATGTAAACATCTGATCGTTTGACTTGACATGTGTAACAATTATATGAGTTAGCAACTTTGAAATCCATACTTTATATAATAAGATATAGCTGTCTTTTTACCAAGATGAGATTTCCTTTTATACCTAATTAAGTTTTACTTTGACTCATATTATTCAAAACATATAACCTATGTAACTGAGTCAACAAAACAAAGAAGCTTGTTAGGGAAACATAATCAATAAAGTTTGGTATTATAAATACAATAAAGTACTAAGTGGAAAGAGTCCATATTCAATATACTTTCATATTGCAAGGAAAACAAAAAACAAAAACAACATGGGTGCTCTAGCAGAACTTGTAGCTCTCATTATCGTTATGTGTGCAAGTGTAACAATGTCCCTCGCTCAAAACCCCATGGCTTCACCACCAAGTGTTGAGAACCCAAATACAACAGTGGTGATACATAACGCTCTTTCAGGTTATTGGCCAATGGCATACCATTGTGCATCAAAAGACGTTGATTTTGGACTCCGACGTATGCTAGCTGGTGGATCGTGATCATTTGAATTTACACCCAGTGTTTCTGGAGATACTAAATTCATTTGCACTTTTGCTTGGAGACTAGTGTTTCGTTATTTCCGTATATACATACAAGAAAGAGACCAAGAATCTGCAATGTTTGGATGCAAAAGATGCGAATGGAAGATACGTGAAGAAGGACCTTGCAAACTGAACAAAAAGACTGGAATGTTTGATCTTTGTCCTCCTTGGGATTCTCAAAATATTTGAATTTTTTTTAACATTACTGCTCTGTGTAGCTACCTTTATTTATCTAACAAATAAATTAATAAAATAAAATAAAACATTTGATCTTTAAAATCGATTTTTTGGAGCCTTTTATTCGGTATATACCGAAGTTAATATAGAAAAAATCAAGTTAACACAATTGCATTTTCTTGAAACACAGAGAATTTAAGCATAATGATCATAAACATGTTACCATTTACCAAATGACTTTATCATGCTTCTTTGGCTACTTGAGCAAGAGGATCTACACCATTTTTAGAGCAGAAATACACTCCAAAAAAAAGTAACTCAAGTCTCAAGATGAGTTGCTAGCACCAAAAGATATTGCGCGGCGCTGGCTTCAACAAAATCTGATCTACGTTTCACTAGACCAACAACTAAAATAGGGTGGTCGTCCTCGCTTTTGTGCTCCAGAATTCGTCCATTACTGGTTGGTGAATACAAAGCAAAAAATTACGAAAACGTACTTGAAGTTGTGAACTGTTTTATATAATTTACCTTTCTTCAAAACGCCATAGAAGCATAGAACGATCGTGTAACAACCATGCACGTCAAATCTCAGGGAAAAGTCCATGTAAGATTGTCCCTTCCTTATCATACATACATGTCCTTAACTAAAGAAGGTAATTTCCAATATGCGTCAACCTCGGCCCACGGCTGCACCAGGACAACATGAAAAATAAAATTAAAAACCATTAAGGAAAAAAGCAAGCAATTTGTTTCATGAATATTTATGCATAGATATAATTAATTACCTTGCTTGTTTTTCAGGTGATGGATTATATAAATTACCACGGCTATATTTTGTAAAGTCAAAGAATTCGTTGATTGGACGACGCTGCAGCGAGCCTTCTTGGCAGTAGTGGTTAATGAGTTCCCATGCGAGTTCCACATTCTTCATCGAAATCAACATCTTGCTGGCTACTTTTAATTCACTACTAGAACTGTCGAGCAAGTAATAACATAACCCTAATGAAACAAATTACACGATCTTATGAGCGTGAAGTGGCTACGAGGTATTTCATAAAGCATTTTAATTTTGAAAATCAACTTCACTATCCAAAAAGTTCCTAAAATCTAGAGAAACTAGTTTTTTAAGCGATTTGTTTTTAAGTTTGTTACAAAATCCAAAAATTAATTTAAATATATATTCACAGCCAAAAATGGGCTACGAGGTCTATTGACCCAATGGGCTTTTTAAGACTTAAACCAGGTTAGAAAAAATGAAAGAAAAGTCGTAAATGCCTCGTGTACAAAAAAAAGTGGTTAAACAAAACAAAACAAACAAACAAAGCGGGCTTTGAAAACTCCGCCTCCGTTTGTTGGCTATTTACACTCACTCTGTCTCCGCCGGTAGATTTGTCAGCTGCGTCTTCCTCGTTTTCTCTCTCTCTGTCTGTGTCTCTTAGAATGCAATCAGCTATGGCGCTTTCGTTCTCCCAGACGTCGTTTACAAGACCAAACCACGTGCTCGGATCATCTGGTTCTGTTTTCTCTACGCCCAGAAGTCTCCGGTTCTGCGGACTCCGGCGGGAAGCGTTTGGTTTCTCAACGTCGAATCAGTTGGCTATTCGCAGTAACCGAATCCAATTTCTAAGTAGGAAGTCATTCCAAGTCTCCGCTTCTGCTTCAAGTAATGGTAATGGCGCTCCACCGAAATCTTTCGATTACGATTTGATCATCATCGGAGCTGGAGTTGGTGGCCACGGAGCTGCTTTGCACGCCGTTGAAAAGGTTTGAAGTTTCTTATATAACCTGATTTGATGAAAGTAAAAGATTTGCTCTGCTTATTATGGAAACATTGGTGATTTTGTTTGTGTTAGGGACTTAAAACAGCCATTATTGAAGGAGATGTTGTTGGAGGGACTTGTGTTAACAGAGGATGTGTGCCTTCTAAAGCTCTTCTTGCTGTTAGTGGTCGAATGCGGGAACTTCAGAACGAACATCACATGAAGTCCTTTGGTCTCCAGGTAAATATCAACTCATGTTCTCTGTTTAAAGTTGCAAGCTTTGTCTTTGGTGTGAAATGGTTGTAGAAGATCGAGCTAGTTCAGGAATTACTCATTACCTTTCACTATCTTATGGTTTTTGGTTTTCCTTTGGGAAACAGGTTTCAGCTGCTGGATATGATCGTCAGGGTGTGGCAGATCATGCTAATAATCTGGCTACCAAAATACGAAACAATCTGACCAATTCAATGAAGGCAATTGGTGTTGACATATTGACTGGATTTGGCAGTGTTCTGGTCAGTACTCAGTAGTACGTTCTATTCTTTCACGTTTACTAACTGTAGACAGGAACATGATACAAACTTTTCTTAAACGATGATCCTAACTCATATCAATATTTTGTATTTCTGCAGGGTCCACAAAAGGTTAAATATGGGAAGGACAATATTATTACTGCAAAAGATATAATCATTGCCACTGGATCTGTGCCGTTTGTCCCTAAAGGAATTGAAGTTGATGGTACGTTTCTTGTTTTGGACGTAGAGTTGTTAAGGGAGCATGCAGACTTGATTATTCCTTGAATGTTTACATTTTGGCGCTGCAGGAAAGACTGTGATCACCAGTGACCATGCTTTGAAATTAGAGTCTGTCCCTGAGTGGATTGCAATTGTAGGAAGTGGTTATATTGGTCTTGAGTTCAGTGATGTTTACACAGCTCTTGGAAGTGAGGTAACATGATGTTTCTGTACTAATGATATTACTTTAGTACGACTTTGTGATGTTGTGTCCTTGTACTTGAGATTGTAATAACTGCAATTAGCAATGTTCTCCAATTTTCTAGTTCTTTGTTTGGTCTCTTCCTGTATTGAGCTTGTTTTTGTGTAAATAGTAGAAAATAAGATTTTAAGGTACCAATCTGTTGGTTTTTCGATTTAAATTGTAGTTACTGATCGAAAACGGAAACCTTTTGTGCAGGTAACTTTTATAGAAGCACTGGATCAGCTAATGCCTGGATTTGATCCTGAGATCAGTAAGCTAGCTCAGAGGGTTTTGATAAATCCAAGAAAGATTGACTATCATACTGGAGTCTTTGCAAGCAAAGTGAGCCTGTTATATCATGCATTGCAAATACTGCTTCTCTTTCTCTATACAGTGTGTCCATGTATTCATCTGTTAAACTTAAATCTATTCTTATTCAGATTACTCCGGCAAGGGATGGGAAACCAGTTCTGATTGAGCTTATTGATGCCAAAACCAAGGAACCTAAGGATACTTTGGAGGTAACCAAATGGAATTTAAAAGATAACATGATCTGATGTCTCACAAAGAGAATATTTAACAGTTACTGGGTCCTTAACATGATCTGATGTCTCATGCCTGAATTGGGAAGATTTGTGCCGTTGGTAGTGGGTCCTTAGAAGTCTTGTTTTTCACTTTTTTGCTTTTCGCTGCAGTATTAACCACATTGTTACTCTTCCCACAGAAATGTAAGTATACACATTATGCATAGGTGGATTAGTAAAGCTTCTCATTTTCTGAATTTATTGTGGCCTTTCGTCTCAAGATAGAATATAAATAGTCATGTCTTTTGGTTTCTTTTCATTGTACCATGTGATTTTCTGCGCTGAAAGTGTAATTTTGTTTTCCTTCTCCAGGTAGATGCTGCTCTTATTGCTACTGGGAGAGCTCCATTCACCAATGGACTTGGCTTGGAAAATGTATGAAATGACACTAAATCCCACCTTTTAGTATTGTCATTTTGGTTACCAGAGAATGTTTAGTTGTCAGAAAATTAACCTTGAAGCTGTCATCTCAATGCAGGTCAATGTTGTGACGCAGAGAGGTTTCATACCAGTTGATGAGCGAATGCGTGTGATCGATGGAAAGGGGACTCTGGTCGGTTTTATTTGCATATACATACCTTTTCCTTGTCAGCAATTCTTTCTATATGCTAAATTCATTTCTACTTGTGATAGGTTCCGAACTTGTACTGCATTGGTGATGCCAATGGTAAATTGATGCTTGCACATGCAGCCAGTGCCCAAGGAATTTCTGGTAAATGGCTTATCAGTAGGAGGCTACTAACAATGCAATAATATTTTCCCTTTTTTCTTCTTGAGCCTTGTATTAAACTCTGAGCTCTTACTCTGTGGCTAGTGGTCGAGCAAGTCAGCGGCAGAGATCATGTGCTTAATCATCTTAGCATCCCAGCTGCTTGCTTTACTCATCCTGAAATCAGCATGGTGGGATTAACAGAGGTAGTTTTATATCCTAGTACTTGTGTACAGAAGAGGGTCAAAAAGAAGAATGCTATGAGCAAAATATGCTTACTGTAACTCCTTATGTTTTGACATTATTGCTAGCCTCAAGCAAAAGAAAAAGGCGAGAAGGAAGGATTTAAAGTTAGTGTTGTCAAGACAAGTTTCAAGGCTAACACAAAGGCCCTAGCTGAAAATGAAGGAGAAGGAATAGCTAAGGTGGGAGAAGCAAAAGTTGTTGATTTATTTATGTCTCATGAAAGAACATAGAGATCTCATTGCTTTTCATTATGCAGATGATATACCGACCTGACAATGGTGAAATCTTAGGAGTTCATATATTTGGACTGCATGCAGCTGACCTTATCCATGAAGCTTCTAATGCGATTGCTCTAGGAACGCGTATTCAGGTAGGATTTCATTGATTAGTGATTACTATTGAATCTAGCTCGTAGCCTTTGATATTGATAATATCCTACAGCGAAATCAAGTCATATACATAGTTCCTGCTGAAACTACTAAACGCATTATTTGTATCTGTTTCTTGATCCCCTGCATGTTTTAATGGTATCTCTGCAGGACATAAAATTGGCAGTTCATGCACATCCAACACTCTCTGAGGTCCTCGACGAACTGTTCAAAGCAGCCAAGGTAAAGCAAAACAGTCTCCTCATGCCATTGATCAGAGAGCCCCTTTATTCTTAACTGCAATCAATAGATTTAAGTCCTCTACTAAAAAGCAAAAGAATCTTACACTATAAGTTCAATTTTTCAGGTTGAAAGTCATGCTACGACAAGGACAGTAAGTGAAAAAGTGGTTGTATAATAAGAAACCAAAAACTTATTGGGGTGGGGAGAAACATCTTGAAGAAAGAAAATTTGTGATTGTACTTTAGGGAGATGCAAAGATAAAGCTAAACACGAACCAGGAAGATCGAAAAGGAAGAAGAAGAGGAGGAGATGATGAGAAACAACCTTCCGTAAGTAAAGACTTGAAAGATATATCTACAAGGCCTTCTTCTTTCTTTGAGAATATTTCTGTTGGAGTCTTGTCTCTGCTTTCACTTATATTTGTTTAATTGTTCCATGGTTTCAATTAGTGGAGATTGTGGTTTTGGTTATTGTATGTTTGTTTGATGTGAACGATTTTGGATGATTCTTCTCTTTTTACTAGTAAAATCACTTGTCTGTCCATTATTATCAATCAGATTCAGACGTGAAGTGACAGATGAACCTAGTTTTTTTTTTTGTCAAACAAACAAACAAGATGAACCTAGTTTAATGTACAAATGTTCATAAGATATTTCTCTGGTTACTTGCAATTTTATTCTACAAATATACAAGTCTAGATTACACCAAAGTCACATAGGAACCCAGTTACAGAAATAGACAAATAACTACAATACCTATTTGTTAATTCTGTCTCTCTTTTTCATACAACAGAGATTAGGTCTCGTTATGTATACTTTATTCTAAACCAGTTGCAGAAAGATCGAGAGTAGCCTTTCCCATTCACATAATTTACAGATCAATTACCATCCATGTTTAACAATCAACACCAAACTCTCTTTGACTCACCTCTCCATAGCCATTTTGATGTATCAAATATCTTCCAGGCAACCGTACTCCAACTGTGTCACACCATAACAAGACTCGTTAATTCAAGTATGAACTTATCTCCGGTTAGAGTTTTTTTTTCCAAAACTGAGATTCAAAAATGTCAGATGATTCACCTGAGCTTCTTCATGAGTGAGTTTCATCCTTCTGTAATCCTGTTGAGCCTTCTTAGACCTGAACATGGCTTGTACTCGCACTACAGATCTCTCGAGCCTCTCCTCTGCTTGTCTCTGGCTTGTCTTGTAGAAATCTTCCTGTGCCTCACCAGGAGAATCCTCCTCTGCTGCAACCTGGAGTCCTCTAAACCCTTTTCTCTTTTGTCTCCACCTCAAAACTGCCTTCTCCAATACTCCTACCGACCACAATATCTTCTTGTACTGCCTCCTTGCTTGTAATCCCCTGAAAGCAGCCTGCAAAATAGGAGGAAATACACTCATGTGTTGCAAAATTCAGACAGACGATATGATAAAGGTGTGAACTTTCAGTCTCCTATAGTTTGTGGAATTTAGACAAAAGTGATGATTATGAATAGCCAAGTTCAGAGCAAACTTATAATCTTGGCTGCTGAATCTTGTGTGGTTCACTTCATACCTGGATCCTAATTGCTTGGCGCCGCATGTTCAGATACTCTCTTCGTATTTTCCAAGTTTGGAACCTGCATTGAATCCGGTAAGCGGCTTCTATCTTCCTACGTGTATCATATTTCCGGAACGCATTCTGAATCTTCATCGCCGCGATTATGCTCTTGGCCTCTTCTTCTTTGTTAGCAAACTGAATCACGCTTGACCGTGCTGCCTTTAGCGCTTTTTCCCTAAACGCACCTTGAATCCGAGCCGCTGCTTCTGCAGCTGTTCTGTATGCTGCAAGAGCATCCTTGAGACTCTGCTCATCTTCCGGTAGAGTGCCTTGGTTCAACATCTCTGCCTTGCAAGCCTCCAGATCGCCAGTGATGTTTCCAGCAATTTTCATGTCTCTAAACTGAGCAACCAAACATTTCTCAGCAAGATAAGCAGCTAAACCGTCATATCCGTTTTGCTGTGCCAAATCAGCTGCCATGCATCCACCAAGATTATCCTTCGTCGAGTCTGTCACCAGGTTCGGTCTTGCCCCAGCAGAGAGAAGAGCAGCCACCATTTTCTCCCTTCCGTAGTATGCTGCCCAATGAAGAGCAGTCCACCCTTGTTTATCACGGAAATTCAACGATAAGCCTGACAATGAGAACAGCTGGACTGACCAAGTGTATCCAAGACTGGCACAGAGGTGGATCACGCCGAGGCCTTTAGAATCATAATCCAATGTGTTGCGACCTTCAAGCACTTTCTCCATAAGCCATTCCTTAAGCCTGTTCTTCAGAGAAAGCTCGAAGAGATGATCTTTCGCTTGATCAAACGATACCTTATTCCCCTGGATGGACTTGACTAGATAAGCCCAACTGTTTAAGAGATGATTTGTTTTGCTAGCGAGTTTTTTAGCATCTCGCAGGTTATGAGGTGAGATTTTGCTGGAGAGAACGTTGAGTTTGTTGGAAGACGTAAACAGAAGATGAGAAAGTCGAACTTGGAACTCAAACTCTTCCCATTTGGAATCTTGATTGTCTTCAGGGACGGTCTTATCAAGAACTGGGACTGCACGGTGTTCGAATCTGAAACATTGGCTGATTGGTTTGTGTCCATCTGCACTAAGATAGAGGTTTACCATACCAGGCGAGTGTGGAGGTATGATGCAACGGTAGACTCCAGCCTGGAGATATTCCGCAGGGACACAAAAGTCACCGCAAACGCAATAAAGGTTTGATCTTTCGAGATGTTGATAACTGTCATGCAAGAACCCAGTTACCAGAATCTGCAAAATCAGTATATGAGAAAGTTATGCTTTTCCATTTTGTAATCCAAACCAATTATTTTATTCATATGATAGCACATACCTTAGTTTTCTCGGAAGAATAGGCCCAAGCAGGTGAAACATCGGTTATGTTAAACACTTGCTCAGGTATGTTAGAGTGAGAATGAAATACAGCTTGAGGAGCTAATGGATCCTGCCTAGGCATAACCATGGGTTCAAAGGAAGGATCCTCCAGTGAGCCATTAGATTCGCTGATAAATGAATTCATCCACCTTCCAAAACTCTCTCGACTTTGTGGACCATCGTTAAGCAAAGCATCAAGAGATCCATCAGCCACTGTCGCATTCCCATGCTCTGCAGTGCCATTTGCAGCATTTTGGAGCGGTTCTGTGAAATATGAAAGATTATCTGATCACAGATAAAAAGAAAGATTTATTTTCAACATCATCCCATAGTTTCTTTAACTACACCAACTGATATTGTCAATTCCTAACCTACGGTTGGTGCAGATTGGTTATTAAGATCGGTTGGTACTAGCAGCTCATCCCAATCAAGCGTATTGATATCATGAAGGCTAATATCATGATTTCTAACAACTGTATCAATATCTTCAGCTGCCACGCGATTAGGGAATGTTTGTTCCGAGACGGAGATTGGACTAGAGATTGAGTCCCCCGATGTTGTAGCTGCCTGAAAATATCAGTTTAACCCACCATAAAGCCTATCAATCGGAGACCATTACTACTCTATAGAGAAAGAGAGCATCCAAACATGGAAAGCAAAGAAATCAATCACCCTGATCCATTCATAACTTTCTAACATCAGAAACACAAGTAAGAATTGAGAACATGTAGAAAGGAAAACAAACCTCCTGTGTATCACGGTAATGTACAAGGACGATGTTCTCTCGAGCCCTGACATAAAAGAAGAGATGGTTTACTTACATAACCCTCAGAAGAAACATAGAAGAAAGAGGCCTCTAGTCAAGTTTTCAAAGAACATAAAGTAGACAAGTCAGTGATCTTTGCTTACTACATACTTATCCAGTAACCAATAACATCTTCGAACAAAGGTAGTGTTATCTTCACCATGCGCATAGTATACATGAATCCTTTCCTCGTTACCAACCTTACATCATTCAGAGGACATAAATTAGCTGACCAAAAAAAACAAAACTCATGATGTAACCTTTAAAGATAAAACCTACAAAAAGAACTCACTTTCAGGTGTTCATGAGCCTCTTTGACTGTCCTTCCATCCTTTTTCTTTTTCCAGTTATGACCATCCTTTCTGAAGTTCCTCAACATCTTACGGTCGAATAATATAATTCTGCCACCTTCAAAATAACGGAAACATAAGATTACATGGAAACTTGAAGAAACATCATAAAACACCGAGTGGCTATTGTTAGGTGTAGAACATAATGATTACTATTGGGTAAGTTCACTGGCTTGACATTGATAGTGAAGTATTTCGGGTTATAGAGGATTGCATGGATCTCGTTTGGCCGTAGCCACCTGCTTTTTGCTTCCTCCAACATTGTCTGTACATCAAGATCTGCAAAACACACAACCAGAAAATATATCAAGAAACATCAGACAAAGATGAACATATACACACTCAAAGCAGAGTTTAGTACAAATTTAATATATCCATCAATCATCATATACAAATATGTTTCTAGCTTTGTTCTTAAAAATTACAACATCAGTAAACTTATTCAGACGTAACACATAATTTCACACTTGCTTCAAAAAAAACCTCGAATTTTACCAAATTCAAACTCGACAGATACCAAAAGTCGTTAGCTTCCCACACTAAACCTTCTGAATCATATACTAAATCCACATATAAACCTCAATTTCACAGTAACTGCAAATTCAGCTTCAATGGCACAGCAAAGGAACAAAAACGGCCACGTCACAATACAAAGTGTAATAAACTCCAAACCCGAGTTTTTATATATTTAAAAAAACGCTCAACTACTACAGCTTCAGCAAACAACAAACAAGACACTGAAAGAAACAAACGAACCAGCGAATCAAAAACAATAATAATAATTAAAAAAAAAAAAATAAATCCAGAAATCTAGAGCTAGGTCTTACCTTGTAAGGTATGGAATCCATGAATCTCCGAGCCGATTAGTCTGCCTAAACCGTCGCCGTCCATCGTGATTTCACACTCGTTTTTCCAAGCTTTGACCAAAAAGCAGACGAAGAACACTAAGAAACTGAATAACAAAGTCAAAAGTTATGATTTTTATCTGCTCAAATAGATATCGTTCTGAGAGAAACAATGAAATCGAGCTTCGATGGTCTCTGAAACGATGAGAGTGATTAAAAAGAAACGGAATGTTCCGTTAATTTTTTTTAGAGGATTTATTGAGAGTTTCTTTTGGAAAAGTTGAATTTTCAACGATGATATACTTTTATGAATTTGCAGTTTTGCTCCCCTACCTACTTTTATTCTCCAAAACTACCTTAATCTTTCTAATTTATCAAATTGGACCTATGAATAACATGTACCATTCATGAATCTTCATTCATAAGGCTTTCTGGTTTGTGTGTTTTAATTGATTGTTTAAGATTAGTGTTCTAGTAACAAAAGATCTAAATCAATAATCGAACTAAGCGTTAAACCTAAACCACTAATAAACCTTATTTAATATCATGAATTAACTATATCTTTGACTATGGCATGCCTAAATATAGGTATAATAACAATTGGTACTTAAGAAAAAAACATTTTAAGAAACATAAAGAAGCGAGTGGCAAAGTTGTGACCAAAAAAAAAGAAAAACGAGTGGCAAAGTAAGCAACTCCAAAATGTAAACATGTTACCAGAAAAGTGGTTGATAAAGGGGGAAAGTAAAGAGCGTCCAGACCAGAGCTTTTAAGCGATCATTCATTATCCGCGGCGGGTGTACGAACAGACGTGGACTGTTACATACGTGGCTTCATAATTATGGTTCATCATTTATTCTGGGGTCCTATTCTCTTTTTTCGTCTCACCTCTATTTATTAGTTATTACTTATTAGTACTATCTTCTTCTTTTCTTTATGGGAGAAAAAAAAACAGTCTCACTACTTTATTAAATTTGACAATTAGTATGTGATATCTCTCAGGACTCAGGAGGAAACTAATGAAATGAAAAGACCGGTCTCCTATATCGGTCGGACCAAATAGACAATGCACCAACCAATCTAATTAGGTTAGACAACCACTAGCACAAAGAGTTAATAATTTTACATATTTTAAATGTAGTTTTTATTTCAGTTTTGAAATCAAATAAAACTTCTACCATACACCTAACTCTAAATAAATATTTCCAACATTCAAATATGTAAGAAAATTTTGCATGTAACGTAAGATATAGATTGATCATAATGACATTAATATAATAGTGAAGAACTTCCTCTTCTTTTTTAAAAAAATAAACAAGTAAGAACACCAAGCCGAAACTTAGATATAGGAGAGTCGAGTCCCATGTAAGATGAGCAACGGTCACATGTCGCGGGTTAAGCTGCTAGCTCATGCTTCCGATAAAAAAAAAAGAATCCCCAATAAAAATGTGTCCCAAGTTCAGGAATATTGTTCGACTTCTTGGGGCTGTAATAATCGGGGTGACTTCCTCTTACTACTATTTCGTAAGTGGTTGGAAATCATTTTTGGACAGTGAAATTTCTATGTTACACATGTAAGCGGATTTCCAAAACACTGTCATGAAAATAGTCGGATCCTATTTGCATTTTCGTGTGCAGGCCAAAAGTATTCATGCTCATGATCTCGCCGTCCCACTCCACTTTCATTGCATAATCAGTTTGAATAGTGAAAAAAACGGTTGGATAATATATGGTCTGCTAGAGGACGCAATGTTCAAGGACGACAATACGATACCCATCCACCAACTCTCGAGCTTTTGATCCTTCATTTCTGTATATTTATTTATTAGGAAACATTTATACAATAAAACAAAAATAATACAAATAATCTAACCTTCTACATCTTAATGGTGAGATCGACTTGGGTGCCTCCGGAAGTAGATGTATTTGATTAGTGAGATATGGTAATATGATGTTCTATATGTAGTTGCAAAAGATAAATATATGACATTAAAAGATAATAACAGTTTTTTAAAAACAATTGACCAAAAATAAATACTAAGCAAAACATAAGCAAAACATAAGCCAAATATACGCAAAAAATCTACTTGATCTTATTTCTTGATGTGGTCGATCATATCTCTATCCGGGCTCTAATAAATTTTAGAGAAAACAATAGGTCAACATACTTAAACTGTATTTATAAATTTGCAAATACAAACAAAAAGGGAAAGAATGTATGAATGACTGTGGACAGTGTGCTTCTCGTTCTCGTAAAGACACTCTCAAATGTTGTTGCCAAAAGTAATATAGACTCATGCATTTATTTTCTCTAAGCTCGTGGACTTGATTTGTCTCTTATGTTTATAAAAATAAAATAAAAAAAAAAAAAAAA
>Ga0041059_1002623_pt1 | contig 13226 bp, 9 predicted proteins | sample AraColnosormetaG_FD_56232 | JGI IMG/M metagenome (GOLD analysis project Ga0041059, IMG submission 56232) | Arabidopsis roots microbial communities from North Carolina, USA - Col MF nosort | ecosystem: Host-associated > Plants > Roots > Unclassified | place: USA: North Carolina | collected 2013-09-02 | reverse complement strand
CAACGACCCACTCATCATATACCAACTTCCAAACGCTAAAGTATTTTCGTTTTCACTTTTAGGGGCAAATTTGTCATAAATTCGATGAAAAAGTTGAAAAAGTGCCTCATCTCTGCAAAGTGCCTCAAATGGAATAAAATTCTCTAAAAGTGCCTAAACGTGTCACATTCCCTTTATTTATTTGTGAATTTTTTTTTATAACAATGATAAACATTATTTTTCTTTTAAAGCAAACTTTATACATACCATAGAGCCTACAAATATATTAGAGTGAAATAAAAGAATTTCAGAATGTCAAACTAAAACTTAATGCAGAGGATGATAAAAAAATGAAAAATTGTTTGCTTTCATTACTTGTGTTTCTTTAGGATGCAATAAATCTTTGTGAAATTTACTTATATCTCACAAATAAATTTTGACTCTAAATTTAGATTTCTATTTCTTAAATAAGAATTATTTTTTCCATTTGAGATTGTGTTTAAATCTTAAATTTGGTTTCTGTATAAAGTGTATTACTTTAGTTTTTGAATAAAAAAACTTTGTAATGTAAATAATTAACAAAGAAATGAGTTTGTTGGCCTGTATTATGTAATATGTTTTCCATAATAGAAAGTTTGAATCAAAATTTTGACTCTAAATTTTAATTATTTCTCAATTAAAGATTGTGTTTACATGTTGAATTATTGTTTTCATATAAAATAAAATTTTAATATATTATTTATCAAACATATTTGTACTGTTAATAATTTACTAAGAATTAAGTTTGTTGCCTTTATATATACATATATTCAAACTAAAAATTTATTTAAAAACCTTTCCACATTATGTAATATGTTTTCCACAATGTTTTAGACTTTGAACATCAATTAAATTTTTGGGTTGTACTCGGTTGATTGTGCTTGAAACCAAGACCAAAAATCAAAGTTGATAAATTTTTAGTTCTCAAATTTGGCTTCATTATTGCATTTGTCTTGATACAGCGGATTAGTTTCTAATCAACTCAAACTAGTCCCGGATTTTAGCGAGGAAGTTCAAAGTTGGAAACTGATAAATATCTGGTGAGATAATATATGAACAATCTACATTTGTTAACTTTCAACATTCTTCTACACACCAAAAGAAACAGATGAAACAACCAAGCCTACTACATAGTTCAGGTCACAAACCAAATAAACCGATTTACAAAGTTGTTGCTATAGCATCAGTTTAAAATCGATTTCTCTTTACCACAATTTTTAAAAAAATATCTGAAATATGATAGACAATCACGAAAGATTTGACATATGTGGACAAAATAAACATAAAACAAATTATATTATATTTACAATCCGTCTGGCAAAAAGAAGGAAAGTTTTTAAAAAAATCTTTTTTCCATTTTTATCGCCATCGTGGAATGTCTATCAGTCAAAATCAAATTAACAATGGACTTTTCAAAAAGGAAAATTATAAAATCTACCATAATTTTTGAAATCATTATGCAATCTAGCATAATCTACCATCCCTTACACATCATAACAGATTTTATAATGAAATGTCGATTTTGTACTCACCATTTCTTTTATATTTTATCTCTCTATCTTCGAAATATGTACGCTTTAACCATACATCATTATCTTTCTGAAAACAACTAAACGCTTTTGTCTCTCTATCACTTCCCCTGACAACCTGCACAGATTCTCTACATGTAACTTTCAATTAAATTTGTCTCCCAATTTTATTTATCATAAATTCTCTTTTGTATCTAGATCTTGTCCCTGATTTCATCATCTTTCAAAATTATCATGAATCTCACATCTTATCCACCAATTGTTATCACTTAAGGATTTCAAAATTTATTTAGATTTTTCACCATCTATTTTGATCTATAGATTAGTTGAGCATTATTATCTTCATATTTCACAAGACTAAATAAAATTCAAAATTCTTAAATGAGAATAATTGCATATAAGATGTAAAGACAAAAACAAAATTCTATCACCAATTGTCCTCCTCTAACAGGTAATCATGTCCTCTAATGCATTATATATTATGTTGTCCTCCGCTAATAGGTAATCATGTCCCATAATGCATTACATATTACGTTGTCCCCCGCTAGCAGGTAATCATGTCTCCTAATGTATTATATATTACGTTGTCTCCCGCAGAATTTTGGATAATCAATTTGTTTAAACAAATCATTTTTAAATACCCAATAACAACAGTAGAAGCCAGCTGTTCTCCACTGTTCTGTCTCCTAATTCTTTATGCTTCCACCATGATTTTTTTGTCCTTTATCATCACATCAGCCAAAAGCTGTCATGTCACCATCTAAGTCAGAGTCTCTGACCCACCGTAAGGGTATTTTCGTCCTCGAATTGCAACATGTGATGAAATGTGGTAGATTTGGTAAGCTGAGGTAGAATATGGCAGGGATTGTAAGATTGAAAACAAAATATGGCAGATTTTGCAAGATTCCATTTTCAAAACTAGTAAAAAATTTTTAATGCTCTTTTACATATTTGGAATGTCTATTTTGTCAAAGTCGAATTTTATTATTCTGAACACAAAAAAAATCTTTAAAAAATTCGTTATTCTGAATTTGCATGGTTGCGGTGATGCTATATTTCACTAGTAGGACGATGTGCTGAGATAGTTTAGAAATATTTGAATATATATTTTATTCATATTTTAGTTGAGACTACATATAGATATGGAATTGGCTAGATATGGAGAATCATTTTGAGACATAAATCAGCGGTAACGACAACAATATAAGACACCTTCATCTCCTATACAATCTCCTCCTTTGGGATGCCACATAGATATGCATTTGTTAGCACATTCTGATTTGAAACTACAAAATCCCTTCAAGATTAATAAATCATCAAATAACAGAATCTTTGAAACGTGAAAATTTATAAAACTAAATAAATTAAGAAAAACTGTAAAAAGAAAATGAACAACAAACAAACTGCGACTTAGTAGATGAGGGATTGATTAAATATTATTTGGTAGTTTCACATTTTATCACATTTTATCATTTGGTAGTTTCATATTAAGAATGTGAAATTGTTTAGACAATTCAAGCCCATGACCACATATTTTGGTTCTTAATCAAACACGTTAACACAATTTTTACACAAACATAGTGAATTCAATCATTTATACTGTTATTCAATTAAAACAAAAGAATTTTTAATTTTTAATGAATTAAATCCCCTATATATTAATAGAGAAACATTCTAAAAAACAAACTTTACCCTGAAATGTTATTAAGTATTAACAAAAATACCATGCTTACGTGTCACGCTCACAAAACTCCATAGCCCATTTCATTAGTTGCTCTTTTCTTACTAAAATATTTACATCAATTTGACATTAGTATAACTACCACATATTTTCACTCAACTAATCAAACAAAAAATAAAAGATATTTTCTAATTAAAAATAGTAATTAATTAAAAATGAAATTCCAATTAAAAACATCATAATAATTATGCAAATAATCTTTCGGAACTCATATATAAGTACTTCATTTTTTATATATAAACATAAAAATTATATGTTAATAAAGATTTTAATATATAAACTACATTTATTTTTTATAATCAAATATTACCAATACATTTATAAATGATTATTTCTAAACCATATCATATCAATTAAAATTAATATAAATCAGTATGTGGATAACAATTAATTTAATACAAAAAGTTACTGGTTCAAATAATATTAAAAAGTTTATTACATTACATAATACACAAGCAAATTTCAGATTTCAAATAATAATACAATAAATTTTGTAATTTACTACAATAAATTTTGTTTAATAACAGTATATCAATCAAAAGATCATATGACTACTTATTATAAGCATGTTTATATGTGTATGTATATATTGGAACATATACGACAATGATTTTCTTTTTTATATGTAACGCCCGTAATTAAAAGAAAATGAAGAATCAGATTTTGGGTTAAATTGATCATGTTGAAACTGTCTAATTTCAGGGGAATTTCTGAGGAATTTAAAAGTCTAGGGTAGAATCTGTAACTAGATAAAAGACCGGGGACCGAAATGCAAAAAACGTGAAAAGAGGTAGAAATCGAGTTGATCCTTTCCGAAAACGAAGGAGAGTTTTTGGCAAGTTGAATCTTCGTTTCTTAACCTTAATATGTTGTATATATATGCGTTTTAAAGCCCCAACGAATTAAAAGCCGCATCCATTGTCAATTTGCAACTTTTGGTTGGTTGTGGCATATGTTGTTAGTGGTTTCGTGCTGAATTGTTTTCAGCCTTCCAAAGAGCTTTGGGGAGAATTAGGGGTTGATCTATACCTTCCTAGAAAGCCCTCCCTCATACGAATCTATTGTCACTAACATCTCACTAAACCAAAGTCGGAATTGATCAAAATCAGATTGGTAAGTATTTTCGATTTTGTTGATTCATGGTCAAATCGGTATACACTGGTTCTTAAGTTTAAAACCGGTTTTGTTATGGTAAAACCGGTTCTCCTTCCAATCACTTACTTCTTCTCGTCTTCATCACTTCCCGCATACCTTACTCCGATTAATAAGTCTTTCTCATCATTCTTCCAATTAATGTCATTCATCTTCCGTTTTCCTTCTTCCTCAAAAATGATAGTTACACCTTCGACTCTTGTTCTCTACAACTCGCATCTCATCACCCACCTTGGTTCTTACTCTTTCTGCAAAAATCTCCTCAACTTCTCTTTCACGATTCCTTAGTTTTCTCTGAAACAACTCACCCGCTTCCCCACTAGACCTCACTTGAGTTACAAGCCCTCGTTGCCGAGCTCGGCTAGGATTCTTTAACACTTTAAAATCTTTGTTGCGGTCCCCCACGGCCATCCATTCTCGATCCAATCCAAACGCACAACTACAACAACAACAAGGGTTATATCTAACCCATTCCCCACTAACTCGGGACATACCGGTTTATCTAATTGCTTTTGTGACTCATTTACTCGATAAAACTTTTAGAAAACGTGTGTCACGTGAGCATCATGAACCATGCTCTGATACCACTAATTGTAACACCCCCGAATCACTCTTTGGCAGGACAAGCCAAGGGCTACCGAGAATCGCTACATTGATAGCTCATACAGACAACCTAACTTAGGTTCAAAACGGATTTAGACCCTTAGCCGGATCACCCACATAAACCATCCCTCACGAACACGGTTTAGGCTTTTCAACCCTTGCCATGATCATGAGTTGTGTTAGTCCGGACCAGACTAATATCTAATGAAACACACTCTTTTGTAACTTTCACCGCTAGAGACAAAGGGAACCATCTCTCCTCATGTCGCTATCTTGCACAAGGTCGCTTTCACTTTATGGGATCATGTGTAACGGCTATATGTCTCTTGTATGTCTTTAAATGGGCTGTAAACAAACATATAAACTATTCTATTCGAATACAATAACACACGACTCATAAACTCTCTCTCTTGTGCTTCATAAATCTCTCATTATTCTCATATACTTCCGCATATTCTATCAACAAGTTGATAGTGCTGATGATGATGTTCCAACAAGAAAAGAGTTTTGTATCTTATTTAAGGTTTGTATATGAGGTTTTTATAAATAAGTAATGTATTATATTGCGAGAAAATTTTGTTATAAGAATATTTGCAAGAAATTAAAATTTTGTTTACAAGGTATTTAAAACAGCTGTTTTTATTCTTTTTGATAGCCACAAGGTAAGAAGAGTAAATTTATTGGCAATGTTGGTGATAATGTTCCAAAAAGATCAAAAGAACAAAGTCAAGTTGACCATGCTGATGATGTTAGCAGACCAACTGCACAAAGAAAAAGTAAGCGAGGTACAATTTCTTCAATTCATACACAACTACCTTATACATGTGAGAAGAAGAAGTACCTAGTATTGTATCTGATGCATGTTTTATTTTGCCCCTGGCTTTTACTTGAAAGAGTACACGACTACTGCCAGTGCACACCAAATTGGAGTAGTATTTTAGGATTGATCTCACATACATAGAAGTATTTCAGAGAAGTCTGTCGGAAGAGAGTAAAGGTAGGACCAATAAACAAAAGAAGGGGTTAGTTGCAAGTAAATAAGTAAGCAATATAAGAAGGTAAAGCAGGCAAGTGAAAGCAATAAGAGAAACATTAGGCATTCAAGGGATCGCAGGGGTTCAATGATCAAGTCTAAGGATAACATGGTTATGTTTGTTTATTTCCAAGTTCTTGGACATACGAAACTCATTCGTATTCGACTAACCCTAGGTTATAGGCGAGAGCCGGCTAATCTCCCTGTACTCTATTACTCAACTATCGCAGACAACTACACATAGATCAAAACATTCAGATCAAGTTTGATTCTAGTCCATAAGGCCCTATAACTCAACTATCGAAGGTTATAGCACAATATTCAATCGTGAGCTAGGTTCAACTGAATTACTGTAACAACTCGACCGTCCCTACCAGTGGGCCCCACGTTCTCTCTCAAGCCCATGGCCCATTGTCTGAAGGTCAGTACGCCACGTCCAGATGGCTTTAAATACTTGTTACCAACCTTATAAATCGCCACATGATATTTTCCCATGTTTTGTCCTCACTCGCATGGTTCCTATAATCACTTCCCACAAGGTCACTCATCTTGAGACTTTCACAGTTCAACAACGCTTAACTATCGAGTTATCAAAGGACAATTTAACAAAAAAAATCCGTTGCACCATAATGGTTCAAATTTAAAAACGTTCTTCTAAATCTAGGTTCAAATTATTTGCGGATTTTTTTTTTTTTGTAAAGCCCCAACCGCCCTTACCAGTGGGCCCCACATCCTTTCTTTGGATTATGGGCTCACCCTTGTCCGACGGTTGGTACACCACGTCCGGGAGGCTTTAATGACTTGTTCCCAACCCTAAAAATCACCACATGATCTTTACCCATCTTTTGTCCTCACTCGTATGGTTCTAACAATCACTTCCCGGAAAGTCACCCATCTTGAGACTTTCCCAACTCAAGCAAGCTTAACTCAGGAGTTCTCTCAAGACAAGTAACCGAAAAGATAAGTGCACTTTGATGACAGAAGTGGCCATATTAATTCTTTTAAACCTTTCACATGCACCACCTTATTCCTAAAATCGGGGTGTTACATTTCACCCCAATAACAGATCGCAACGTCCTCATTGTACGCGAAGACCATCACCCCCTACGTTGTGAGCCTTATTGACTCCATACTCATATGGGTTTGGCCCTGATACCACATATAACGCTCCAACCGCCCCTACCAGTGGGCTCCACGTTTTCTCTCGGGCCCATGGGCTCACCCTTGTCCTATGATCGGTACACCACGTCCGGATGGCTTTAAAGACTTGTTACCAATCTTACAAATTATCCACATGATATTTTTCCATATTTTATCCCCACTTGCATGGTTCCAACAATCACTTCCTGGAAGGTCACCTATCTTGAGACTTTCTGAACTCAACCACGCTTAACTATGGACTAATGAGTTCAATCAGGACAGTTAACCAAAAAGATAAGTGCAATTTGGTGACATAGGTGGCCATATCAATTCTTTTAAACTACTCTGCATGCACCACCATATTCCTAAAACCAGGATATTACAATTCACCCCAGTAACAGATCGCAACGTCCTCGTTGCGCACCAAGACTGTCACCCCGTACAGTGTGAGGCTTTTTGATTCCACTCTCGTATGATTTCTCCTCTGATACAACTTGTAACTCCCGACCGCCCCTACTAGTGAGCCTCACGTCCTCTCTCGGGCCCATGGGCCCACTTCTGTCTGACAGTCGGTACGCCACGTCCGGGAGACGTTAAAGACTTGTTACCAACCCTACAAACCACTACATGATCTTTCCCCATGTTTTGTTCTTATTCGTATGGTTCCAACAATAACTTCCCGAAAGGTTACCCATCTTGAGACTTCCCAGCTCAAGCACGCTTAACTGTGAAGTTCTCTCAGGACAGTTAACGGAAAAGATAAATGTACTTTCGTGACATAGGTGGTCATATAAATTCTTTTATACCTTTCCGAATGCAACACCATATTCCTAAAACCGGGATGTTACAATTACACAAGATTCTGCCAAGGATAAAATTTCTAAAATCATGTACTAGGTGGCGTGCAGGACATACATGCATTTAGAACAAACTCAACTAGAAAGAACCGTATAAACGATTAAACAAAGCCATAGTTATAGCCACTTAAACATTAGATCATCGACCCCCCTTTGACTAGCCCTCTAAACCCAACTAGAGATCTACTCTTGCATTGTAAAGGAACTCATCAATGGGTGGATTGATAAGACCATAAGAAAGAGATGAATAATACTCAAGAAAGGTTTAGAGATTACTTCTTTGAATCTAGAATACAAAAGGTAAGACTTCACCTTAATAGATCTTCTACAAACTAGGGAAAAGGGAGAGATTCGGTGTTCTTCAAAGCCCAAAGGTGCGACAACAGCTTGGGGGCTCACGGCGGCAGCTAGGTTTGCTTGGGATGAATTCAAGAATATGGCACCCCTAGGTTTATGGTTTACAAAATGTTTTTATACTTGGGGATCAAGAATTAGGTTTAGGAGTGGAAACGTCAATTCCGTTGGTTGGATAAGTGATTGGGACCAGTAGAGGGGCTCCTCGTCAAAGTTTATGATGGTGGGATGAAGAGGAGGTGATTTGGACGCGGGTTTAATGACCGGAGGGAAACGTGAGAGACCGCCCGGGTACGAGTCTCCGCAACCGCTTGGTTTCGGAATGGTTGCTTCGCAATGCAGCTGATTCTCGAGACATGTCTTCATTCTTCGGGTCGTTTCTTCCGAAAAGCTTTATGGGTTGCTTTGTTTCGACTTTGATGTTAATCTTGACTCTTCTAGCTCTCCATAGACTCCGAGATATGTAGATTTGATGCACGGGAAGATCTTCAATGAGTGCCAAACTTCTGAAATACGAGAATTGTTCATCTCTTGGTCTTTTTTGCTCTAAAACTATTAAAACCTTTTTGGCTCCCAAAATACATGTTTATCTCCTTCTTGACTCAGAAATAGCACCAAATGCTCTCTAAAACATAAGAAAATAATAGCTAAAATGGGCTAAAATACCGTGTTATCATTATCCATTTGCGAAAGTTGGCGCAACACAAGTTGAGAAATTGGCTGAGTGGAAGAAGTCAAGAAAAAGCAAGTGAGTTTTCTTATGATAAGTCTACAAGTGTGCTTCCAAGAATCTCTCTGTGCTTTGAAACAAATAAAGAGTCGAAAAAACCTCTGTAAGCTACCTATTGTTGGACTAGGAGTTGTCTCAATCTCAAATGTTGAATCCGGATTAGATCTAAAGATCTCTGCACGATAGTCCCAAATCCGAGCAAAATGGTCTTCATGAGGTCGCTTATTTTCCCTTAAGACTTTTGTCTTGGCCTTGGAACATTGATCTTCTGTGAGTACAAGGTTATACTCTCTTTGTATCTCACTAACCATCTCTTGCTTTGTAATTTTTGGATTTTTCCTCAATCTTTCTCTATACAACCAAGCAATTTTTCCTTGCTTCAACATCTTAAAGTACCCCGACCTCACACAAGCATGCTCATCATCGTATATCTTCACTTGCATCTTATGTATCTTCTTATCATACGAGCAAAAATATCTCCAAGGACATTTCACATCAATTGAAGAACACTTTGCACCAATTCTCTAACTTTGTGATCTATAAAGCTAGATGTCATATATGGTTTTGAGAGTACCTTAGGACGGCTATCTTGAATTCATTTGGGCCATTGAAAGTCTTCCCTAACCTCAGTAGCTCGTAAGGATCTTCCGCTTGAGGAACAACACCTTCTTGTTCAGGACCTTCTTCATCGTCATCACTGTGTGACATAGGCTCTAGAATCCTCTCATCGTCCCAGATTTCATCTTCGCTGTGTGCATCACTTTCATTATCATCTTCTCTCGCACCCACTCCAAACTCAGTTTCAAAGTTATCGCATTGTTCTTCCTCTATACCTCCATCGACATTGTCTTCATATGCACCTCCATCGCCATTATCATCCACATTAGCTTCCTCTTCACCAATAGGTGGTTCGGAATATCATTGTAGAACAGCTTCAATGGTCAATTTTTCGTCCCCAAGCACATTAGCTGCCTCTACATCGTTCCTGATTCATTCGTCAGCATACCCAACCTCCTCACAGTCTTCATCGCCGACTACCTCATAATCATCCCCACTAACAACTTCACAATCTACTTCTATATCTTCACGAGTTTTCTTTTTTCTCTTTTTTTGTTTCCGTGGAGGAACCGCCTCACTGTCTTCTATTGGGTTCTTCTCCGGTCGTATCGAAAACGCCTCAATCTCTGAAGGTAAAGACACCGCCTCAATCTCATCTTCGATTACAACTGTCTTTGTTTCTTTGGGCATAGGATCGTTTGCTCTTGAACCGCCGTCTACCATAGATTTCAGCCTCCGCGACTGACGAGGATTCCTATTTCCTACTCGCATTTTCATCGGAATCAATCGACAAGAGCTCGAGAGAGAATTTGGAAAAAAAATCTAGGGTTTTCGATTTGGGATTCTAATCGATTTGGGGTTATTGAGTTTTCTCTCTGACCAAAACGACGTCATATTGTCATTACAGAGACGGTGTCGTTTTGCAAAGACGGAAGCCGTTAACAGCGACTAAACCACGTAATCGTCATTCTAACGGAGATTTAACGTCTTGCCTTTTTTGGCTTGGTCAACAAAACTTTATTATTTTCTTAAAACGTCAACTAAAACTTTGTGATTAAAATGACAATTTGTAAGTTGATGCTTTTTTGTCTTATTTTTGAAAGTTGGCGTTTTTTCCACATATTTTCCATTTTTATTTAGTAAAAACAAAAATTAAAATTTGCTTTTGAATTTTTTAATTTAAATATTGATGAGTGTTTTGTAGTTGTAAGGTAAGACACTAACCAATTAGGGGAAGGAATATATATATATAAAGTGGTTTACGACGCTAGAGACGCCAAAAAAAACAATAACAAGCAACATAATAATATAAGAGAATATTGCATACTCAGACACTTTTTCATAACTTTAGACGTGTTTCGACACTTTAAAATCATCAGGCACTTTGCCTTGGCAAAGTTACTCTATTACCCTAACCGGTTGTCTTCAAACCAAACCCGCATTAACTAAAGAGATCCCTTAACCAAACCACTCGTCGAATTTGCAGTTACCTTACCCTATTTGAGTTTTGAAGACTTTTTCAGTCGCGTAAAAACCTAATCCAGTAAAAAACTGCAAATTACTATTTATTGTAGAAGACGAATCCGGCGACGTCATCCTTTTCAGTTTTTCCGGTGACTCTGTTCGCTCAGACGACGACGCAGACGATTTTCCGGTGACTCTGTTCGCTCAGACGAAGACGCAGACGACGACGACTTCTAATTTCGCTCACAAACCCTAAATTCTCTCTAACTTCTCCGTCACTGTCCACCACCATTGCCGCACACGACTTTCTTTTTCTGAAGACTCCACCGATATTTCCCCCAAATTTCTCATTGTTCTTATATCGAATTGGATTTATGTTTCATGTAAAATTTGAATTGTCGAAACTCTAAAACAGTTATACCTGGCTGTTTGATTATTATTTTCTAGTTTCTATCTTCGGTTCTCGCTTCTTGTTTTTCGTATTTAAGTTACAAACTCATTTGATTGACAAAACCATATACTCTGTATATGAATTTTGCTCACTCTTGTTGCAATTACTCGTAAAGCCTTAACTTTTTTGGGTTTCTTTCACTTACTAGTCTTTGTTAGGTTATTCCACTTCACCTTGATCCTATGATTATTCTCTCATGTTTAGCTTTTCACTTATGGTGGTTGTGTCTATCTGTTTTTTTTTGGATTTTAGGTTCATTTACGGGCCTAAATACTCACCAGAGTGTTCTGCAAGTTCAGGTAAGCTAGCACCAATATGACTCAGTGTGTTATGATTTTACAGTTCATAATTAGCACTCGCCCTTTTTGTGGACAGGGCACTGAATCAATTCACATTGTGTTATGATTTTACAGTAACTAATCTTGTTTTACTCACTGATTGTTTGGCATTTTCAACTTTGGCTGTTATCTTAAACATGTTGGATATGGTCTGATGGTCAACTATATTTGGATAACATCAATTCACATTGTGTTTTGATTTTTCAGTAACTAATCTTCAGTTGGTTTGTTAACTTTGTTTTGTTTACTCTCTGATATTTTGGCATTTTCAGGTACCTTTCTGACTTACTCGCAGAGCGTCACTAGCTTACTCCATATTTGACTATTCTAGAGATGAGCCATACTGTTATAATTAGAGTTTCTTTCTTTCATCATAAGATTTTCTGTAATTTTCGTTTCTTGCTTCAGAACTAAAATCTTTATTCGTTTGATATGCATTTTAGTGGTGCTTCTAAGTTATATGTTAGCAAAAAACAATAATAGAGTAATTGTACAATCCCATTAGTAAGATATCTTTATGTGAATTCTTTCATTGTTTAGTTTTCTTTTCGTATTTCAGTTATAAACAATGGAATTTTTTGTTTTGGAAACGTAATTCATTTGTAACAAACTCATTTGATTGACAAAACCATATAATTTGTTGATGAATTTTGCTAACTCTTGTTCTCATTTCTGAAGTAGCCTTAATTATTTTTGGTTTCTTTCACTTACAAGGCTTTGTTAGGTTCTTAGAGTTGTCCTTCTGCTGGTTCTTCAGAGTGATCCTTTTCTAATCCGTTCAATTTTATTTTCGCTGTAGTTTAGTGATTACACCTAATCTTATGCTGGTTTGTGAACTTTGTTTTGTTCACTCTCTGGTATTTTGTCAGTTTCATTTGCAACTTGACTTTCTTTTGTGGAGATGAAAAAGATACTTCAGATTTTGACTTGTTTTAAAAAAATAATATCTGCATATAGTTATAATTTCCTTTTCCTATATCTATTACTGCCATATCTAAGATGAGTTTATCTGTTTCGGTTACAGGATTTGGAAGACAGTTTAACATCTAAATCGATAGCATTGGCAGACAAGTTTATTCTGTTACACTATGGAAGGTACTCTTACTCTGTTAATCTAATCTAGGCAAGCAATAGACAGACGTTTGTGAACTCGTTTTATTTGGTCATATTATCTGTTAATCTAATCTTAATCTTCTGAACTTGTTTCTTGCTAATGACAGGGTCAACGTCTCAGGAACCATCTTCTCAGTGTGATTCA
>Ga0041059_1002622_pt1 | contig 13227 bp, 10 predicted proteins | sample AraColnosormetaG_FD_56232 | JGI IMG/M metagenome (GOLD analysis project Ga0041059, IMG submission 56232) | Arabidopsis roots microbial communities from North Carolina, USA - Col MF nosort | ecosystem: Host-associated > Plants > Roots > Unclassified | place: USA: North Carolina | collected... | reverse complement strand
ATATATATATATATATATATATATATTTTTCCGTTATTAGTTGATCTTTACCGTACTTTAACTGTAATTAAATCGCACGTTTTTATTCAGTAGCGAATATAAAAAAATATTTAGAAAAAATGATAAAATAATAAAAGAATATGGTGGTTTACATATCTATATATCCACATAATTAAATATATAAAGAGAATTTGTCAGCAACTAAAAAGATAAAGAAAAATATGAGATCAAGCCACGTGGGCTGATGTTGCGGCTGCGAGAAGCCAATGCAAAAGATCAATAAGGCGAAACGCGATCACCGTGGAGGAAACGGGAACGCTGACGAGGAGGAAAAGCAGCGTCGCGATTGCTACAGTGGGTCGAGAGTTCATGAGGAAGCTCTGAAGAAGACCAACGGAGTCGCAGATAACAGAGTCGTAGCTGTTGTAAAAACGTTTCTCCCAATCCATCCAGTGAGAAGGAGGCTCGTAGTTACGCTCGACCATCTTCATCTCGTGGATACGTTTCCTAAGAACGATCATGTTCTCGTCCACCAATCTTCCTCCTCCATAGTAATGATCTTTTCCTGATGACGCCGCAGCAGAGACTCTCATCGTCATCTTCTTCTTCTTGGGAATGATGGCTCTTTGAGAAAGAACCAGTGGATGGAATCGGAGTGGTGAAATCGAAGGCGGTGAAGAAAACAGTGTAGCTTCCATTGTGATATTGATCGTTGTTATTTTGGAATGTTGTTGATGGAGAAGATGATGGACAGTTGGAAATGTATTTATAACATTTGGATAATACTATTGTAACAATATTATAACAATAAAGTGGATGATTTATGATTAGCGCGTTGCCATTCGCAATTTGATTAATGGAACCCACTTGCCTTTACCTCCACGTCATTTTCGTTTCCCATCATTCATGTTTCAGTGGTTCTATTAAAATCTGTTTACACGTTTTTACTATTCACCATCTAATCAAACCAACTTGTATAATCTTTTATGGATTTTAATTCTACTAAATATCTGTTGGATATAGGGAAAAAATCCGAAAAAATCTTCATTTATTTTTAATTTGCCCGTTTAATACCTGTATTATTTAATTTGCCCGTTTAATACTTAAATTCATTTTTATGTCTTTTAAAAACCTTCATTTTTAAATTTTTTGGCAAAATCAGACATTCGAGTTAACGGCCGTTAACATTGATAACGGAATTACTAACCGCAGTTAAAACTTAACCCTATGATATTTATTGTTTATATACAATTGTTTTTCTAATAATAATGAGCATATTATCTTAGTCCAGTGGTTTATGAGAATTTACATTACGCATCAACTCGAGATCGAATCTCATATTTAACAAAAATTTTGGATTTTTTTTTTTGTCAGATTTTTTTTGGATTCCTCTTCTCAATGTTAGATTTTGATTCTAGGTCAATAATAGCCACCAGAGTTGACTTAATCTGTTTAAGACTCTTTTTTTGCTTCTAGGTTTATTTCTTCTAATTGAGATTAGATAAGAGATTGACATTGGAGACGTTTAGAAGCTCACCAAGGAAAACTCTCTTCTTGTTGAGCCGATCTTCATCAATACCCATCGCCGTCGAAGCTTTGCGTTTTGCTGCCGCTCTTGTAACCCTCACCCATATCTCTTGCTCCATCATGGTTGAATTGAGAGAGGGAGATAGAGAGAGAGATGAAGAGATAGAGAGAGAGATGAGAGATCGGATGAGTGAAAGAAGAGAAGGGGAGAAGAGGAAGAAAAAGGTTTCGAATTGATAGAATTAGGGTTTTTGGTCGCTTCAGATAATTTGTGGATTGTGGGTGAGAAGAGGAATTTTTGAAAGTGAAAAATACAAAAAAAAATATAAAAAAAAGAAAAATCCAAAAAGTTGGCTGGTTATGAGATTCGATTTTTGGTTGATGAGGATTACAATCTCTCACATAACCACCGGACTAAGATAATATGCTCATAACTATTAGAAAAACAATTGTATATAAACAATAAACATTATAGGGTTAAGTTTTAACTGCGGTTAGTAATTCCGTTATCACTGTTAACGACTGTTAACTTGAATGTCTGATTTTGCCAAAAAATTTAAAAATGAAGGTTTTTAAAAGACATAAAAATGAACTTAAGTATTAAACGGGCAAATTAAATAATGCAGGTATTAAACGGACAAATTAAAAATAAATGAAAGTTTTTTCGGGTTTTTTCCCGTTGGATATATGTTTTTATTGTAGTTTTACTTTGGTTTGTTTTTTTATATATAAATTTTATCGGCTGATTCGGTTAGTTTTAGAAGAAACGCATCAAAATGTTTTAGAGTTAGACTTTTCCTTGAAGGACCATAATACTATTTAGATGTGCATATATCTGACCTAGCTCCCGAAGTTGGAACATACTTGAAAAGTTAGATTCTATTTGTAACCGGTCGACAAATATTAATTCTATGAATTAGAAAGCGCAATTTAATAAAGAAATGTTAATGATAAACAGGGAAAGAAGAAGTTATAATTGATGCATTGAGAAAACTCCTACGGTACGTTAGATCAGCTTGTTGGAACGGGAAACACGGTTATCGGAAAGTGAAGTGAAATTGAGAGAACCATCCATGAATTATTAATGCACATGATTTGCCTAATGCGTATAACGACTCTTCTTCATACTAATCGTTTTTATAACTCGTTATATTATATTGTATCTATTCTTTATAGCGAAATTGACCTCCCATTACAATTTGTTTTATGTAATTGCACCTGAAAAAGCGTACAAGTCGGTGATCTTTTTAATTTTGTATGCGCTTACTTCTCTGAATATTTTAATAACCATTAGACATTTTAAGCAAATTAATGGGAGAGTTTTATATTGCGTTTCAAACTTTCAATGCTTTGATTTGTCTTACATGTCCATGAAGACTCACCATCACATACATAACATAAAAGTAGATCAGTAAAATATAAACAAATTCATACAATGCGATTATATACTCTTCAATTGTAAAATTATGGGTTTAGACTAAAAGAAATTATCAATTATTAAATGTCTAGAATGCAGGCAACGTAAGGTACGAGAATGTTTGGACCGGACGCCACGTCCCATTCTCACGAATCGGATGGTGTGTATTTGACTTTTTCCCAATGGGCGGCTTCTTAAAACTTATGATCATCTTATTTAATTAGGGAAATTAATTCGGTTATTAGTATAATAATTAAATAATCTAAAGTTTGAGTTTGGTTGGATCAGAAACTTCTTCAGACGTCGATCCTGACGTTAGCACAGTTGAGTTTTCAAGCCAATGTTCAAAGTTCCCCACATCTCTCTATACGTTTTCTCTCCTTCCTCACATTGTTTTTGGAAGTCACCGCATTAGACCTTTTCTTCTCTTAAATCTAATACAAACTTATGAATAATTAGTGCTAAACAGGAGATTAGTCGAGTCTTACATTGGTTTAAAGGCAAAGAGAGGTAAGAGGAGCAACCACTTTTATTCGAATCCCTTTATTCTCACACTTTGCTACCTGCTGAACAATGGAGATGAATCCATTATCACCACTAAGCTCGAATTTATTAACAGTAAGTGACAAAGTTATCACAAGTGTGTGTGTATGTATAGTGATCTTTCTTTCACCTTTAGTTTACTGTGTTGTTGTTGTTTTGTATTGGGATGATTATTAACAATTACAATTTTACAAACCTTCGAGGACAAAGGGACGGATTTCGTCAAGCTCATCATCCGAATCCGATGTTTGATTTTGATCGTCAAGTGGTTGATTGATATCATCGTCTTCAGGTTTCTCCGTTTGATCAACCTCTGCTTTATCCAGTTGGACTCCTGAATTACCAGTTTCTCCATTGTCAACAAGAAGCTCTAGCTTTTGATACTTTGGCTTGTTTTTCTCCAGGAGAAGGTACGTGGCGCTATACCAGAACATCAGAATCCGGCTTTGAGCTGCTATCGTCTCCCTTATCCGCCTTCCTCCAAACGACAGTCGTTCTAGCGCCTGCCAAACATAATGTAACCTCCAATTACCTTATAAACAGAGGCAATGAATGGGGTTTGACAGGAACTAATTGTTACCTGTTCTCCAGTTTGGACGTCAAAAGTGTTCTGATGATCAAACTTGAGGCCGCTGAATTCGTTGATACAGAGTCCCTGGAAGGCCCTGAACAAAGACGAGTGGATGCTAAGACTTAAGTGAGTTCATATATAAATAAGGTCATCATCGCTGTATAGTAATTTGGTATAAGGTGGTTCACCATCTGATCAATGAAGCACGAGGAATCCAACGGAAGATGATTGGGGTGTTGTCTGCATTGACATAGTAACCTCCAAATACGATGAAAACTGTCATGAGAGATGGTCCCACGGCCATTGCAGCTTCTGTGCTTGGGACCATAGCTCCAACAGTTAGACCCATTGCAGACGCAGCAAATGACTCCACAGTCACTATCCCACAAAATTTTCCAAATCTGGCAAAACAATTTCTTTGTTAAGGACATAGTTGACATGTGCATTTCTCACTGGGGTTAATGGGTTGGTCAAATATACGAAGAATGCTCAAGAATGGCTTATCAGTACCATTGACATTTACCTCATGGCCACAGGAATAACAAAATGATAGAAAGCTTACGAATTACCTTGACAAAGTGGGATTAAGGCGAGCCATGGGGTATAGTACAGCACCAAACATCAAAGGAAATGCAGCTCCAATAGGAATTTCAGCTATTGTTTTGGAGAGCAGGTAAGGGCCTAAAGAATAAGACCCTTTGGATCGTTCTCTATCCACTATGGCACGCTCTTTAGGAAAGACACCAACTGTCTTTGTAAGAGCTGCCATTGCCGTGTTTATTGCAGCAACCTGAAGTATACAGTTATCATTGCTTAGTATATATATAAAAGATATTCAACAAGACAGAAAAAGAGAGATGTATATAGCAAAAGCAAAATGTGTAAGACCTGAAGCAAACCCATTCTGTCCTGAATTGACGTCTGAGACTTCCCCATTCTCCAGAAAACAGACCCAAATATCACAGCAGATGCAACAGACATTCTTGCACGGACTTTGTTTGTTGGCCCATCCCGAGAAGCCTATGAAGTCAAGTGAAGAAATCAATCAGAAAAACTGTTCAAGTTAACCTTGAATAAGATCGTGTGTACAATTCAAGGACCCTTCTATGATGCCTACGGAGTCGGGTGAAACATTTAGAAACACAAAATGCTAAAAAATTGTCACATGACAGAAAGAGACAATTCAAAGATTTTCATATCGTTCTTAAGCAATCATTAGTAAAAATCATGCAACTATTTAAAACCATTATCAGATATTCCAGGACGTCAGAAAAGGTGTTCAAGCCCAACATGTTATAGAAAGAATTCTTCAGATCATGCATAGGAGAATACCTGCATCCATGCACGTTTAAGCAGCAAGAAAAACTGCCTCCACCAACCATCTGTTCTCTCAACAATGGCTTTTCTGCGAGGTCTCATGCCGTTCTTTGTTTCTTCTTTCATGCTGAGGGGAGTGGCATAAAGAACCGATGATGAACGCTGGGAGAATGCATCAACAAGAGCATGTACTCTCTTCTGCGAAGAGTAGACCGTTTCCGAAGAGCTATAGTCAACAGATATAAGATCAGCAAGAAACTCAGCAGGGTTCACATGCTCAGGGCAAAGGAACCTGCTCAACGATCAGAAGAACAGTTGTCAGTGGATAATCCTAAAGCACTTGCTTAATGGAGACATGTGACATATAAGGGGAAATGTTCATAAACCCAACCCGAAGTTCCCGAAATATGTCAGAGGTTCTTTTCCTGCAGGGCCGGCATAGACTAGAGTTCCTTCTGTAAGTAACACAATGTCGTCAAATTTAGCGTACACCGAACCTCTAGGCTGGTGTATGGAGCAGATCACAGTATGTCCATCCTGTGCAAGCTTTTGCAATGTCTCCATCACTTTCTCAGCCTGGAAGGCATCAAGCCCTGAAGACCACAAGAATATTTTATCATCCTCTAATTCTTTTTTAAAACAATCCATCAATGTTCAGAATCAGACAGACTAGGCATTTACCAGTGGTAGGTTCATCAGCAAATATGACAGAGGGACTAGCGATCAATTCACACGCAAGTGACAGCCGCTTCTTCTCTCCACCGCTGATCCCACGAACTTTAGCATCGCCAACACATGAATCTGCACAGCTGACCTTTTGGAGAGCCACAAAAGACGATCAAGAAACATAATTCCAGGATTTCAATCTACCACAATATCATCCAAAATGCAGAGATCAATGAAACCTCACCAGACCAAGTTTGAGCAAGAGGTTGTTGACATACTCATCCCTCTCCTCAGCAGAAGAGATCTCCGGAAGCTGAAGCTCGGCTGCAAAAGAAAGTGTTTCCCTGACAGTTAACTGAGAAAAGAAGAGATCCTCCTGTCTCACAAACGCAAGCCTGCCATTGCAAGAAACTCTCTCAAACAATGATCAGATTTTCACACAAATATAGACTTTGTATAACTCATAGGACATACTTATAAGCTTTGCTAGAGCTCGGTTTGCCATTAACCTCCAAGAGACCTGACAAATGCAAACGTGGAGATAAACTAAGCTGTCCTGCTAAAACATTGAGCAATGTTGTTTTCCCAGAACCAGAAGGACCCATAATCGCTAGCAACCTCCCAGGTTTTGCTTCTCCGGATACATTTTTCAACAAAAACCTCACCTGAGAATCACATAATCAACCAATTCTGATTCGGCTATTAACGTGAAATTGGAAAGACTAATATACGCGCAATCGAAACATGCAAAAGGAGAAGAAATGTGCTCACCGATTTGGAGGACTTATCGGAGAGCGAGCAGGTGATGTTCCTCCAACGGATTGTCACCGGACGAATTGAATCACCACCACCGTCTTCCGTCTCAGCGTAATCATCTTCAGCTTCGTCTTCAGGTAAGAGAGCGATGCCAGGTCCAGCGAAGAGGCGGACCAACAGAGCGGCGGCCACCGCAGCCAGAGCCCCGCCAACACCATTCCCTCCGATGCCAGAAACAACGTCCGCTAAAGATTTCCCGCCAAAAGGCGCCATAATTTGTATCCCTGTGTCAGTGACTCAGTGTCGTCTTCTACTTGGAAGCTCCGGTGAGGTAAAGCCTTCAAATCCGTACGAAGCAAAGTAACAAGTAAGAACCAACCAAGGCTCCAAACATTATCTCTTCTTCTAATTATTTAACCTTTGTTTAAATTTTCCCTCAATACTTAATTAACCTTTGACTCGGCACTAATCAGCACAACAGAGTAAATTTGACCATATAGATTTAGACACGTGTGCATTTCATGATAAGAGATACTCAAGCTTTAATACAAACAAGCCATTGTCAAATTAATATATAGAGACTACAACTTTCAAGGACGGTTAAAAAAAAAGCTTATAACGACAAGTCACTGAGGTTCGATATGCCACAAACGAACGGAAGCGTCTTCTCCGGAACTTGCTACGGTGCAATCATCAATGAAGGCGACTGCGTTCACTCCACCGAGATGAGCGTTTCTTGCGGTTATGCGACTTGAAGCTGGCTTGTCCACTTCATATACAATGACGCAAGTGTCTATGGACCCTGTGGCTACCATCTTGTTGTTTGGTGACCATGCCAAGCTGTTTATACGAGCCGTGTGGAACAACATGTTGTTTAGCTTCACCTGCAAAACAAAAACCGCACTTCCAGGTTAGCGTTTAAGCATGATTGAACATATAAGACATACAAGAACAACTCTAATCACGTCACCTGTTTGGTCTCGCGATCCCAGACTACAGCTTCGCGGTTGGCATCACCAGAAGCAAACATTGTTAAGTCAGGAGAGTAACGTATCACTGTCAAAGCACCTCTGTGTTTCTCCAGGACTGCTTCCTCTTTGAGGTTGTTGTCCCCTGAGACTGAGTATATGTGTAACTTCCCGTCTTGCCCTCCTACAATCGCTTCTTTCCCGTCAGGTGAGATCACAGAGGCTGCCACAGCAAAACCCAAATCGATCTTGCTCAAAATGTTCAGACCATTGAGCAATACAACTCCGGAATCAAACGAGACTAGTGCTGTGGCTTCGGGAGAATCAACGGCTATGCTTATGTCCAGAGGCTGATGGCCTATATCGACATGTTCTGCAGCTCCATATCCGTTGTCGGTTAAAGGAATTCTCCAAACCTGTCAAGAAGTGAAGATGTCATATGCGATGTAACATTGACTTTAACACAGTCCAAACCCATATCTCATTGAACAATTGTTTTGTTAGCAGAACTTGTACCATATTATCATATCCAGATATGAAAATGCTAGATTCAGTAGCCGCTAATCGCTTGATTTTGGTGTCTTTCATTTGTAACTTGCAACTGTACCCAACCCCTTTTAGCCATTTGACAATGAGACCATCATAGCTACAAGACAGAATCGTCTTCTGGTTTTCCCCAAGAACAGCCAAAGAAGTGACGTTCTTAATATGTCCAGATAACAGCAAGGGAGGCTTATCCATATCATCTGCAGAGAACAAGGACATAGTACCGCCAAGAGACACGGTAATGAGATGATCATTCTGCCAAAGACATCCCACAAGCATGTCTTCTGCTCCACCAGATTCCATAAACGACAATGTCTTAATTACAGAGCCAATAGTTCCATCTTCAGCTACCTCCCATACTTTGGCAGACTTATCAGCAGACACAGTAAGCACCTAAAAACTCATCAAATATCAGTACTAAACATTGCATAGCTTGGCCACACATTGATATCCTAACAACAATTACCCGTTTGCTGTCAGGACTCCAGCTAACAGCGTAGATACTGCCTTTGTGACCATCTTCTGAGGCCAATTCTCCAACTTTATCTCCAGTCTTGCCATCGTAAATCATACCCTTTTTGTCAGAGCTTACGGTAATGAATTTAGTACCATCAGGTGAATATCTGATGCAGTTGACGAAGTTGGAATGCTCCCTGTGTAGCAGATGGTACTATTAGTCAAGAAAACAAACTGTTAATATCTAAGAGACATATATGAATTGAGAAGAAGAAAGATGCCTGTGAGAAGAGTGAAACTTAAAAGGTGGTCCATCATAAAAGTTAACCAAGAAGTCTTCACCGCATGTGGCAATTCGGAAAGGTCTCGTTGGCTTGAAGGCACAACTCAAAACCCTACGAGAATGGCCATCAAAATCCCCCATTGTATTGCCAGAGTCCCATCTACATATATAAAACAAACACAAATTGATCAAGCCCTAGAGATCATTCCATTCTACAAAGTCATCATTAAAACCTAAATTGTTTGCCTAATTACCAAGGACTCGAAATTGAATCTCAAAATCAGGAAAGAAGAAGAAGAAGAAGTGGAGGAGAAACTCACGCGAAGGATCGAACAAGAGATTTGCCTTTTCCATCGCCGGAAGCAACAATTCGAAGTCCATCGAAAGACCATTGGAGATCATCGACACGACCAGCAAGGACTCTGAACTCGTTCTTCAGCACGAAGCCGTTGTGCGTTCCCCAAACGCGAACAGTACCAGAGACATCAGCGGAAGCGATCCATTCGCCGTTGGGAGAGTAGCGAGCAACGGTAACAGCATAGCCATGTTCGCCGTAAACTTGGACGTCTTGGAGTTGGCGGAGGCTCCGGATGAAGACAGAGCGGCCGTTGCAGTAGAGAATGGTGTCGGATTTGGAATCGCCGGAGATCAAAATGCCGCGGCCTCGTTCGGTGGAGGGAACACAAGGAAAGGTCTCGAGGAGTTTCGCCATCGTGGAATTGTTGGTAGGAAGAATCGGTGAAGGAGTGCGTCATTTCTTCTTCTTCTTCTTCTTCTTCTTCTTCAGAGGAGGAGAAAGTTTAGGAGGAAATTAAGGGTTGGGGATTTTGAACGATTCATCAAACATTTGCTAATTTTGAGTCAGCTGATGTCGAGAGACATTGTACCGGCTTTTTCTGGTCTGGTTTGATGTTTTTTCGGTTATTAGTTAAATCACAAATACTGAACCGGCAGTGGTTGGGTTGGGTTTGGTTGGGCCATAGCCCATAGCTAAATCTCTTTCCTAGGTTCTTTGCTCTTTTCAGCTACCAATTCTCTTCTCGCTTGTTAGGCCTGGCCAAATAAACCAAACTGAATATATCAAACCCAAACCAAAGTAAAATAATCGAACTGAAAAATTTAAAATAACTGAATGAATACTAAATTCTATAATTGAAAGAACTAAAGTCGAATCGGTACTATACCGAAATATTTGGATAACCGAAAATATCCGAAATATATTAGTTATTTCTATATTAAATAATTAAAAATATGTGAAATATATATATAATAGTAAAAATAATCGAAAATAACCGAAAAATATCTGAAATATCTAAAAATAACTGAAATGTACGAAAATTTTGAAAGCAAAATAACCGAATGGATACGAAATTTTAAAACCGAAAGAACAGGATCCGAACCGAAACCTAACCAAAATTTCAAAATAATCGAATGGATACTAAACTTTATAACCAAAATATCTGATAACCGAATGGATACAAACCGAAACCGAATAGATAAAAATCTGAACCGAATTGATAATCGAATGGATACGAATTGATAACCGAATGGATATAAACCGGAACTATCATTTGGTATGTTTTTTGTTTTTGTTCTCTCAATTGTTAAATCACACTACCTAGCATTAAATATATACTTTTGAGACACGTTTGATCATTTTTGACTAGTTAGTCACACATTGATATAATTGGTTTCTTAATTCATCATAGAAAGTAATCTGTACGTATATGATTGGTTCATTCGCAATCCATTTTATTTGGTTATCGGATGGGTCATCAATGGAGATTAACAAGGTTTTGAAATTTAATTAACTAGACTTGGAAATTGAATTATTTATTTCCCCCGGATAAGACACAAATTTGACAAATATGGATAAAGCACGTTTTGATAATGTGTATTCGAGCTGTTTAATTTGAACCACGATGTACATATGATTCATCAGTCAATACATAATATTTATACTACTAATACACAAATTGTGTGCAATATCGTATTAATAACAATAAAAATGGAATATATATATACTTAGGTTATTGACCAATATTGACGACAAAAATTTCAAATGAATGTATATATATTCGTCATTAGTGGACGAGGAAGGCAACTTCGCAGGAAATGATATTGCGAGCTTACATACAAAAAATATAAAGGCCACATGGTTTTCACGTAGCTATCACACTTAAACGTGATTACGTGACGTACCTTGTTTAACTAACGTAACCTTCATGGTCTTGCTTTTTTTTGTTCATAATTATTATCTTCATGGTCTTACCACGTTCTTTGAACGTTTCTTAACTCTTGACTTCTAATCAGTAGACAAATTATTACACATTAGACACATCATATATAGACAATAGGCACATTATTATTGTATGTAGTGATCAAAAGTTCATGGTAAATCTTTTGAATTAGTCAATAACTGTAGCCTAAACATTAAAAACAAAGATTCAAAGCTACATATTTCCGACTGACTTTTAACATTGTACGGATCGGACCGTCAAGTTGATTTAAACTATGATTAGTGATGATTTATGGAAACCCTCTCTAACGTACATGTGGAGATATTGTGTCAGCTGTTATGTCATTGTTTATAGCTTTCCAAGTTGCAAAGGAGACCATCATTTTGGACTTTTTTCTTTCTTTCTTGTAACATCTGTTAAGTATCACTAGCTAGACACTTGCTATTAGGTCCACAACCTCGTTAGTGGACGGACCAGACCATAATTAAGAAATTAGACACGAGTGACCGTAGTATAAAAGATTAAAAGTGAGTTTAGAAATGTACCTGACTAGTACAATTTCCAGATTTCATCGTGACATAAAAGGTGCATCTAAATTATAAATGATGGATAATAATTGTCTTAAGCATGCACCGTTAATTTTCCGTGATCAACGTAAAAAAGTAGCAATCGAGTAATAATATAGTAATGCAAAAGACAAAATGATTATCGCAAATAATTAACCAACCCATTAAGCTTATAATGCATGCGTATTATATCAATCAAATCAAAGCATTAATATGGTCCACAAGAGTAGAAGACTTGTACCGCGCATCCGCATGATGTTGTTAAGTTGAAAATTGCTTACAAAAGTCCTGTTTTTTTCAACCTAGAATCCATTTCCCACAAAAGTTAGCACTTTTATCACTGTTATTTTCCTTTTAAATACTAGCGACCCTCGATATAATCTAAAGAACGTTAGGTATTTGTAAAATACAATTTTGGAGTTTATGGCATATTTTTCTTTCTTACCTCCGCTTTATTATTTTGTCTTGTTCATATTTTAGCGAGTCTAAGATTTTGAATGGATGCAGCGGACAAAACGGTTTAATTTGTCTGCTATTCAGTCTACTTCATTTTTGGGCGGACAATAAATCGATGCGGATCAAATTTATTTATATGTAAAAACGGTCCGTAGATGGTCCGTTGCGGTTTTCTTCTATTATTTTTTATCCAGACCACTGCGTACTATAATTAATGAATGGTAAATAAAAAAAGGTTTGATCCATTGACGATTTTGTCCGCCTTAACCATCATAACCATCCAAACCCTAATTCTAAAATTTCAACGTGGCAGAAAAGAAGGTAATTGAATAACAAGGTGATATACTCTTGAAATAAACATGAATCTACAAGCTATACTTAATAGTTGCATGTGATGCGCACGAGTACCATCTTGTTGAAATAGTGGTAGTACAATTTAAGAGAAATCCAAATACTAATTAAAAAAGCCATCATGATTAAAATAATTAGGCTTGAAATCGTACGTAGTCAAAAGGTTTGTCCATTAATTAAGAAATTAATAAAAATGGACCATCATTTCCACGTATCTACAAATCTCTCTTACCCCCATATGCACATGTCTGCGAACCCCATCATTTAAAGCCCCAACGTAGCAACCTCACCGCCTTCAATCATCAAACATCCAAACTCTATCCTTTCGTTTTCTTGTCAGACAAAAACTAATACTAGATGGGTAACAGTTTAGGCGGCAAGAAAACGACCAAAGTCATGAAGATAGACGGCGAGACTTTTAAACTGAAAACTCCGGTGACGGCTGAGGAGGTCTTAAAAGACTTTCCCGGCCACGTCTTGTTAGACTCCGAATCCGTCAAGCACTACGGTGCCCGAGCCAAACCACTTGAGGTATGTTTTTTTTTTTTTCTATCAGAACTATAT
>Ga0041059_1002621_pt1 | contig 13230 bp, 13 predicted proteins | sample AraColnosormetaG_FD_56232 | JGI IMG/M metagenome (GOLD analysis project Ga0041059, IMG submission 56232) | Arabidopsis roots microbial communities from North Carolina, USA - Col MF nosort | ecosystem: Host-associated > Plants > Roots > Unclassified | place: USA: North Carolina | collected... | reverse complement strand
TCCATGTACCTTCAAAATTGCGAAGAAAGCGGCAAGACTAGATGAAAATGAAACGATAACTATTAAACCTAAACCTAACAGTTCCACTTTAACGGCTTCTAAGAAAGATAACGGAGAACCAAAACGCCGTTAACGTTTTAAAATATCTCAGATTCTTGACTATATTTTTAAATGGCAAAATAGTATTTTTAATAATTTTACTAAACATATTTATTTTTAACATCTGTTTTATCTAATAATTATCTTGGAACATATGTAATCAATAAAACTAAAAAAAATTGAATGTATTGTATCGTAAAGACAGTTTTCTGTTGCAGTAAACTTTCATCCGTGAATTTGTATTTTCGAATGTATTTTATCGTAATGTTCAAAAAGAACAAAGGATCCCTGAAATATATCTGAACCTTTTTTTTTTCTTTCTTGTTTGCAGTAAAGTCTTTAGACTCTTAGTTATCCTATTATAAAAGAAATTAAGAAAGAAAAATTTAATTTTACATTCAAAAAGGAGAAACAAATTCAAATATTAAAGAGGCTAGATTTTCTTCTATAAGATGTACCTGTAAATAAGCTAACATAGCGTCACCCACATAAGGATTCTCAAATCTAATGAAAACTTTTAAAAAACGTTCAACAGGAAGTATAAGGAAAGTAGGGTCTATTGGCATCGTTCTATCTATAAGTAGCGAAGTCTTAAGACACCGTACCTCATCTCTTATCCTTCGATAGAGATGGAAAACATCACGAATAACTCCGAGCGATCCCTCGACCGTCCAAAGAGGCAAAGACCTGTCTCCATGGAGAATGTTGGAGGAACGGCGAGTGGAAGTGAGGTGGCACGATCAGCAACACTGTTGGAGCTTGATCTTCTGGACTGTCCCATCTGCTACCACAAACTTGGGGCTCCTATCTATCAGGTCTCTCTCTTCCTTTCCTGGTTTATAACTTTCTTTTGATGGAAATTAAAAACAATTAGTGGCACTGACGAGTCCTTAAAAGATGATTTTTGTTGATATGAGACTTTTAGAATAACATCATCAATTTGCTTGAAATTCATGTATTTCAAATGTTACTTTGATGAATTTACGAATTTCTCGATTTCTCAAATGTAATCTTGACTGCCACATTGAGTTGATAAGATGTTATTCTTTTTCATTTTTTTGATTAGATATTTTTATAAGTTACACTAGACTAGTTCATAAAACTTTGATAATTAACTAAGTCTGAGTTTTGAATTTCAGTGTGACAATGGACATATAGCATGTTCTTCTTGCTGTAAAAAGGTGAAGTACAAATGCCCTTACTGTAGTTTGCGGATTGGTTTTTTTCGATCTAGAATACTGGAAAAAATTGTAGAAGCAGTCGTTGTCTCATGCCCAAACGCCAAATATGGCTGCACCGAGAAGATTCCATATGACAATGAATCAGAATCAGCCCATGAGAGGGTATGCGAGTTCACTCTTTGCTACTGCCCTGAACCAGAGTGCAAGTACACCGGCGTGTACACAGATCTCTACCGTCATTACCATGCTGAACACAAGACTGATCACTCATGGTTCAAGTGTGGCGAGTACAATAACGCGTGGTTACACGTCACCGGTGAAAAATTAAGCTTTTTAGTCCTTCAAGAATATGAAGATGGTCCATTGGTTGTTGTTCAATGTTCGATGGAGTCTCATGGAATATGTGTGACTGTGAACTGTATAGCACCTTGTGCTCCAGGAGTTGGAGAATTCTCTTGCCATCTCATCTACCGGAACGGAAGTGAAAAGATTACGTTTGAATCCAAGAAGATGAATAAGATTCAAAAAGTGAGCCCTGAAAATCATGTGGCGAATTACAAGCCGATTCCTTACTATTTACGTGGTGAAGCCTCTAATTTCATGTCGATTCCTTACTATTTACTTGATGAAGCCTCTATATTGAAGATGCAAATTTGCATTCGCCGATCAGGAGAAGAAGTATAAGAAGCTGATGATGATGATGAAGAGGATCATAATTATCATATCATATCTCTTGTAGTAGGTTATTAGGTTCATACATCAGTGGCCTAGCTAGTAATGTATTAAATGATGTTTGTCTTTTGTTGTTGTTGTTGTTGTAGCTGCTTTCATCTATGAAAGCTAAACTCATATTTTAAATATTGCTTATCGTTTACTTAATGTTGTTTCTTTCTCTCTTTTTCTTTTTTTTCCGATGACAATGTTGTTTCTTTCTCTAACCATTGATTACACTTATACGTCTTTGAATTTAGTCCTCCAAAATGTAATTTTAATTTCTATATATTGTTGATAGAACTACCATGTATAGTCGGATTCTTTGGCTAAATTAGAACTTCTTTCCTTTGTTTGGCTATGTCCTTAACGGTTTTAGGAATAAATTATAATTTGTTGACCAACAACAAAAAAAAAGTAATTGTTTTTTATAAGAGCAAAGAATTCTTGTATTTTTGCAAACTATGCACAGATTAGTGGTAGATGTTGTTATCTCTTGTTTGTTTTTTTTCGTCAACTAGTTTCTTGGTTTATTAAACTTTATGATTTGAAATTGTCAAAATAATTACCCGAAATGCCTTCAATTCACTCACTCCCGAATTAATAAATACATCCATTATGTACATAACGAAGCAAATGTAAAAGACTTGACACTTCCAAATGACAAAAATTAACAGAGGGATCAACTAGAAAATTAGGAAATATCTTCTATAGCACAATATATCAATCTAGCTAGGATTCGATATTGGAAGCTACCTAAACATGGTTGGGAGAAATGTAATTATGACTAGAGCTTCATCAAGGATTCAATAGCACCAACAATAGGATTGGATTTGGCAAGATTTCATCAAGAGTCTTCCTAAGTGCTAGGGTTTATTGTTGGGTTTGTGTGTTTCCTAGTTCTAATTTTTAATTTTTGCGCAAAACTTGTTTGATTAAATATCTCACACTAATCAAAAAAAATTATATCTTTTAACAAAAAAAAAAACAATATTCTAACTAATTTCATAGTTTTCTATGTTTATTTTAACAAAAGCAAACTTTATTTGTTTATTCTTAGTATGATTTTTATTTATTTATTTATTAAAGTAATAAACATTTTACTATAATTTTATAATTTTTGAATACATGTTTGGAACTTTATTCATAGTTCTTAATTATCAATCATGTTTTTGACTAATTTTTGATAGATTTTATCATAATAATATAATTATGGTGTTTTAATACCATTATATAATAATATATTATATTTATTTTAGTTATTTTTATTTAATTGCTATGACACCCACAGAGATTCTGAAACCTTTCTGAAAAACCATTCCGGCGGGAAAATAGAAAAAGGCGATTAGGGTATATACTCATCTATTGACATTGTAGCGAAGCTAATCCCATCGAAATCCGATAGCCATGTCCGGAGAAGCTTCGACCAGCCGCCGTAAGAGGCAACGTGTTCCTTCCAGTGTTGAATCCGTAGAAAATGGCGGAGGCGATGCGGTGGCGCGATCTGGGACATTGTTCGAGCTAGATCTACTCGATTGTCCCATTTGTTGTCACGCACTCACGTCTCCTATCTTCCAGGTATTGTTTCTTACCTCTTCCTCATCACTCACTCTTCCTTCTTTGGGTTTGTTTGAGAATTTTGAAAACTGTTGTGATTTTGGGTTTATGTATGATTTTGATGAGAATGTTGCATATGTGTTAGACTTTTAGGATTACCGTAATTAGCTTTAAATCCATGCCTTAAAGATGTTTAATTTCGTTATAGTCACTGAAATGTTGGAGAATGAGTCTGTATATGACTTACCAGTATTTGGTTATAGTTTCAGAGACTTGTAATCTGAATAACTGAGTATTGTGAGTTTTTGTGTGTATCAGTGTGACAATGGACATATAGCTTGTTCTTCTTGTTGTACTAAACTGAGGAACAAATGCCCTTCTTGCGCTTTGCCGATTGGTAACTTTCGATCTAGGATAATGGAGAGAGTTGTTGAAGCAGTCATGGTCACATGCCCAAATGTGAAACATGGTTGCACTGAGAAGTTTTCTTATGGGAAAGAGTTGATCCATGAGAAGGATTGCAGGTTCGCTTTGTGCTACTGTCCTGCACCAAACTGCAACTATTCGGGGGTGTATAAGGATCTCTACAGTCACTTCTACGTTAACCACTATGACACATGGAATCAAATCGGGTGTGGCAATTTCGCTGGTGCATGGCTACGTATCAGTGAGAAGATTTTGGTCCTTCAATATGGACAGGGTCCCTTGATTGCGGTTCAGTGTTTCAAGGAGACACAAGGAATGTATGTGACTGTGAACTGTATAGCACCTTGTGCTCCAGGAGTTGGGGAGTTATCCTTTGAGCTCTCGTACAAGATGCCGATGGGAGGTAACAGCACTATGATGTTTAAGTCAGAGGAGATGAATAGGATTCAGAAAGTGAGTTTCCAAACTCCGGAGAAGGACTTCATGTTAGTTCCTTATTATTTCTTGGGTGATTTCTCTACATTGAAGATGGAAATTTGCATACGCAAGTTAAAAAAAGATGAAGAAGAAGCTGATGAAGATGAAGAATCTGAAGAAGAAGAAGATGATGATGATGATGATGATGATGATGATGAAGAAGAAGATGCTGATGAAGAAGAGTAATAATCATCATATCATATCCATTGTAGGTCGTTCTGTTCATAACTTCATCTACCCTTTAAATACATTTCTGATGTTTTTCTGCAGCTACTTTAGTTTGTCATCTATGCACTCTAAACGAATAAGTTTCATTGCTCTGAGAATTTTACAGGGCTTTATTTGATTCTGCAAGAATAATTTCTCAGCTTTTAAAACCTTAACTCTGTTTTTGGAGTTTCATTAGATAATTTAGATGCTATACTTTGCACAATGTGTTTTTCTGATGATCCATGATTTTGAGGATCTCTGCATTGATAATAGAGATTTGGTTACATTACTCATTGCTAATAAAGTTAGGAACCAACTATTGTCCTCTGCTAATGAGGTTATCAATATGTTCCAAGATATCTATTTTTTTTCTACTTGTATATTTTTAGTGTATAAGACAGTCTAGCATTTTCATGCATATTCAAGTTCTTTCAGCTATGTTTATTTTTACATAGTGACAATGAGCTAAACTTGAAGCAGAATAGGTAACGTATAAGAATCTAAATTACAAACATGGACCTGAAAAGAAGGAGCATAAAAAGCTTTATAGATCAAAAGTACTTGCTGTCAAAAAGCATCGTTCATATCAAATTCTTCGTTCATGTTAAGGTCTGTGTTGTTTGTCCTCCATGGTAAGTGCTTGTTGGTCAATTGTTGCGACTTGCGAGATGAGGCATAAACGATTCAGACACAGTTTGGTCTAATTGAATCATTTTTGGAACCGTTTGTGTCATCAATTCATCACCAACTGCAAAAGCTGCAGGTTTACATGTATGTATTAGATGGCCTGAAGTAACGTATAAAAAGATATCGTGCTACTTCACACTTGATTTTTGAGTTAGAAACTCATGAACTTTGTTTATTACATATGGAACGAGTCAATGAGAGTTTAGCTTTTTGCTAGTAACTCACTTCTTTGATGATCTCAGGACCTGGCATGTTTTGACAAGAAGGCTCATGGTTTTTTGGAGGACTAGGAGAATTAACAAAAGATAGAGCAAGTGAGAACGAATCAACAATGGTGCTCATAATTGGTTCTGTTGAAACTAAGCTTATTTCGAGGTTTTCGAGGAGGAGTGATGCGACAGCCTTGTATTCAATGTTGGAAAACATTTTTTTGTTAGTCTTTGAGTTATGTGTCTCATTTTAATTTTATGCTGCATGTCATTATTGTAGTAGAAAGGAAACGTTTGATATTCCAAACTCTGGAAACGTTTCAGCGGGAAAAATAAGAGAAGGTAACTAGGGCTAACGCACCTTTTCTTTATATACATTGCGAAGCGAGACTCTTTGGATTCCAGACTTAACCCCTTCCAAAAATTCCAATAGCCATGGTGAAAGGCACGAACGCCGAGCAAGCCCTCGCCAGAGAAGAAGCTTCGAGCAGCCGTCCAAAAAGACAAAGAGTTCCTTCCATTGTTGAAGAAGAAGGCGAAAATGGTGGAGGAGATGTGGTAGTACGATCTGGGACGTTGTTCGAGCTAGATCTTCTCGATTGTCCTATTTGTTGTAACGCACTCACCATTCCTATCTTTCAGGTCTTCTCTTCTTACTTCACCACTCAGAGTTTTGAATATTTGTTGTGGTTTATGATTTTGGGGAAAATGTTGTTTGCTTTTGGTGATTACAGTGACTTAACTAAAAATTCATGCTTTACAAATTTCAATTTCATTACAGTAGTTGGATGATTTTGGGGAAAATGTTGTTTGTATCTGAATAACTAAGTATTGTGAGTTTTTTGTGTCTCAGTGTGACAAAGGACATATAGCTTGTTCTTCTTGCTGTACTAATGTAAGTAACAAATGCCCTTACTGCTCTTTGGCAATTGGTAACTATCGGTCTAGAATAATGGAGAGAGTTGTTGAAGCATTCATTGTCCGATGTCCCATTGTTGCTGGAGAAGCGTCGAGTAGCCGCCAAAAGAGGCTACGAGTTCCCTCCATTGATGAAGAAAACGGCGAGAATGGTGGAAGAGATGTGGTTGTGCCATCTGGGACGTTGTCCCAGCTAGATCTTCTCGATTGTCCTGTTTGCAGTAAAGCACTCAAGATTAGTATCTTTCAGGTCTTGTTACTACTTCTCTTCTTCCTGGTTGATTTGGAGTTTTGAAAACTGTTATGATTTTAGGATCACGCTGATTAGCTAGAAACTCATGCCTTACAAATGTAAATTGCCTTAGAGTAATTAGATGATTCAGAATTCTAAAACTTTGTGGTTGCATTAGGAAGATGATAATTGAAGGAAATGAAGAATGTAGTCATGTGGTTATGTGTGAGCGTTACCAGTTTAGATTTGTGTAAGCTTGTATTTGGTTCTAGTTTCATATGCCTGTAGTCCGAGTTACTAACTCTGTGTGACTTGCTTTTCAGTGTGACAATGGACATGTAGCTTGCTCTTCTTGCTGTATTGAACTGAGGTACAAATGCCCATCCTGCTCTCTGCCTATTGGTAACTACCGATGCATAATAATGGAGAAAGTTGTCAAAGCAATCATTGTTCCTTGCCAAACGCCAAAATGGCTGCACCGAGACATTCTCTTATGGCAACGAGTTAGTCCATGAGAAGAAATGCAGCTTCGCTCTGTGCTATTGTCCTGCACCAAACTGCAACTACGCGGGTGTGTACAAGGATCTCTACAGTCACTACGCTGCTAACCACAAAAAATTATGGACACGTTTCAGTTGTGGCTATTCCATGCATGTATGCATGGACTTCGAGTCGAAAAGTTTGGTACTTCAGCAATATTCAGATGGTCCATTGGTTGTGCTTCAGTGTTTCAAGGAACCACCACAAGGATTGTTTTGGACTGTGAATTGTATAGCACCTTCTGCTCCAGGAGTTGGAAAGTTCTCCTATGAGCTATCCTACTCGACGGCAGGTAACACTTTGACGTTTAGATCGTCGGAGATGAATCGGATTCAGAAAGTGAGCTTCCAAACTCCGGAGAAGGACTTCATGTTTATTCCTGAATATATCTTGTGTCCGATGGGTTTGTATAAGGGTACTTATATTTGTATCCGCAGCCTAGAAGAAGAAGAAGAAGAAGAAGAAGACAATGAAGACTAAGAGGAGGAATGATCATATCCTTCTAATGTATTTCATATCACTAACCTGCCGAAGTTCTCAGTCTCTCTTTTGTTGTCCTTTTTGCTTAGTTTTGTTCCATGTTGTGAGGTTGTTCTGTAATGAAGGTTATAGTCCTTCTGAAGGACTAGGTTTGATTCTTCTAACTTTCTCTGATGATATTCATATTTGGTGAGAACGTTTTTGCTAGTCTAAGGAAAACTCGTTGATGTCGAAAATGATTCAAGAAGTTTATACTATGTTGTTGTCTTTCCCATCTCTGAATGTTTCAGGTAATCAATCTCCACCATGATAACATAAAAAGCTTAATAGCTTTATTGTTTAAAACCTGGAAAGGTTTCTAATCAAAAGCATCAACGTTTTCAAAACAACATCAGGTCTTCCGATGAAAATAGAGGAAATTCATTCCCCCAAAAGACTTCATCATCCACCAAATAATCATTAATATCATATTCTTGGTTCATGATATGGTTAGCTTCGTCCTCCATGAGAACAGCTTGTTCACCAATTGTTGCAAGTTGACGCATAACCGATTCAGATACAACTTGGTCGAAGTTTATCATTTCAGAGCCATACGTATTATCATGCACCCCAAAGGCTTTACATGTATGTTGTCCCAAATAAGTGGTTCTGTAAACTGGAGGACTGTCTTGGATCATCTGCACCCGCTTTGTAGCATAGCAGTTTTGGTCTTTTGCATAGGCACAACGATAGTAACACCTGTAAATTATCACACTTGTAATTACATGTCTTTCCATAGAACAGAGAAGAGCATTGACTCTGTTTTTTTATGTACATGCCATTTGCTCTGTTTTTGTAGTCTACCTAATTGACTAACCTTTGGTACAAAGAGGTTTTGATGGTTTTTTGTCCATATTTCCTCCAGGTGAAGCCGTCATCAAGGCGGGGATTGGGGGAATCATCTCTGTAAATCTCTAAACCTTTTACTCCGCAAATCTTCCTGCGATGTTGTAGTATAAACTCATGAACTTTGTTTATAACATACGCACCGAGTGTTTAGCTTTTTGTTGGTAAATGGTAACTTACTTCTTTGATGATCTTTGAGGCACAAGACCTGCCATGTCTCGAGAAGAAGACTCATGGTGTGGTTGACGATTAGGAGAATTCACAGAAGATAGAGCTAGTGAAAAGGAATCAAGAATGGTGTTAATGAGAGGTTCTGTTGAAACAGAGCTAACTTTACAGTTGTCGAGGACCGTCTTGAGGATGTTAGCGCATCCCTGGCCATGAAGGAGTGCTGCCACAGCCTTGTGATCGATGTTTGAAAACATTTTCTGGTTTAGATTCTGAAATCTTGTTTGGTTCTTACTATATATACAAAAAAAAGTTCTCTAGTGGACACCAATTTTTTAAGTTTATAGCGTGGAAACTTCAATATTTGAAAGTTCCCTAGCTCGAAAATGTTTTTAAAATCTTAAACTTAGTCCACAATTCTCTTTTTTTCTCCAGATCCTTTCCCACTTCGGCCCTACATAAAATATAATCACTTTCGGTATTCATAGTTTCTCAGTCTAATGCAAATCCATTTTTTAGTCCTTCCATAAATGTCTTATGTTGTTTCTTTATGTCATGACGAAAGAACATGGGCCATGATCAAGGGACAGAGATAAGAGAAAGAAAAAGACAAAGACAAGTAGGGAGATGAGACTATGAGAGGATTTAGTGTCACAATAAATAAATCAAACTATAAAAAGTAGACTTGTCTTCTTCTCTTTTTTTGTCTATATGGGAGATTTCAGAAACGACCAAGATAAGGCAGCTAGCAAAGGTAGAAAACGTCAACAACATTAAAGAAATCTTCTTCTTGTTTTTTTGTTCCTTCAATAAAAGTATGAGATTTACACACATGTTCAATGTTGACTAAAGAAAAAAAAAGACATGCTTAATTTGCTTCCCTTACGTCATATTCTTCGTACGTCACATTGTAGTTATATTCTTGTTTTCCTATCATGGTCTTCCAGTCGAGGACAAATGAAGAGAGAAGATGACGAAACCACCGAAATTTGTAGTAAAATTATATATGTATTTTCTTAATGCAGATCTAGTTTGTGCGTGTAGGGGAAAAAAACAACAATAACAATAATAAATGTTTTTTTTAGTAATTTTTCATTAATTTTTATTTAAATTAAATTTATATTACGATGATAGGTGTTTAATAAAAATGCAGTCTGGATAAATATTTTCTACGATTCAGTCTTTTCACTAAATTCTTCATAAATAGTGAACTATTGCAATATTTATTTTACGAATAGCTGTAATTTTTATTTTAAACGTTTGTAACCATTTAGTTGAACTATATAACATTTAATTTATTCCAAAAAAGTAATTTTAAATTTATTTTATAAATTATTATAACATTTAGTGATCTATGATTACATTTTCGGTGTAATTTATCATAAATTATTATATTTGTTATTAAAAGTATATTTTAAATAAATAGTAATCGTTTATTTGTAATATTTGATTTATTTGACTAATTATTGTAACTTTTAGTTTAAACACAATTCTCGTTTTTTCTCCTGATCCTTTCCCACTTCAGGCCCTACATATAATATAATCACTTACTTTCGGTATTCATAGTCTTTTTTCATTGAAAGCTGCTAATTCTAATACAACAAATCCATTTTTTTATTCCTTCCATAAAAGTCATGTTGTTTTCTTTATGTCGTTACGATTTACGAAAGGATAGTAGTAGGACCTAAAAAGTAAAAAGCAAGGAAAGAGATCAGAGAAAGAAAAAGACAAAGACACGTAAAGTCGTAAGGAGATCAGAGGGCTCATTCAAATTAGGATTATCTTTTTTTTTTTAATACAAACCTAACATATGAAAATAACACGAATGGATAATCTACGTTGTGTCGGAAAAAAGAGAGGATAATCCTGCATTTAATGAAAATTCTGTTTGATACAACTTGTTTATTTAAATATTTTCATTTGTTTATTTAACTAATATTTTTGACCAAAAAAACAAAAAAAAACTTTGGTTAACGTTGTTACAAATTTGTTTGTTTAATTTTCTTTAAAAAAACTGACGACAAAAAAATAAAAATAAAAATAAAAAATAATTTTCTTTAAAAAAACTAACTAAATTGTTATCATTTGAACTTTAAATTGTTCAGCCCCATTTCTAGTGAAATCATAATTTAGTTCCCATCAAATTCTGAAATTCAGTAGAATTAAATTAAATTAAGTTACATTTTAGACCATGTTGATAATGTCACATAATCCCTCCATAACCAATGTTATTATTTTCGTGATATGTCTCTAAAAGGGTCATGATTTTTCATAATTAAACTAATCACAGATTAGTTAGATGAGCTAGTGGTCCTTTTGTGTAGGTCCTATGAAAGTTGAGCAACATATTATTGACTTTATTATCATAGCCAATCAACAGGATAAGAGCGCAAAATTTATCATTTTCTATACAAGCTAATTCTATCAAATCAATAATCCATGACAATTTTTTTTTTATAACAAACCATGACAAAATGTTTAATATTGTTCTTTTACGTCATATTCTTCTTACGTAACAGTGTACGTCATTACGCAAGAGAAATAGAGAAAGACATTCTTGTTTTCCCATCATGCATGGTCTTTCACTCGAGAGAAAGGAAGACGAAACCACCGAAAAAGGTGAAAATGAGAGGGTAAAGTATATTTTTGACTTGAATCAAAGTTTAACAAGTCCACCGCAAATGATTTTTTTGTTGTTGTTGCTAAGATCACAAATAATAGATGTTTTTAACTAAAAAAATTTGGTTATATATCTTTTAGAGCAACAATAACAAAAAGAAATGGAAATAAACTAAGGTGTTTTATACCGGGACGGATTCAGAATTGTATTACTTGGGTCAAGTTGTTCAAAACACTACGTCATTAAAACAAATTGGGCTATATTCAAATATAAGAAAACCCCAAAATATTAACTAAAATTTTGAAATTTCGGGAGGTTAGCTAACCCTCCTGTAATACACATGGGTCCACCACTGGTTTTATAGCGATATCGGTTATCTGGGGTGAACAAACCCAGTTCAAAAACTAGAGTTACTATCGTGAAAATGGATTTCGAACCAAAAACTAGAGAGAATATTGAAACCGCACTACAAATTAAAAACGGCATGTTGCGTCATTTATGTATATGGTTTACGTCAATGTTAGTTATCAACTAACTGCTGTTAATATCCTTCCCATTTTTCAATTTTACGTCATTTAAGTGATGTTGAATAAGTGACGTGTTCAAGCTTTTTTTTTAGTGATATTAATACCTACGGATGGAGCAACTGTTACAGATTCTACGATCGGTTACTTTGAACAAATTCTCTACTAAAATTTTAGATTTTATGATATGCTAAATTTTATGCAGAATCTTTTGCATGCACATCAAATACGTACGTATGATACATCAAAATATAATTATTAAACTGATATATTTATAAATCCACTTGCATGGGAGAAATAAGAGAAAGATATAGGGTCAACTGCAATAAAATAAATGGTAGGAATGCGTAAAACAGAGTAAAAACATTCTATTTTCTCGTTACCCACTTTCGCTATGACGGTATCCACAATGTTTTGTTCTTTCGTGCTAATGAAAAAGAGGGAAGTAGGGTAAAAGTCATTAAAAAAAAAAAATTAATCAATTTTAATATAATCTTTTCATAATTAACTAATCATAATTAAATTTGATGTATCATACGTACGTATTTTGATGTGCATGCAAAAGATTCTGCATAAAATTTTAGCATATCATAAAATCTAAAATTTTAGTAAAAAAAAAAAGTAATCAATTTCTCTGTCCGTGTAGATACGCAGCCCATTTTGGACTAATTTGTCGTGATAGCATCATCATCACTGTATATGGATTTTAAATATATATTTTTTTGGTTTTAATAAATATAATATTATTTACAAACTGAATCAAAGCTTTTATTTAATAAAACGAATACGATATTCATTTAAAATCATAAAACACTTGTTAATGCTACAAAATTTATACTCTATATAAAAAATTTTAGTGTAAAGTATTTATTTATCTTTATATTATATTATAGTCATGTTAATTTTTGTCATTAGAGATTCTTTTTGTGGAGTACTGCTATGGAATTTTTTTTTTTTTGGTATCAATGTTAAGTTGCTGTGGAAATTTTGATAACGTACAGCGAAGACATTTGATTTTGCTATATTTGGGATGTAGCCGGTAGCTTTTGTAATACTGTCTATAGCAAGACCGGATGATCAGTCTTAATGTTGTAGACATATTTGGCTGTGGAAAGACTTTACAGCAACAACCAATCATCCCTTTTGTTTTTTTAGATCTCCTGTTATTCAACTAATAATTTCTAATTAAATATCTTTCTCGCTGTGGAAAAAAATTGGGTTTATGAGAAAGATGATAACTTTGGATGATCGCCGATTTTGACATTGACAAAGAAGATAGAGACTGATGTTCACGCGCTTTATCTAC
>Ga0041059_1002620_pt1 | contig 13238 bp, 1 predicted proteins | sample AraColnosormetaG_FD_56232 | JGI IMG/M metagenome (GOLD analysis project Ga0041059, IMG submission 56232) | Arabidopsis roots microbial communities from North Carolina, USA - Col MF nosort | ecosystem: Host-associated > Plants > Roots > Unclassified | place: USA: North Carolina | collected 2013-09-02 | reverse complement strand
AGTTTCTTTGAGTAATAAAGCTCTTAATGAGCTATCTAATTTCAGTTTTATATTTCTCTTAATAAGCTCATTTGAGCATAAATATCATTGCTTTAGAAATGATAACAAAAACATTAGTCGGAGACATATTAAAAACGAGATCTAACACTATAACTAGAGATGACAACCGAAAAAATGATACATTGACAATTTCCCCCAAATTTCCGCATGAGAACATTGAGAAGAAATCAAGTGTTGAAAAGTACATTCGGGACAAAAACAAAATCTCCAGTCTTAATCATTGAGTTTGGGTCTTTCCTCTCATCAGCGGAATTCCTGCCAATTATTCTAATCATTCCACAAATTTCTTATAAAGTAGAGGAAAGAAGATAAATCATTGAGCTTGGGTCTACAAAACTGATTAATTGATAATAATTATCTGACCTTTTTCATACTGATCAATATGATAATTTAATAATGTTGTGATTGCTGAAGACAAAACTATATATGACAACAAATTAATTATATGTCTTATAACGGAAATATCAAAGTTTTGTATTCTTATTTATCGTTTAAAGATTCCACAGTAACCATGATTAAAAATGTACCAGAATGATTCAAATATAGTCATTCGATCGACCACTAGATCCCAATGAATTGGTCGACAAATAATCTTTAATAACAGATCAAACGTTTAGTTGTTTCGTTAGAGATATTAAGCTATTAAATAAAGAGATACGAGTTTAAATTCCATGCTAAATGTAATTTTGAGTCACGTACATACACTTTCAAAGTCATGGTCAACATCAAACTCAAAGTCACATTCCATAGTGATTCCTTCTAATTGAGTATTGCCAGTTTCAAAATGAAACATGTGTAATACTATGTGAATCGAATCCTATAGATAAATGGAAGAAAAATAAATTGTAAAGCGAAATTAAATGTTTACCGTATATAAACATTTACGTGTATAGTAAGGCACGTATTTATCATTCTCGAAAAGGAAAAGAATAGAAGTCAATGGGTGCAAGTAATGAGGGTATTTATGTCATTTAGGAAATGGATTACCCCAGCTCACACGGCAAGTAAGTCGATAACGAACAAGGCTCGTGACCGGACCATGACTAGAGTCGATATCCAAATCCAACGAACTGACATATAAACGGGTTTTGCGTGAAACAACGAATAACACGTTCACACTAAACTTATATTTTATTTTTAATTGATGTATATGGTTTTCACTTTTTAGCTTATTTAAAATTCGCTTTCATAGTTTTGTTTTTATGCATTTACATTGAGTTTTTAGAGTATTTTTACCGTCTTTTGTTCTTCGTTTCAAATTAGAATCTTGTCAGTAATTGTGAAATTAGAATCTTTTCAGTAATTGAATGTGTGTGCAGTTGAAAACAAGGTTATCGATCTCTAGTTTGATTTAACACAAAACATGAGATAATGCTCAAAAGATTTTGATCCATCAATTTGATATCCTCTTATTGATCATTCTATTCTACAAAAAAAGTAGTTTTACTTTTGTTAGGACAAGAAGCACAAAAGACCAAATTTGGTTAGATAACACAAATGATGGTTTGAGCGGTTCAACAACACAAATTTGGTACGTAACTACTCTGTTTGCTTATAACAACAATACTCTTAAATGTAACCACCAATATGCTAAAGATATTGTTCCACTTTTCAACAAAGTAATAATAATATTGTTCGACCAATATACTAGCACTGCAAATGATCAGGTGAAAATAAATAATTTTTCATCTTTTTCATTTTAAATGGTAAAAATTAGTTGAATAATTTTTTGTCTAACCAATGTAATGGTTCGAGTACATATATATATGATATATGTAATAAAGAAACATAGAACAATATGTTTGTAATTAAACTTGTACATGTACATATATATATATATATACATAATACATAATCAAATTTCATCTCACGAAAAAGGTGGATAATCACAATCTCAAATATTATGTTAATAAGAATTTTCGGAAGATCAACATCAATGATCCAATTTTCTCAATCAGACATTATTTTCCTAAATTTGCATCAATTTTGTTCTAGTTGACTAATTGACCCAACAAAAAAAAACAATATTATTCGATTCAATAGAAGTGTATATTCTAATAACATTGTTTTCTTTTTATAATAATGAAAACAAAACGACTTTGATCAAATTGTTATGCTGTCCACTCACACACGCATCATCAATAAATAAAGAAAAAAAAAACTCAAACCCGGTCAAAGATATCCCAATTGCTCGTTGACCATGATAAGGACATATCCGTCATTTTAATCTTCCCACGCTTTTCCTCAAGGGCTTATTCGTCTTTAAACAAAAAAATAGACATCCACTGGGCACGTATCTTCTTCTTCTTCCTCGTCTTTAATCAAAACCAATTTATTACTCTGATTGTTATTTCGCAATTCGGTATAATTCAAACGGGAGATTTCGTTTTCCGATCATCACCGATCAACTTCTTCGCCGGAGAACAAATAAGTTTCAAAGCTTCTTTTGACGATTAAAGTAGAATAAACAGAAATTGAATCCATGAAGAAGATAAAGAGAAACCTCAGAGAAGAAGAAGAAGGTAATTGATAAATCTAAAACACTAATTAGACTCTATAATATCGGCCATTAATGGAGGAATCAGTTTCTCTCTCTCTCTCTCTGTTTCTCTATGTGTATTTATTTTGGTGTGTACCGTTGGGAAGCTTGAGAGCTTTTAATAGCTCAACCAATTTCCAAGTGGTCTCTCTCTCTCGAGGTCTTAGGGTTTTAGCTGTTGACTTGTCGCAGCTTCACTGGAGAATTGAATGAATTTTCTTATGGTTTCAGGAAGGTGATGAATGTTGAGATCGATTTTTGATTTCAATCAACGTTCAACGAAGATGGTGATGATTTCTCATAAGTTGGATTTGATTTTGGTTTTCATAATCGTAATCGGAGGATCTATTTTCCGACGAGTTTCTGCTAATTTCACCGTACCTTGTAACGGAAGATGCGGTGGATTGACTCTGCCTTATCCTTTCGGGTTTTCAAACGGTTGTTCGATCCGATTCGATTGCTCTGCGGCGGAGAAACCGATGATCGGAGACTTTTCCGTTCAAAACGTGACGGAAAACAGTATATTTGTCGGTCTCTCTCACAATTGTACTCGGAAGATTGAAGATATGAATCCGCTTTTCGGCGAGAATTTCGCACCAACGTCGGAGAACAGTTTCTTGATGGAGAATTGTAACCGTACCACCGATGGTTGCTCTATCAAGCAGAAGTTTCTGGAGAATGTGCTGAAACTCAAAAGTTGTGATGCTACTGGAAACATAAGTTGTTTTTCTTTAGATAGTAATTCGAGTTCGAAGAACTCAGCTAAGTTTTTCAGTATGAAGACATTAAGGAACAGCTCGTGTAGTTTGTTGTTCTCGTCGATAGCTTTCGAGTCTGTAGGTGTGAATGCGGGTATAGCGTTAGAGTTTGAGCGAGTTCGGTTAGGTTGGTGGCTTAAGGGAGGTTGCGAGAGCGGAACTTGCGCGGCTAACACCGATTGTACAGACGTTGAAACTCCTCATGGATATGCAGGACACCGGTGCTCATGTCTTGACGGTTTCCACGGTGACGGATACACCAACCCTTGCCAGAGAGGTTAGTCAAATCTAGTCTTTGTTTCAACATAAGTACATAACGTCTCTTGTTTTCGAAATTCGCGAAGCTGTTTTTGCTAACTTGTTTACTCTATACTCTTTGCAGCACTACCGGAGTGCCGTGGTTCCAAGCTCGTCTGGAGACATTGTAGATCTAATCTTATTACTATTGTAGGAGGTAATGGTCGCTTTAGTGTTTGTTTGGTGGTTCAATGTTTTGTTCATTTTGGATCTTTGACTAAGTTTATTCATTTGCTATATATAGGAACTGTTGGTGGAGCGTTTTTACTAGCTGCCTTGGCTTTTTTCTTCTTTTGTAAGCGGAGACGGTCTACTCCTTTGAGAAGTCATTTAAGCGCAAAGCGTCTTTTGTCTGAAGCTGCAGGGAACTCGAGTGTCGCCTTTTTCCCTTACAAGGAAATCGAGAAAGCGACAGATGGTTTCTCTGAAAAGCAGAAGTTAGGAATAGGTGCATATGGTACGGTCTATAGAGGAAAGCTCCAAAATGATGAATGGGTTGCTATCAAAAGACTTAGACATAGAGATTCAGAAAGTCTTGACCAAGTCATGAATGAGATCAAGCTTCTTTCCTCTGTGAGTCACCCGAATCTTGTCCGTCTCTTAGGATGTTGTATAGAACAAGGCGATCCAGTTCTCGTTTATGAGTACATGCCGAATGGAACTCTATCTGAACATCTACAAAGAGATAGAGGGAGTGGTCTTCCATGGACCTTGCGTCTCACTGTTGCTACTCAAACAGCTAAAGCAATCGCGTATCTCCACTCTTCAATGAACCCACCGATCTATCACCGTGACATCAAATCTACCAATATCCTTCTTGATTATGATTTCAACTCCAAAGTTGCGGATTTCGGACTCTCTAGACTGGGAATGACGGAATCTTCTCACATATCAACGGCTCCTCAAGGGACTCCTGGTTATCTTGACCCGCAGTACCATCAATGCTTTCATCTCTCTGATAAGAGCGACGTCTACAGCTTTGGAGTCGTCCTTGCCGAGATTATAACGGGATTGAAAGTCGTTGATTTCACACGTCCACATACCGAAATCAACCTAGCGGCTCTTGCTGTTGACAAAATCGGGTCAGGTTGTATCGATGAGATAATAGACCCGATTCTTGACTTGGATCTCGACGCATGGACTCTCTCATCCATACACACGGTGGCTGAGCTTGCATTTCGATGCTTAGCCTTCCACAGTGACATGAGACCGACAATGACCGAAGTAGCGGACGAGCTTGAACAGATAAGACTCAGTGGTTGGATTCCAAGCATGAGCTTGGATTCACCAGCCGGTTCTCTCCGTTCATCTGATCGAGGAAGCGAAAGATCAGTTAAACAATCATCAATAGGAAGCAGAAGAGTCGTTATCCCTCAGAAACAACCTGATTGCCTCGCATCCGTCGAAGAGATTAGCGATAGCTCACCCATCTCAGTTCAAGATCCTTGGTTAAGTGCACAAAGCTCACCGTCTACAAATACATTGCTCGGTAACATTCCAAGATGATAGTATGATCTCAAAACACGATTACCACTTTCTTGTTTATATAAGTCCCTCTTTTGTGTAGCTTTCACAATCATTCAGTGTTTATAATGCTAAGTAGAGAGATTAACAATGGTGAAAACAGGTTTATACATGAGTTATAATGTAAACGATCTTGAAACAAGATCTTTCAACCAGTACCACAATGTTTAGTAAGAATCTTCCAATCTAAGGCTAATATCTATCTTTTTTTTCCTGATCTTACATATCAAATAGAGGTTATATCTTAATTTTATTTTCATTTTCAAAAATAAGTAATTAAAAGAAAAAATGTTAAAAAGTGTATCTTTACTTTTAAATTTTTATGCATTAAACAGACTAACAGAGGCTTGGTTACAAAATGTATTTTTAAAATGTTAAACCAGTTTAGAAAATATTAGTGGTTATATATTATATGGTTGGTTTTGGTTGACTTGAGAAACAGATTATGTAATGTTAAATTGGTTTTGATTAGATTTAAAACGCGTTTTGAGATATTATTGTCTGATAAGTTGCTAATGAATTTAGGTAGCCAACCAACCTTAGTTTTATACAATGTGGAGTAGGAACCGAAACAACAAAATAATATGATACACTGTATAGGAAGTTTCTTCTAAAGAAAGATATTTAGGAAGTTTGTTGATTAACTTGTAAAAAAGAAACTAAAGTAAAAATTGCAATAATTGCATATCCTATAGAAATAGATAGGTGCCAGATTTTAATATTAGGTACGATTTCTGAATTTTTTTAGATATCGTTAGTCAATCCATCACGGCACCAAAAAGTCTATATTCCACTATCATTTCCTAAGGTAACGTTTTTTTGCTGACATTTATCATAATCTTGTTACAAAACAGAAATATACATATGTTGCTGTAAAGAATAATATAAATATATTTCCGGCTTAGTTGATAAACGTGTTAGTTTCTATAAGAAGAAAAACACTGTATTCGAAGGACGTAACACAGTGGAGGAAGCACGGCTCTTATTTGGGCAATATAGGTTTCATGGGGACTAGGATACCGCTCTCTAATATTCTAAGGTGATAACAAAATCATCAACCACGTTATCAATGCGAACATCAATAATATTCGACTCAAACACTATATAGAGACAATACAACATTGGAAAAGTGGTTTCATGAACTCAAGATTTACTTTCACCCATCGTGAACAAAATAATTGTGCAGACCTGCTAGCGATAAAAGCTATTATAAGTCCACAACTTTGGTTTTTGTATCATACATACCCTTTCTTTCTCATGTCTCTTGTAAACAATGATTGTGATTTCCATCACTAATTAAAGTTTTAGAAGGAAGAAAAAAACAGCTGTTAACTGTAATTAGTAAAGCAGTATATTGACATCTAATTTTCTTTCTGTCAACAGTCCTTTAGTTTTTTTTTTCAATTTAATATTTTTAGCTAATATCTTAAATTTGCATTTTTAATAATCTTGCTTAAATACGAAAATAAAGCCCAGTGAATCCTAAACTACTATCCCACACCTTTGATCTATCAACTAGGACCGGTCCTGAACGGTGTGCCTGCATTTTTAAGATTCTCTATGTTTATTTTTTATAATTTTCTCCTTAACTTTAAGGTTTTTTTAGATATATTTTTTGATTACTCGAGTTAGATATTTATATGCTTTTGAGTTTTGATACACGCCCTTCCTTTTGTGGTTCCTATCAAAGATTATTGCACACAATCAATCATCTTGAGTTGTGTTAACCTTTTTTATTTTCGTGGATGTTGATTCTTCAATATTGCCTGTATATATACCTAATCAATTACCATTTATCATAATCCAAGGGATGATGCATGCAAGATATTTTCTTATTAATTAATTAATAAATGATAAAACAAATATCTATTTGGTACTTGTAACACAGTACTTAGTTAACCCAATGAAATTTACGTACTATAAACTTTACTTAATTAGCCTAACTAAGTGCCTAATTCTAACACTAGACACTAGTTGTACACGTTACAGGTACGTCAAGAAAATATATCGGACGCATATAAAGTTAATGTAGCTGCAATATTAACGCAAATTTTGAAACCTGTAAAATAGATGATTCTTATAAAGATCATCTCCCAAGAGCATAAATATTTACCAAAAAACAAGAGTATAAAATAATTTATTTTTTTATTTGTTAATTGTTATTCTGTTTGGCTATGATATATATATTAGAACCGCAAGATAACAATGGAAACATAAATTACGAAGCGACAACCATTATTAAGAGACCAAACCAAATTATACTATTTACAATATGAGAAAACAGCATGACTCATGCATAACTGAATTAGGTCTCCAAAGTGAACAACCTTTGGTTGATGGAACAATGTAGGCAAGGGAAAAAGAGTAGGAGAAATCCAGATTAATAAATTCAATTTTCTATCAGGTCTTGATCAAGTGGCCAACACCAGGGCTGTGACCTGGTTCAGTAGACCGGAAAGCATTGAGACCATAAATATCCTTGCTCCTCCTCGTCTTGATGCTTCCTTGAAGCTCCTCTGGGGGAGTGTCCTTGTGATGGTGCTGCTGCTGCTGATGATGATGATGATGATGATGGTGATGGCTTGAACGTTTCTTACATGAATAATCTTCTGAGTGATGACACCTAAAACGGCTACCTTGCGCCTCGTCGATGAGTTCGCAGAAAAGGAGTACTATAGTAAGGAAAAGGTAAATTACACGACGTGTCTTTGCCATATCCAAAACTACAAATATATAAAAATAAGGTTTAAAAGTCTTTGATCGTGAGTAGTAGCAATATATATGATATATGTGTATTATGAAAGGTTTAATAATGATTTAGAGTTTGAGGTTGAATCTGTGGCTATTTAAAGACAAAGTGGACTTAAACGATTGATTCCGATGTTTCTAAGTTATTGATGGAAAACGACCGTACCTTTACTGTTCGTGGAGCATGCAAGACCCCATGATTGTAATCTAGGACTTATAATATACATAAATACTTTATTCTCGTACCATTTAACTTTGGAAAATTGTTGTTAGTATATATATGATTTTTATTTGAATGACATATTGTTCTTAGTTATTCCATGTGAATCTAGATGTGGGTTTAAGCAGAGTATTTGATGCCTATAGATGGTTTTATATTAAAAATATATTATTTGTCTTCTTCACCGCAAATTTTGCATGACCATAACAAAAATATGCTAGAGCTTAAAAGCTTTTCGGGGTGACATTTTTGTTCGTATATAACGTTTCTTTTTTTCTCTTTAAAAAACAAGAGTTTTAATTGTTTGAGAAAAGAAAAAATTGTTTGGGATTCTTTGTCTTATTATCTGTTTCTTACAGTACTTTTTTTCCTTTTCCTCCTTTTTTTGGTTCAAACTTTCATTATACACTCTCTCGGCTACCAAAGCTTAAGGCGGTGATTAAAGTTAAGAATTGTAGAGTTAAGATTAAAGTTAACTCTAGATTATAGAATTTGGAAGTTACTAATAAAATTTAAAGATATTATTTGAACAAAATATAAAAAGAAAACATGGGTTAGAGACCTATTTTGCCCCTTTAACAGAGAGAATGCGACCTACACCATATTTTCATTTTTAGTAGTAATTCATAATTTTTACTCAAAAAATTTCAGGTCTTAGGTCCATGTTCTCTGTAGCCCTTGATTTTTCCATCATCCCTGAACTTGACGGGACTTTATAGAATGAATAACTAGGAGACCAGTTAAACTATTAACACGGATAGTAATACATACTTAATATGTGAGAAATGGAAACAAAATGATACGTGAGAATATAATAATACAAAGTGAAATATTGTTTTAAGAAAGGATGAGACATAAACATGTGAAAACTGAAAAAGTAGTGGTGGTTTCGCTAGACCTATTATTTATGATATTAATTGATGGCTAATATTAATGTTCAGCCTCGCCGCAATAAAATGTTCGATATTCAGGGAAAGTTGTAAGCATTTGCATGTTAGTTTTGCCTCCCTGTCTAATATTCTCCTTTTCCTTCTTTAGCTAAACTAAAAGACTCCAAATTATTTGATTTTGACGAATTAATTTCTCATAATATGTTTTATAATAGTTATTTTTTCTTTGAAATGAAACGTTATAAATAACGTCAAGCTTTAACGAATTAATATTCCATTTAAATTATCATGTACCCACTGCCAATATTGTGCGTTACTTTGCGATCAGGAAAAGAATGTGACGCCGTCGTTTGTTTCTTTGTCTTCTACGATAAACAAAAATATCATTATTAGATCATAATAAGATCATTTGACATGGACACCTCTTTAAGAATGACACCACACAAAATGTGGCCTTCCATTGTGTATATTTGTGCTACTTTCGTCTGCATAAATTGGGATAATACATGAATCACATAGCTGAGTTATAGTGTAAATGTGGGTTAATCCAAATATTTAACATGAAAAACTTTCAATAAAAGCTTTTAAAACGTCCCAAGGTAGGTAAATCATTACCAACAATCAAATATCATCAACATGTATGAAAACTATAGTTCGATGTGATCATGATAGTATATTAGTTTGTATGTATCCGAAGAATAATCAATACAAAACTATACCATACCAAACTTTGTTAAGAACGTCGTAAGTATATCAAACAAAAAGATTTGAAAATACCATAGAATGACTTTTGAAGGGTGACAACCGTTTGTCTGGTGACAACATGTAAAGAGGGAAAGAGGTTTTCATTTTTCGGAGGTATCATCTCATTGTCTAAGCTAAGACCTCACTCTATGTATGAGTTACTGTATTTAGCGGTTCCTGTTTTCTTAAAAAGGCAACATGTTTCCACTGAAAATAATCCATTCTACACTAATTTATCCAAAAGAAAAAATCCAAAAATTACTTGCGACATAAAATGGTTTAGTTCTTTAAACTTCTAAACTTGCGCTTGTACTGAAAATATAGGTGGTCCTTGTAATGGTCTCTCTTATGGAAAGATCTCCTCTATAGCCAGTGACTCAATTTATTCTAAATTTTGAGAAAATTGTGATTCAACATGTTATATATGTCATTTTATCAAAGATATGGATTAAGTAGTGATGAGGATAATTTCTAATCTTTTGCATGGGGTTAAAGTATTGATAATAGCAACTTTGCAAACTTATGCTAAAGAGTCCAGATGATTAAATTAATTAATCTTCACAACATTTTTACTAGCAAAGCCATATTGAAATGACAGAGCAACTCCAACGTTTCGGATTGTGAGAGTTTCTAAAAAAAACAAAAAGTAATAATATTGTAATTCTATAATTATATTCTAATTATTTAATATATGCAAACGACCAATAAAATCACACATGTATCTTTATTTATAGGATTGATCCTTGATTTACGATTTTTAGAGATTCTCTCTCATCTTTCTTTTAATTTTTATTTATTTTTCTTGTTTTTAATAATTAAAGTTTCTATTAAAAAACTAGCGATGCAGTTGCTCTAACCATCCTAAACTCTAAACCTCCAACTATTTTAAATAAAATATTTTTTTTCAAGCTTTCTAATATAAACTTCGTTGATTACCACTTGAAATTCCACCAAAAATTTGCAATCATAATTCGTAAATTTTGATGTGATGGTTTTGGAAATTATAAAACAAGACATCATATAAGTTGGTATGGCTAAAGCTATAGTTTTTATTACATAAATTAGTGAGGCTCATAGGCATGAGACTTGATAAAAATTTGTAAAGAAATAAGCATCAGGTTATAGTCTATTGGATCTTGCATACGGTCGCTGTCCCCTATTGCTTCTTTCAATCGTTTTGGGCCTTTTGTCTTCTCTTTATTATTTTAGACAAAAAACAACAAGTTAATACCATTCTCTTCTCTACAATGAATCTTAAAAAAAAAAATCCATGTAAAAGAAAACGAAACAGAAATTAACTTAATCATAATAATAACCACCCTAAACTAGTAATCAAACATATTTGGATGTAACCACACAAATGAAATAATTAAAAACACTCTCTCTATATTATAAACATATGTATGTATATGTATATATATAATAATGATATTAACAATAATAAAATGGACAATTCATAATACACCTATATATCTCATCTTAGTGTGGGTTTTGTTTTTTATTGGGTTTCTTCTTTTCCAGTAGGATTTATAAGTGCTATTAGGGTGTAATAAAATTGCATTTTAATTGTTTAACCGTGTGCACCTTTAGTTACACTTCATCTATTTTGAGGTGGAATCTAAACATTATTCTAATTAGCTCCTGCCTTTTTGGAAGTCCCTTGAATGGATCCCACTTTAGTTTCTGTACACCACTATTACTTAATGAAAATTTTATTCAGTAGATTAAAATCTTAATGATTATAAGAACAAACCAAAAATAAAGATAAAAAAAAGAATTAGTTGGCTACTCGAAATGAAGAGGAGGCCATAGAAGATGTTTAGTTTTTTTTTGTGAGGCACAGGGATTTCTTCCTGTTTTTTATTAAAAATAAAATGAAAAAATTACACCCGAACATTCCGAGAAACTGTAGTTCCTCGTATGTCGTCATCCACAATCAACGCCACACACGGCGGACAAGCCTTAAAAGTATGAAAGTCTAATGGCAAAGAAAAAGCATAGTTAGCTAACTCATCGACAAGACGGTTAGACTCTCTATACACGTGAGAAATACGGACTATCCAGTCCCTTGAGATAAAGCTATGGCACAACCGTACCAGGAAAGACGACGAATGAAAATCACTTATCCTTGTCTTTAGAAACCCAACCACCAACTCCGAGTCCACCTCTAACTCCAACCGTTCCACTCTCTTCCCCCAAGCAATATAGAGACCGTAATACACTCCCCATAGCTCTGCTAAAGGTGCCGAACATATACCAATATTAAGCGAGAAGATGTTTAGTTTACGATAAGCTCATGCGCCACCAAACAAACTCATAGATTTGTGCATTAAAGTTGATTTGCAAGGCTGTCGTACATCTTCTACCGTTGATTTATTAATCAAAAGAAATTAAAGTGCGAAAACATAATGTAATATTAAAGTATGTATAGTGGAATATATTTGACCCATTTTAATGATATATTTATGCATATAATACAGACTATATTATTAATACAATAATTTGTTTTGTGGGATTTTTTATTTTTACTTTGAAAATTAGTCATACAAATGTAGTTTATATATCATTTTAAAATTGTTTTGCCAGGTTACAAAACATAGATTAATATGTCATTTACTTGATCAAGGCAAGTTTATTTATTAAAACATAGATTATTGTGTCATAATTTAGTTAAGAATACTACTACTATTGACAAATATTGAACCAACAAAAAGAATTCCTGCTAATTACTAAATTATACGAACTCTGAGCGAAATGATAATCCTACTGGTTGTTGAAGCCTACGAAACATTTATAGCTGCTAGACAGAGAATCTTTTGAACACTCCGAATATCACTCACCATCATTGGACTAACGCTTTTTGGTCCAATATAAGGAGAGACCATTCAATTAATAAATCCCATGATATTTGGTTTCTTTTTGTACGGTTAGCTTTTACAAATTTATAGAGAAATACCACATGTATAGCTTACCTACCATTTCAAGCTCAAGTTGTGCATTTCTATAATAGATTAAAGGAGACTAGACCGTTTCATGTAATTTAGTAGAGCTTTATGATCTTGTAAAATTCTCGAGCCCTTAACCTTTTTTAAAATTTGTAAACTTTGTAAAATTTTGTAGTTAAGAATTTTGGTAAGGTTTTAATTTTTTGGCAAGCTCAATAGTAGTATATTAAGTTGAAGTTCTTAAAAAAAATATATTTAAAAATTAAAATATATAAAAACTTAATTATTATTGAACTCATAATATTCAATACATAGATGACATACAAAAAATTAAAACATACATGAAAACATAAAATTTAACTATTAATTTCTGCTAAAAAATTTCCATATATATTCAACCAAATCAAATTCAATTATTGATGTGCTTGTCGATTACGAATTCGAGTTCGAGTTTCCAATATATTCTCGAGATTTGAAGGCATATATGTAGAATAGGTGAAATCCACTTGTGCA
>Ga0041059_1002619_pt1 | contig 13241 bp, 8 predicted proteins | sample AraColnosormetaG_FD_56232 | JGI IMG/M metagenome (GOLD analysis project Ga0041059, IMG submission 56232) | Arabidopsis roots microbial communities from North Carolina, USA - Col MF nosort | ecosystem: Host-associated > Plants > Roots > Unclassified | place: USA: North Carolina | collected 2013-09-02 | reverse complement strand
ATATAAAAATTGATATTTAGAGTCAAAAATGAATCTAACAATAAAAATGTAAGTACATAAGATGAGTCTAATTTTACTAAGTATAAAATAACAAACAAAAAGTAAACATAAATTAGCGACAAAAATAATTAACATATTTTTATCTAAAGAATTTTTAAAACAAACCCACGCGTAGCGTGGGAATTCATCTAGTAATATAAAAATAAAAACATGGAAAGAAGAAGAGAAAAAATGAAGAGGAGCTCTTAGATAAGAGAATGAAGAGAGGTTTTTAATAATCAAGTAAACCACCTAAGCCACATGTCACTTATACATTGGTTCATTTTTTTCTTAAACTTAAAATTTATTTATATAATAATATTATAATAAAATAATCATTGTTATTGTTGTTAAGAGGTTTTTAATAAGAGCTTATTGTTGAGGATGCTCTTACTTTGTTTACACCTGAAGACTGAAGAGCAAGAATCATATCAGTAAAAATTGTTGAATAAGTCCTTTAAAATATAGTATGGTGGGGGTAGTTGTATGTATAGAAAGATTACATGACCCGTGTATGTTATGATACACAGTTTTTTTAAGCTTTATGTGATCGATCTTTACTATCCATTTTTGGATTTTTCTTTTAATAATGTATGTAAAAGAGAAAGAGAGTGGGTGAAAAGAGTTAGAATATTGGGGTCCCAAAAAACTAAACTCAAATTAAAAGACCATGAAACACCTTAACCAAAAACAAACGTCTTTGTTATTGTTTTGTAAGTTTGAAACTAGCATAGAAAAAATTAACTAGTTTCCACTTATATCTTCCAATGATAGTAAACAATGATTACTTACGATATCCAATTGATTAAGCTAATATAATACTAGATCTATATTAATATTAATAAAACATTCACTTGTAACACCAACAAAGAGCACATGCAAAAGAAGACAAAACCATGAACTAAAAGAGAACAAACACCAAAATTTATAACCCACATTTATGCATATATTACCGGCATATATTATATAAATTCCTTTATAAATTATCTAATAAATAAAAAAAAACTACATAATAGAGCAAGCATTAGGATTATCATCACTAAACAAAGAAGTATAAGAAGGGTCATCGTAGTAAACAGCCATCGTCCCGGTGGTGACGTTTGGGTCAACTTTTCTGACGTAACCAGGCGGTGCTTTCTTATCATAAGCCTGAGCTATGTACGGCTGAGCCACCAAGTTGTACGGTACGTACGGCCATATCTCGGCTTTCTTCCCCGTCGCTTTAGCCTTCTTCAGCACCTTGCTCGCATCCGCATAACCACTCACTGTCACCTTCTGTTGCTTCTTGTTTATCTCCACCGTTTTCACTCCTGAAAATATATGAAGGAAGATTTTTCATGTTATATATATGCATGCATGATGATTGATGCATGTATTTATATAAGTTTTAGATAGGAGTAAGCAAACACATCTCATAAGGGACAGTAACACAAATTCGGACGAGAATTTTGATTATAAAAGAAGAAGCTAGTTACCTTTTAGAGAAGAAAGAGAGTTTTTGATTTTGAGGACACAACCATCACAATCCATCCTAACTTTGAGCTCTACTGTTTGAAACTGCTTCTTCTTCTTCCTTTTTCCATAACTATGGCTTCCTCCATTCCCTATTAGCTCTGATATATACTCCAACGTTCCCCCAACTCCCATCTTGTTGATTTTATCTTTGACTTGTGTCTTCTTTTTATCAAGAAAATTCACAGATAAAGGCGATTAGTAATGGGTATAATTCTTTTCACTCTGGCTCTCAATATGTGTTATGTGTTTGTATAGATATTTGTTTTGGTTTCAGTTTGCAATGAGTTGTTAGCTTGGTTGCCTCGACTTATAAAGGCCTTAATTTGATATTTTAATAAAGAATTACTTTTGTGTATATAATTGTATTGGTACGAAAGAAAAAGTATGTTGTTGTGTTTATAATTGACACAAATTTGGCCAACTTTATAAAAAATAGAAAAAGATGTCTTTAAGAACTTAGACCGTAAGCAATATATATGCCAATTGCCAAAGACCTTGTGGTTTAGTTAAGAAGATATTTGATGGGAAAAGTGGAACTAAAGGGATATATACGCTTTAAAACCATACTAAATTCAATCATTTAAAGTATTTTTGTAACCAATTGTTTTTTTGGTTCATATTTGTATCCAATTGTTGAACAAATGTATATATGTTACTATTTTAACTTAGCATATATACGAAGGTAAGCTTTGTAGGGAAAAGGGAATCCATGTGATGTGAATACAACTAAATCATGGAATAATAACTTTAGGTATTTTTATTTAAATCTTGTTGTTCTTCACAAGGAAGACAGAAAGAAGGTGAGAGAGCCATGCATTTATTAACGAATTCATACTAATTTATCTAAAGCATAATTAATAGTCGGTTCATTATTAAATTAATTAGGATCAATGATCAAATTTAGCAAAATTTAAAGGTGATATATAAAAATAGCAAGAACCATCGTGGAGATTTATAAAGTTAATATTTACTCACTACGAGACAGCTTCACACGTATGGGGAAGAGATCTCGAGCGTTCAATTGTATACGTGGCAATATGACGGCGCCGATTGGAATACGCGTGTGAGGCTGTCTCCTTATTGGAGGAGTTGTGCCACCTCCCCTCTCAACTTAGCTAGCTGTTTCATAGTATGTATTACATTCTCTTCACGTATTCATAATTTTACGTAATAATTCAATAGTAGATATACAAAAACTCATATAATTATCTGGAATGAAGCTAGGGAATATTTTCAACTCCTCAAAATTGAATTTGTATGTTTATTATCGTCCAGCAAATACAAATACGTACATGTAATTAAAGTCGTTCTTTTTATCTTGAATATAGGGACAATTTTGTTTCTTTCGTCTATCAATAAACAGAACTTGTCATAAATTCGAATCTTTGCCTTTTTGGTAACTCATACTAATACCAACGGTTAGCTGACATAATAAATTGTAGTTATATGTATCTATGAATATATGAAGGGGACTCCACTCGAATAATTAGTGGCAAGTTAGTTGACAAGAATTTATAAATTTTCTGTTATATATATAAAAATATAGATAAGAATATGAAGGTGACTCCTCACTCGATCGAAATAATTAGTGGTAAGTTAGCTGACAAAATTTTATAATGTTTTGGAGTTGTCGAGCAAACCTTCAACGTTCGGTACATATAATAACAAGTTTATGCACTCTATTTAAAGACTGTCGATAAGAAGTTTCCGGCAGCCGTTAGATATTTATTTAAATGTATTTCCTAACTCCTAATTGTATTTTATATGGCATCATTGGCATGATTCTATACGAGTTTATCCGATTATCAAAGTATAAGGTTTTTCTTTTTAACGACCAGAGATCAAACTTTATACATCAAAGAGTTGAAAACTTTCTAATGTGGACAGGACAAGGTATCAATTATATATCTGTCTTTAAATGGATAAAAAAAAGATACATGCATGACCTTTGTTTTGTTGGGTTTAGTGTGTTATCTTTCTTAGATTCTTAATTTGGATTTAGGATCACAACAAAAGTTGCTAAAGAGAACTCACCGAAAGTGAATGCGGTGTCGATTTTAAAATTCATCATCTTTTCTGATTTCTTTATCCTTAGAAACTAATTTGCATTTCCTTCCAAAAACCGTTTCAAATAGGAACCAGTTAAGATTGTAATATTTCTTCTCATTTAAGGCAAACGAGAGTAGTAACTACTTCAGGGAGTAGTATTCTCGCGCTCGTGTAGATGATGAAGTTTGGCCCGCAACACTAGCTAATGTTGCTTGTACACTCTTTGCAAGCAATGAACAATGTTAGATTCCAGGGCACTAGTATGCACATCACACCTATCTGGTTAAGAGGTGTTCAATAGTATTCGGCTTAGAAGTAAGCTCATGGGCTTTTTATGACAGTTTTAAAATATGAAATGCTACAGAGGGATGATATATTATAAGCCCAGTGATATACCACATGATGCCACATCAGTACAGCAACAACATTCATCACCAAATCAACATCTCCTGATCCCATTCCAGACAAATATCATAAATTCGTGAGATTCGATCTTATTTTTGTATCAAACTTTCTGGTAACATTCTAATTCAGATAACATGAACAGCTGTGATTCAAACATAAACATTGGAATAGAGAATCGTAATTCTTCCTCTTCACCAGAAAAAGAGTTGGTACTACTTCCCGCAAAATAATTGTTAACTCCAGGAATCTCAGTATCGAATTAAAAAAAAAGAAGAAGCAATGTACCTCAATGGAAGATCTGGAAGGGATTCAAGTGAGGCTAACACAAGTTGCATAAGATTGGAGAAGCGTAAGAGCTTGTTCTGTAATGGCTCTGTTTCTTGCACGTCGCACCCAATCACTCACTATTTCCTCTGCTTTACTTCCTTTAACACCTTCTTCTAGTGTTGCTGCTGCTTCTGCTAGTTTTCCTTCCGCCAAGTAATTATCCACCTTTTTAATTACAGATTCGATGCCTCCATTAGCTTGATCCACTTCTTTAAACTGTTTAAGTTATTAAAACAAAGAAGCCCAAGAATGACAGTTAGACTTCAGAGTTTTTGAGCGCCGAATTTTGGTTTTGTAATTAGCACACCTTTAGCGAAGATGCTACATGTGCTAGGGAATGTGCTAAGATGCCTCCGCCACCAGGTGGAATGAGACTGAAATGTCTAAGTGTTCCTTTCAAGGTATCAAACTGGCAACATAACGAGAGGAGAGTAAGAGAAAAGTTGGAACAATTTTTATATCCAAAAACATTGATTGTGAGTGGGATCACCTTCTGATTCAATTGCAGCACTGTGTCGGTTCCATTGGATCGTGCTTCTTCTGGAAGAGATGATAATACCAGGCCTAGGATTGAATCTTTATGAGTCCCTTCAAGATAAGTCTGAAGCGTATCGATTTCTTTTTGGACTGGCAGTCCTTTCGAGAGTGTATCATCCAGCGCAAGTGCACCCTACAAAATCACAATTTTTATACATTTCAAACTTAGTAGGTGATATAGAAAAGCAGAGTGTCGTGACATTAACATGAACCCATGACAAAAAAGCATGCATTCGATTCTTACCAATGCAAGCTTGTGAACTGAATGACTTTGGCGAGCCTCTTCAGAGCGCGCATAGAATGCCATACTCAGTGCCTTTATCTACAGAAAGTAGAAGACAATGCAGAGACAGGGCTAAACATTCAGGAATTCTGCTTATTTACAAAGGGATAGGTAACTCAAGTTTGTGTAAAGTGGAAAGTTATAATGTGGGTTTGATTACTTCAAAGTATGCAAAACATTCATGACTCCATTAGAATAGAGGTTTCACTTTCAACATCTTTACTAAAACATCTTCTGATGAAATGTTTTCTGCAGAGTGCAGTAACAACTAACGCACATCTGGATTCCTACACATTCTTCCTAATTGTGATTTCAAAACAGTCTGTGCAATATTCTATACCATGAGGTTGGAACCATTAGATAGTACACCATTTCGTCTTTTACTTACATTAAGATCTGCCTCTGCCATTTTTTCAATCTGTGCTGCCTTTTCTTTTGCAATTGTCGAAATCATCTCAGCTTTTGCCAATTCTTCAGCTTTACTCAAAGCCAACTGCGCTTCAGTTTCCTACAGTAAATACAAATTGTGAGTTATGATTTCCTAAGTCACAATACACTTTTTATCTTCAGTTTCCTGAAATGTACACAGACCTTTTGTTCAAGTTCAGCTTTGAGCTTATCTTCCATTCTCTCCTGGATTGCTTTAATAGCAGCTGCTGCTTTTGTTCGTTCTCTTTTTAGCTCCTGAATAAAGCAACATTGGCAGTTCAATTATAGTCGTATGCGTCTACCCAGGAACATGAAACCGAGAATAGATAGATGCTTACAAGAATCCATTACAAATTCGCATCAAATTGCCCATACTTATAGATTAGTAAAATACAAAGTAAACATCTGATGCATATGAGCAGTGCCACTGGACATATGTCCTGGACTGAGTAATCAAGTAGAGATAAAAAGATAAACGCACCTTATCCAATATTGCTGCCTCCTCTATACGCATTAGCTCACGTGCCCTAAGGTCTCTTAACTCATTTTCATACTTCTCCTGAGTACAATCAAAACAATTGGCAGTAGTGTATACGTTAAAACCTCTTATAAAGCAAAGACACTACAGAAATAAATACTCATACGACATATTCTGTCTTTTAACCAACCTTCAAGGCTCGTAATTCTTCAGCAAAAACCTGGGCATCTAAATGGGCCTGTTGCTTCTCAGCTGCATGAATGGCAGCCAGAAAATCAAGTACCAACTTTCCATCCTCAGTCATGTAACTATCTTTCAGCCCCTCGGTTGAGTTAGGAAAGGCCTAATTCACGAAACTATCCAGATTAAGAACACTTTTCTGCAAATTATCAATCAATATAAAGCACTGAAGTAAGGAACAGAGACAGGAATATCAAGTATTAAACCTCAGTTTCTTTAGTTATTTGCTCCCCTATTGACGAGGACCCAGTGCTTTCAGTATCACTGCCTTCTAGATTATATTCCTTAAGGAGAGAACCTGGTAATTGTACTTCCCGCTCAATGCCATCCTGTAAGAGAGTGATTGATTAGATATTCATCATCTCAGGTAACTTATATAGGCCATAGAAAAATCAAGTATTTAAGAGGGGTTTGAATTCAACTAAAGCTTCATAAGAACCTCCCGCTTTCCTTAGAGAGTAATAGGTATCTAATTCAACTAATTTTAGTTCCCTACATTCCTTCTTAAAAAATCAGTTTCTATCAGAATTTGATTCAGGACAGTTAACATAATGTCCATATGAATATCCCATTTCAACCAATATAATAAGAATTTGCACAAAACAAAGGAGTGCTTTTAACTCCAACAATGTAGCAGAATCCCTTTACATAGGTGTATCCCCTTTCAAAATACAAGCATTCTGGTCCAATGCAGGAAAAGGACGAGACAAGAAAAATTTCATGAAACAAGGAATACTGAGACATTCATCTTCTGATTTTTAAATCTGTAAGCTATTCATTTCATTACTTGTAGTTCTTTTTCAAGTTCAGCAAAGGAAATTTTAGTACCTCAGGTGTCTTTAGAGCGGCAGGATCCTTTGGTGAAGCAGATTCCGTTTCGCTTTCTCTATGAACCGAACTAGACTGGGCATTAACAATAATAGGACTATCCCCAGGTTTGGGTACAGCTTCCAACTTCACACTTTCTGCCTCAGAAATAATTTCTGATGGCATGTCCGGCTTAGCTCCTGAATCTTCAGATGCAGAAATAGGCAAGTTTATCTCTGCTCTATCAATGACAGTTTCTTGAGGTGTCTCCTCTTGGTTAGAAGAAATATATGTAAAACGGTCAGATGATAGATCAGACTCGGGTTGCAGTTCTATGTCACTCTGCACTCCCTCGGAAGCTTCAGAATGAGTAACTTGAGGTTGCGTTTCAACTTTTCCATCTTTTTCAGTAGAATCTTCAACACCGGAAGGTACATTCAAATGATGAGCCTCCTCCAGCTTTTCAGTTAGAGCATCAGAATGAATTCGCTCACTTAATTTCTGCTGTTCTTTCCCCAGATATTGATCCAAATAGCCAGTCTGATACGCTACCAGAAAAGCCCCAGCGATTGCAACACCTCCTATAACCACTTTTGAAGAATTTCCTTTAGTAGGAGGAGGAGGAGTCACTTTTGGAGGATCAACTTTTGAGGCATCTGGTTTCCCAACGGGTTTAGCTCCAGGGAGACCATTTTTACCAGATGTAGATGCATTTCTCGAAGAGCTCAAATGAAACCTCTGATGCATAACATAACACAATCAATCCAAGAGAGTACTCACAAGACGCTAACTAAGAATCACAACTAAATTCATAACTCACCTGAGCTCCCAAATTCCTCGGGAATCTCTTTATTGACAAACGAGAAGACAGCTCGAGAACCGACCTAAGCAAAAGAGCAACAACATAAACCACATTCGGTATGATTCACAAGAGAATCAAAGTCACAAATAGCTCTCAATTTAGAGGAATCAATAAAATCAGACCCGAAAGCTACGCAACGAGATTGATGGAACAAGAGAAGCCAAAATTCAACAAGATGGATTGAGATAATAAACTTAGGGTTCAGGAAACATACTTCCGAAGCATTATCGCGTCGCGTCTCTGGTGATACAAACGCCGAACGAGAGAGCGAAGATGTTACGACGGACGGAGAAGACTCGGAGCCTCCGGTGAGTAAAATAATAGTATTCTCTGAAAACCCCAAAAGCATTGAAACGACGCCGTACAAAATTACTTGAGAAAAAGGGTAATTTAGACATTTCACAATACAATGCGACCCATTATCACTTCAGGTCCTCGAGTTTTTCCCCAATATCAAAACCACTCGACGAACAAGAACCCTAGAATTCGCCTCCTCTTTCCAAAATTCCCAATTTTTGTAATGACGGGATAGAAAAATTCCCAATGTCCGCTTTATCTTTCATTCTCGATTAGAATTCTTCAACCAAAGGTCACTCTCTCTCCGTTCCATTGCTTCTGGATTTCGTTTTTAAGGTTTGCGTTCTTCTTTTTCTTCTTCGTCTTAAGAGAGTAAAATCTGGTGTTGAAGAATCTATTTTGAGTCGGAAATTTGATAAATTTGTAATCTTCCGTACTGGGTTTTGATTGTTGTCTTGTCTCTCTAATTGTTTCATTCTTCTTATGCTACGAATTTAGGGTTTTACATTTTTCCTGCCTTCTTTTACCCATCAGAGGAAGTTTCAAGCCATTTTGTTGTAAGTCATCTTTAAACTTCTAGCTCTTTTGGATTGGGTTTGTTAAAGATTTAAGCTTTGGTTTTAAATTATATAGATTTGCTGCGTTGCTTTGCTAATTTGTCTGATTTAGGTTTTGTCCTCTGCGATGGGTTTCTCTAATTTTATATTCAATATTTTTTCAGAATCAGCTCTCTCATAAGCTAAGATGTCGTCATCGCCTTTTCCAGTCTTGGACAACCGACCAATTGATAAGTGGAAGGTTACGGAATTGAAAGAAGAGCTTAAAAGACGGAGACTAACAACAAGAGGCTTGAAGGAGGAATTGGTTAGGCGTCTTGATGAAGCACTTCGTGCTGAGCAAGAAGAGTCTGAAAGGATCAATAGTGCTACTGTTGCTGCTGCTGAAAAAGCCAATCAAGAGCCTCAGATGTTTCCTGTTACTGTAGGTGATCGTAATCAAACCACTCCTGTTACTCCTGTTGAAGCGGCATTTAGCACTGAGACAACTCCTGTTACAGCTGAGAAAACCCCAGAACCAACTCAGACCAAGATAACAACTGAAGCTTCAGCTGGTGTTGAGACTACACCAGCCCCGGTGTTTTCAGAACCAGAGGTTAACGCTGTGCCATTCGCTAGTGATGAAGATGAGAAAGAGAAAGTTGATGATGTTAGAGACATAGCTGGTCTTGATAGTTCAGTGGTTGCACGTGATGCAGCAGTTGTGCAAGTGGCGTCTAGTGAGCACAAATCTGAGAATAATGAACCATTTAGTGGGTTGGATGGTGGGGATTCTAAGGCTCAACCATCAGAGGCAGTGCTTGAAAAATCTGCTATGTACAACCAGGTATCTGAGGTCATCCCCGTTACAGGGTTTGAGGTAAAATCTGATTGTATTTCTACTGATTCTGTGTCAAATAATGAAAAAATAGAACTAAAGGATAACAAAATTGCTGATAATGTCAAATTAGAACAAAATGTTAATAAGTTCCAAGAGCCATCAACAGTCGTTGGCGAATCGCATCCAATGGATGTCGAGGAGCCACTTGAGCAGAAGACATCTGTTGGAGGTGGGGATGACAGCAATGCTGCAAACGCAGATATGATCAAAGAAAATAATATTATCGATGCAGGCGACTCAGAAAAGTTGAATTTAGATAGAAGTTCTGGTGATGAGTCTATGGAGGATGAGCCGGAGACAAAGCAATCCGAGTCAATTACATCTGATGATAAGAGTGCAAAAATTGAAATGCTTTCTAAGGAGGAAAGCCGTGCTGATATGGATGCGGGGAAAGGGAAATCCCCTGAAAATAAAAGTCACCCACTGGTGGCTTCTGACAAAAGAAAGCTTCCTGCTAATGGTAATTCCTCTCATATTCATTTGTTTTATTAATCAAATCTTTTACTGTGTTTAATCTGTAATGTTGGTGTTTGAGGCATATACTGGTAGTGTTTAATAGTTGTTTCATCTTTGTCGTTTATGGCTACTTCTTATATATATTGGCTTTTGAAGCATCTGTTTTGAAATTCTAGCTATGTATGCTGAAATGTCTTTCTTTGTAACTCAATGTAGATCAAGAAGCTGTTGGAAACAATGAACCTGCAAAGAGGCGCCGATGGAACTCTAATAGTATTAAAGTTCCTGAAGCACAGATCACTAATAGTGCTACACCCACTACAACACCAAGGTCGACTGGTCTGAAGCGCGACTTCTCAAGGTCTGACTCTTCGGTTAGTGAAGATGGACCCAAGGAACGTGTGGGTATGTAATACAGCACCCCCTCTATGTATGTTTCCATCTCTTATTCATTGTCTTAAAGCTTTGTTTGATAGATGTGTTCAATATTTATTGGCAGTTCCTCCATCTCCAAAGGAGCCTACAAATTCCCTCAGGATTGACCGTTTCCTTAGGCCGTTCACACTGAAAGCTGTTCAGGAGCTCCTGGGTAAAACCGGAAATGTCACTAGTTTCTGGATGGACCACATTAAGACCCACTGCTATGTATCGGTAAGACCGCTTCTTCAAATCCTTTTGATTTACAAAAATGTTGATTCTGTTTGTGTACTTTCGAATTCAATTATCTAAATATCCAAAGAATTTTGTGTAACATGAGTGAGTTGTGACGTGACTGCAGTATCCCTCGGTTGAAGAAGCAGCAGCAACAAGAGAAGCAGTGTATAACCTCCAGTGGCCACCTAATGGAGGCCGCCATCTGATAGCTGAATTTGTTAGAGCAGAAGAAGTAAAAGAAAAACTGGAAGCTCCTCTGCCTCCTCAGCCTCAGCATCAGCCACAAGCTCAGACTCTTTCGCGGCCACCTCCAACTGCTCTTCCACCACCACCACCTCTGGCCAAACCACCTCACGTTGTAGAACGTCTTCCTCTGCCTCCCCCTCCTCCTATAGCCCCTGAGGAACAAGAACCTCCCATTGTCACTCTTGATGATCTATTCAAGAAGACAAAAGCGATCCCCAGGATATATTACTTACCCTTGTCAGAGGAGCAAGTTGCAGCTAAACTTGCAGCGAATAATAACAAGTGATCTTGCTGGTTCTTGGGAATTTCAGGTCATTGTTTTCGTAGCAGGCTCTTAGGAATTTAGCTCAGTGCGGACAAAAGTTGAGTACTCTGTTGAGTTTGGTTTGTTATTTTTAATGTAGAACGGATGGGAAGACTCTTCTTATGTTTAGTAGACTTTGGTTTGAACCTGTGATGAACTAACAGAGTTGTTTGGCTCTCTGTGTGTTAGATCTTTTCCTCTCCATTTCTTCTTTTACCTTTTCATGGATCTATGAACAATTGTTGGGTCAAAAATAAAGTAATAGCAGCCCAATATTACCAAATTTCAAATCTTGCAACTTACTTTTAGATCATGTGTCAAACCTAGTAATGGGCGTGTGTCAATGGAATAACCTTTTAACACTTGATAACATAAACACACAAATTGTACACTTTCACAAAACTACAAAGACGACCAAGATACGTTTTAGACACATCACACATACATACATAATTACATGCAAACACAAAGGACAAATACTTGGGAGAGAAGGCTCTGAAGATCCTTTTCAAGAATTTCATTACTTTGAACTTCACTTTTGTGATTTGAACTCTACTTGTTCATAAGACAAACGAGAAGGATAGATTTTATTAGAAATCCTTCCGGACGCAAAAGATGTTTCGACAGGGAGTCTATGAGCTTCATCGTGGTCGAAGTTTCTCTCCTTTTCTAGCTTTTTCATCTTCTCCTTCTGCTTCTTCTGCATGACTTGTAGGTGTGCGTAACTTGCTCCAATGGACGACATTACTTTTTAGTGTTGGTTAACAAAATAAATGTGTTAAGAATAAGATGTGGTTAAGATTTTCGAAGTGAAGGTTGAGTTTGTAGAAGAGTGCCTATTTATAGAGGTTTCTACGATTTCATTGCCGCTCTTAATTAATATATTTCTCTCTTTGATAGCCTTGATGTCTTAGGTGATTAAACTATGGGGAGTCGGTTGTTCCACAAATTTACACATATTATTAATAATGATTCATTTAGAAATTACTTATAGGGGGAGGTTTTATCTAGTTTGTGGCTTTCGCTTTAAGGGCGGCTCTTATACCAGCGGCACAAACTATGGTCCAATACATTCACATCTCGTCATATAAACAAAAATATGATAGATCTTTGCATGGTTCGCTAAGTAATATATATGTACGTTTTAGATTTTATCATTCATTAATGATTTAACGGTAGTCTGTGGAATGATAATTTACATCTTTAAAAAAGACGAAATTGTAGAAAAGTATATGTCAAAATTAGATAAGAACGCAAATATGAAGATGATTAAAAATTTGACATCTTTATAAATCTGTGGACATATATCTTATCTGGTATGATGTAGAAAAGTATATGTCAAAATTAGATAAGAACGCAAATATGAAGATGATTAAAAATTTGACATCTTTATAAATCTGTGGACATATATCTTATCTGGTATGATTCAACCACTAACATGTACTTGCTTTATAGTAGATAACAATAAAAATGCATTGATCAAATTCACGACAAGAGAACAACAAAGATATAAGTACTTAGAAAAGGTTACCAACAAGAGGGCTTTGATCCAATAAACTATAGCTTCCAATTCTACAACATGCAAATAAGAACATTATCTTTCTCTCTTCAGAGAGAATAATTATTTCTCCATTCAAATAGTAGGTAGGGTTAACGTTTAGAATGATCATTGGTGCAGTTAATTAGAAACGTTTTAGAGCTTCAAATTTGATATCTCTAGAATATATTTGCTCGTGTTTACATATATCATACCCCAAATATTCGAGTCAGTGACTACATTTTATAATCACTTTTAAAAATAAAACAAGAAACTGCATATAACTTTCCGAGAAATTGAGTTATCAAAAAAGAAAAAAAAAAAAAAAAAAAAAAAAAT
>Ga0041059_1002618_pt1 | contig 13243 bp, 3 predicted proteins | sample AraColnosormetaG_FD_56232 | JGI IMG/M metagenome (GOLD analysis project Ga0041059, IMG submission 56232) | Arabidopsis roots microbial communities from North Carolina, USA - Col MF nosort | ecosystem: Host-associated > Plants > Roots > Unclassified | place: USA: North Carolina | collected 2013-09-02 | reverse complement strand
TTTTTTTTTTTTTTTTTTTGATAACTGGTGGATGATTATTTTTCCTAACCCCATCTTGGATCACTCCTTCCATCTACAATTAAAAAAATAGACACACCATATTGTAAATACTAATGTGAACATATACAATTTTAAAATATAATTTGAACTTAACCTCAACAAATAAAACTTTGCATCTCACCAATATGCTAATAATTATCATAAAGTATATATTAAATAAAATATTTATCATGAATGATGTATTAAGTAAGAAATTTATCCTAACTTAGTATTAAAATTTGTAGTCAAATAGCCAGCAAAATGACAACGTATATGTGGACCCTTTAATTACTATATAATCATTTGCTTTACAGTAAAAAAAAATATAATACACGTAAACCATAGCAAAAAAATCATCTAGTGTAGTCATGGCAAGAAAAAAGTTAAATCTAACTTACATTTTCAATGATAGAATGAGGAAAAGATCGTTCAAGCAGAGGAGAGAAGGATTTCTGAAGAAACTCAATGATCTCAAGGTTTTATGCGATGTTAATGCATGTGCGGTCGTCTACAATCCATTCAACTCAAATCCAGATGTGTGGCCATCAAAATCGGAGGTGAATAATATCATCAAGAAATTTGAGATGTTACCGGAGACCCAAAAGAAAGTTAAATCGGTGAACCACGAAGAATTTCTCAATCTATACATCTCAAAAGTCGAAAAGCAAAGTAAGAAATTAATTGTAGAAAATAAGGAGACTTGCTTAAAGGAGGTCATGTTCAAGTGTCTTGGTGGGAACATGGGAGATTTTGTTATGAATGATAATGATCGTCTTGACTTATGTAAGTTTATTGATCACTATCTTAGAAATCTTTATCATCATAAAAATGTAACCCTCAACAATCCAAATTTTGAAATCGGAGAATCTTCTTCATTAATGGATATGGCACCAACCGCTACAACTGGAAACATGGCAACAACTGTAGTAGATGAAGGCATGACACCACTTCTTATTGCTGAAGGGAGTTCCTCCTCATTTTTGAATTCTCCACTCTTCAACTCTCCTCAGCTAACCAACGAGTTGCAGCTTATAGTCTCTCAAAACCATAGATTAGAGAATTCTCTGGCAAGTAATCTCTTTTTCAGTGAAGGGCAAGACATTTGCATTCCAGATATGAATCAGGTTTGTATGTTGTAATCATTTTATATATTTTACATCAAAATCTATTTGAGTTTTCTAATAGTATACTTTTCTCAACTAACCAAATAATTGCAGTCCATAATCCCATCAAACCAAGGAGCAGAACATGTGGATTTTCTTGAAAGTAATTTTCTACCTAATAACAATCAAGAAGTTTATATCCCAGTTATGGATCAGGTTTGTATTTTTTTATCATCATCTATAATTTTAAATCAGAAATGATATCTATTCTAGTCTTCAACTCTTCTAAACTAACTAAACAATTGTATTATCTCTTTAAAAAAGGGATCAGAGACAGTTTTTTTTTTGCAAACAATTCCTTTCTAAACACAACCAAGAAATATACATACACTCAAGTTGTAATTTGACTAATATTCATGTAGTTTAACTCATTGTTAACAGAAACATCAATATTGTTATTTGATTGTGTTTCAGGATGAAGTTTACAATCCAAATCAAAATCATTATGAGAACCAACAAGGATTCATTGACGAGATGATGAAATATGCTGAGAAAACAAGTTTTCCTTGGATGGTAGAGAACCACTGTTATAATCACAACCAGTAATAACGCATATCCATCAACGCCGATGTCAATGCCAAAATGTTATCTTTGTTTTCTTTGTCGTTTTTAATAAATTTTCTTAATGACAATCGTTGAATCTGATATGTCTTATCTTTTAGTTCATCAAGTTTTGGTTTTCTAGTTAATATGTTTTCTATAATTATTATTTTGAAGAAATTGATTAATATATTTTTATTAATAAATTTAAAGCCAGATTCTGTATTTTATTTGAGATTTTATTTTTATTTCTGTTTGACTTAGTAAAATTAATCTTCAACTGAAAATCAAGAGTGTTTTGCAAATTCATGAAAAATGTTAATCTAAGAGTTTAAAAAGAAAAAATATATAAACAAAGATGACCAAGAGACTTCGTTCCATCAAAGATGATTTGCTAGAATCTTGTTGTAGAGAACCTACTCTACTAAACCTAAGAATGGGAGAACCCTATATGGAACAACACAAGATAGAAAAATAAGCAAAATATATATTAGAGAAGGCATGTTATCAAAGCTAAAAGTTTGTTATTTACTTAAAAATATGTATCCTCTCCAAATGATATATTCCGCCTATAGTCTCCGTCGAGCCGAGGCCTCCTAAATCTTCATCATCAAGAGTTTAAAGCTTAAGATTTTGTTTTTGAATTGGTGGGCTTGGCCGTTTTCTTACTAGGCTTGCTACTTTATTTATTGCAGGCTCATTTAATTTTAATAAATATGAATAGAGTTAGTGGAAAACTGAAGTTAATTTGATAAATAGAATTTGACTTAGTTTGAATCACATAGAATGAATAGTATACTACTTATTCAGGTTTTCACGTTTTAAAAATATTATTCCGCTATTTTTTACCATTTACAATATTCATCAGGTTTTTATGTTTTCACATTTTTTAAAAGTGAGGCCAATTTATACAACTCACATCTTAAACATATGCCTAGAAAAAACATAACGGTTTTTAGCGTTTTATAAGTATTTAACTGAAACTTAATATATTTTTTTTTTGTTAACAATTATTTAGTTATTTTGCTATATATAATTCTGACATACGAATCAGAGCCATGATAAAACCTGCATATGAACCAAACAAAACTAAAATTTTGTTTCATTTCGAGTAGTTTACGAATAAAGACAAATATGAAATAAAATTTTATAATAATTTGTAGAATCGGTACATCACAAACTTTTAAAATCTTTGGTAGCAGTGCACCAGTCGGGAACAAAGATGAAGTTTACGAGCCTGGAAATTCTCACGAGCAGTGATGGTCAAAACATTACATCCATGTTCCATCTTTTACCTCTTTCTCCTTCTACTTAAGTTAAAGAAAAAATGGTGTTAGTTAGTTTTAATATTGTCACTATTTTCGTCAATATTATCTTACTATTTGATTTCCAGATTATCAAAGGATTGATTAAATAGTTAAATTTCTTTAAAATATATAAATGTTGTGTTTACACTTGCATCTATTTTTTTTGTTTTCAAATTTTAAGTTATTATTTCCATACTTTTTGGCTTTTAATAACAATTTATTAGTTTTTATTCAATATTATACAAACAATTCAAGATTAAAATTTTGTATTTTGCAAATGAAAAATCAAGATTAAAATTTTGTATTTTACAAATGAAAAAAAAATCCTGAAACCATAATTTAATCAAAATATATATCTATATGATCTTGGGTTTTTTTATAAAGGTTTTCAAAAACATTTAATTCTATAATGTATGTTGAAAAGATCAGTAATTCACTTATGTCTAATAAATGGGAAAAAGTCAGATTGTTTCATAACTAACCTGAAAAACAAAATCATGGAAGTACCTTTTTCCGAAAAAATGGAATTCTTTTCCGAATCTTTTGACATATGTATGGTCTTTTTAACCTCCTAATAACCCTTACCAATGATGAACATAACTGAAATATCACTCACCAACATCATTACAACATATGACCTTTGCCCAATTCGTTCACTTTTAGTTCGTTATTATGGCAACCAATATCAATAATTATATCACTTTTCTTCACCAGGCGATTTAACATTCCCACTACATTACAATTTAGAAACTCCCCTTTCCTTTTTTGTTCAGCTCATTGACGTACGGTCTTTATAAATAAATTGTTGGTGTATTTTTCAGACTACTAATAAAGCTACAATACGGAATAGCTGCTGGCGATGAAAAAACTCTCTTTAATTATACTTGAGTAATTCTATACGGAATTAGCTACTAGCTACAATACTTCAGGAGTTCGTTTTTTATTCAGGGACAAAGAAATCATAATTTTTTTTTTTATTATAGAAATATGAACTATATAAGTAGGAGTGTATAGAGATTTTTTTCATAAGATTTTTTTTTTTTTAACTTCAATTAGGTCTCTAGAAAACAAGATTTCTTGCAATGTCCTAGACAAAGTTTTCCTTTTTCACACAAAATATAGAAACAAATTGCTATTCAACTTTCCGATGTGGGAAAAGTTTTTAACAAAAACTTAAATGAAAAAGTTCCTCTACAAAATAGATGCCAATGGCCAGCACATGTAGGAAAATTCATATAGCTTCTCTCAAACGTGAGAATGTCTTCTAGAACCAAACTTCGAATTTAAATCCCCCTCAAGTTCAATTTGCAGATCACATTCTCAATGGTTACTCGTATTGTTGAACATTTCATGAATAATATGGTTTCGGAGCCAGTTTTACTTTCTACAAATTTTTTATAGTTGAGTTAAAAACTTGATTGCTTCTTCTTTTTGTCTTTTCGTTTGCGGTTACAATACTTGAGTATTGTCAAATTTTCCGCTATTCAACTAAATGACTCATGAGCTTATCAAGTTTATCCCAGCTATTTAACTTCCCATGTTTCATATATAGCAATTTATTAATGCTTTTAAAAACCCAATCATCATACACTTGACCGCTTTTTATTATTTTAATCTATAAAGGACGAACCTCATTTTTGCATATGATTATCTTTTACTATTCTTAACGCCTAAAGGTATACATTCTCCTTATCTCTGAAGAACTTTAAAAAGAGTGAGAACGAAACTAATTGAAAAAAAAACAAATTTGATAAAGATCTTCTTTAAGTGTATCAATTTTAACAGGATGTGCCATATATTTATGGGTGTAGGCCAAATTTGGTGACAAAGATTTTAAAAGTATTGCAAATTTATCTCGACGTAGATCGTCACACGATGTAATTTTTTTGCTTATGATGATAAGAAAAATGGATTATAAGTATTGATCTAACTATGAGGTATTGTTTGGACGCCTTGATCATTTGACAAGAGTGTGGTTCTACAATTGTATTGGTGTTAGGACGAAAGGTGTGAAGTGTAAACTTGCTACAACTATGTGTAGCATGTGGCGACTTGATCACTTAAATTTTGGTCCAAATACTTTTTATGTGTAACGGGTTTGCGGACAATTCTTGTCAATTGATTTCTTCACCATAAAATTTAAGTGATCTCGGTTACCCAATGTTATATGAAATTTTTAAAAACTATGAATAAAGTTGCGGTTAAGTGGAAGAGAAAGGATCCTAAGCTTTTACTTACCATCATCAATGATTTTGTCCTTCAAAGGCTACAAGGACGTATATATGCTGGCGGTGTATATAAATAAAGAAAAATATTATAGTGCGATGCGAATGATTGATATTCTAATTGTTTTTACCTCAACTTTTAACTCGCACTCATCATTTGCAAGTACAAATCCCTAGGTAGTCTAAAAGACTGACCAAACAAACCATACCGACAGATACCTGTAACTTCTGCGTGTAAGGTATTCATTGTTTTATTCGCACTTTCTTGAAATAAAGGATGATCTTCATATAATATGGTTACTCTAACAGATTAAATAGAGTGAAAAGGATTAAGGTATTCATTGTTTAATACCAACTTTTTCGTGAACTAAATATGGTTTTATATAAGAATCCAGGCTTGATTTTGAATAATGCAAAGTCATTGTGTTACCAACCGGATAAAAATTCACATACAATGCATGTTTGTTGATAAAAATAAAATAAAATAAATCACAAATCACACATTAATATGAAATTAAAACTTAAAAGACAATGAGAATATGCGTATATAAGTATTAACTGCATATCTAGATTTCTTTTGGGAGTTATACTTTATTGGAAAGAATTTGATGTGATTTGCTTGAAATAATATATCGGGCCACATGTTGCCTTGAATTGAGAGGCTAGTTTTTTCTTCCTTGGACATTATACGAGGCACTTGGTTTTTAGGGTTCAGACAACTGAATCTTTTACACTCGAGGAAAATATTGGTGTCACGTCGAATGTCTTTTCTATCTCCCAATCACAAACATTGATGTAATTTCTATGCAACAACCACATTTAAATAACGACAATGTTATTTTCTTTCGTATGAAGTTTCTAAAGGAATTAATAATATTTCGTGGGAAAAAGAAAAGTAGTTTCTAAAGTGGAGGCTAAAACCACAATCAATAAGATAATGCACCAAAGGTTATATATGTTCCACATATGTGTGTTTGTTTATTTTTCTTTTGGGACCTCAACTGCTTTAAGATGCTCGTTGGATTTGGTATTATTATACTATCTAAAGTTGTTAAGTATTTGGAGAAAAATTATGCAACTGATGGGGGTAGTTTAAATGAATATTAGTGATGGCTATAGTGCTGATTGCTGAAGGATTGGTCTTGACGCGAATCCCGAGAAAACTGATGAACAAATATGCTCAACAGAAACATAAGAGCAACTAGAAATAGAGGAAGATGCAATTGACAAGTTCATATTCTTCTATGCAATTGTCAATTGTAATTTACAGCAGAAACTATTTGTAAATAGACCCCCAAAAATATTTAGTTTTATGATAAATGCCCTCAAATTTCAAAATTGTTTATAATAACCCAATTTGTTTTTGTTACTTTGACCCCCAAATTTTCAGGCAGGTTCTGTCTCTAGTAGCTCAACACGTTTATATATTAGATCCATTTTTTCTTTTTGGCTTATATATACAAAGTCAACTTAGCCAGCCTATGCATCAGCCCAAATTGCTTGTTACGTATAACTCAAGAAATATCGTAAAGCAAGTAATGCAACTTCTAGTAATTAATAACTTTTATATATTATTATGCTTAACTCAATAAGTTTATTCATTGTTGATAACTTCCTCAAAATTGTAAAATCCTTACAAAATTCAATGTTATTATATTTTTAATAAATCAATGAGATTGCTCAAAGTTGATAAAAATGACTCAATCTCTTTCAGAGTGACCAGTTTTTTTTCAATATTGTGGAAGGATTCTTCATGTTTATGGATCAATTTATTAATGGAGGCCGTCGGAAGGATGTTATACTGTTCTTGGAGAAAAAGGCCAAACTGGTTTTTTTTTTAGTGAGAAAATGGTGTTTAAGCAAAGTTGATTAAACAATAATTTTCACTTAATTATATAAATGTGTAGGTATATGAAGCAAATACATTGAACCTAATGAAAGACAAAAAAAAACTCCTTTTTTATAATCCGCCGGTCTTATCTTTGATCACATGCTTATCAAATTTAGGCGCTTGTCTTTTCCCATCCATGTCTACACCTTGTTATTTTATTGACAAGGTTATGCATTGTCCATATCTAAGTGTATGCATAATGCATACATGATAAATATATTTGTTCAGTCAGTTCATATATATAGTCTTGTACTAAATATAAAACATACTGTAGCATGTTCCCATTTGTCTAAACTAGATTACAAGATTTTCTTAAGAAAAATGTTACATTAAGATCGGTAACTATGTTGTCGTATTATAAAACTACAATTATTGAACAGTGCCGGCCTTGAACACAAGCAAGCCATGTATTTTATTTTTGCTTATATATACGTGAGATAATTTCTTACAAAGCAGTAAACAATTAAAGGAAAAAAAGAGGCGAGAATTTAAAAAACAAAAACGGCGAATTCATTGTTGTAAAAGATTATTGTAGTTGCCGACAAAAGAGAAAAAGAAAACATCATTACTTTAACAATATAACAAAGAAGGAAGAAAACAGAATAAAATTGGGTCATACGAAATTGTTAGACGCGGAAATAGTTGAGATTATGAAAGAATGGCATGTTCATCAATAATGAAATTAGGCAATCTAAGGACTTTGATCATTTGTTTCGCATTGAGCTAATATTAATCTTCTACGTTTCCTATTTTCATTATACATGCGAATGTTCCAACAATTCTATTTGAAAATTGTTAATGATAAGTGTGAAAACTCCTGCATACACTGCAACGAGACAACAAAGGTTGTCTCTGGCATTATTCTTATTCCTTCTCACTCCCCATGTTCTTCAATATTTGTCTTTTCATATAGAAATTATTTAACATTCTAAACAAATAAATTATTAAAAATTGGTTACACAATCAGTATAGACTATAGAATTTAAACTAAAATTTTATGAAACTCTTTACTTCCAAAATTATGTCTGTAGCTGGCAATATTAGTTTTTTATAGTTGAGATTTTTCTTTTTTTTTTTTGGAATGACGAAACCCATGTGGCGTTCATTTTTGTAAGTTAGAAGACAAGGTTAGTTTATACAACTAATAATGAATTCATTATTGTACAAGTCAAAATATTTGTATATTCAGTTTCTTGGGCAGTGCATAAGGAAATCTAGGAGCGTCTCGTGGTTTGATAGAATACTTATAAAAATATACGTTACTCTTACTATACAAACTATTTTTATTCCATTATCCATTTTTTTAAATAATAATATAGTTTTGTTCATCCTTGGATTCACGTAGAGCCAATGATTGTCGCCATCGTGCAACCTCCGGTGATCAAGTGTTTTGTACGGTAGGACCCATTCTTTTTTATCTTATTCGGGCCATCCATGCGGATACATAACTTTCAACAAACGAAAATAGCCAATACATAACATAATTTAGTAACATATTATCACTTTTTCATGTAGTCACTAGAAATATTAATAGTTCAAATGTTTCGATTTGAAGAATTTGATATTTCAACTGACATTTCAAGTATAATGGTGCGTTAACCAGGCAATTTGATCTAGGTTCCTATATATGTCGGTAAAATACACAATAACGAAAATACGGTACTCGATCTTCTTTTTGCTTGCAAGTGTTGTATTGTTGAAATTCTTGTGGATATATCTTAGGCCTTGAATGTTTTGTAGATTTTGTAAGAGTTTTTGGATTTTGTTTTTCAAAAACTTATTTTCATACCAATCAAGATGTTAAAATTTTGGTTTCCTTACAATTTAGAAAAGCTATTTTGTTGTAGTTTTCCATTCATGATTTTAGTTTTTTAGTTTTCCTAAAGTTTAGGGAATCTAGTTTTTACTCCATCAACGTTATTTTTCTCGAAAACTAAAAACTAATTTTTAGAGTTTTTAAAACAAAAATATATTAACAAAAATCTAAAACTAAAATCTAAAATGTAGAAACTAAAATCTAAATCCAAAAACTGAATCGAAAATCAGCAACCATTCAGGGCCTGAATCTAAAATCAGCATCCATTCAGGGCCTTAGTGTGTCAGTAAAATGTATTTATTGATAAGTGTCATGAACTCTGCCAAAAGCGATTAAGTTTAAAGTTGATATAAAAAAAACATTTATATAAAAATGTGATTGTTGGATGAAAATTTATTTGTTGATATTTATAAATTGCCGGATTGCTTAAAGGATGAATCCCTTTACGGGTTGTTTATTTTCAACCAGTATGATTTGAAAATGTTTCTAAACTCAGACCTATATTACAGCTAGATACTTTTCTAGTATACATAAATATTCGATCTAAAAGTAAATACTAAATACTTACCTTTGATAAATTTTAGCAATAATAATAAGGCATTAAAAACGCGTAATTTAAGCGCATTATTGTAACTGATATGGTGTGTTACTCATTAATACTTTTAACCATACGAAGCAAGTATTAATTTCAAAGTAGTGTGACAAACAAAAAAAGGTAATAGTCTCTACTCTCTAATAATACCAAAAATAACGACGATGTGCTGACTCACAATTACGGACTTTAGCAAGTCACCCTTTTACTATAGTTCCAACTGATATACATGAGAAACGTGTACGTATTTATTTTATCAGTAATTTACCTGTTTTATTTATTTGTCTATTTTCTGGTTAATAAAAAAAAAATCCAGCCTCCAAATTATATATTTAGGTTGAAATAACACTAGATTCCACAGCACTAGATTATTTTTGAGTAATTTATTTTTAGATTGGTTCATTAGAAGCTGGATTTTCCAATAGAATTTAAACACTTTGATATATTTTTGGAAACATTAACCAAAACATTTAATACAATTTAAGAAACTTTATACACATAGTTATAAATTTAAAGTAAAGTTCATAATTATAAATTACTATAAACAAAATAATAAATGTAATAAGTCATAACATGCATGTTGTGTATAAATGTCATGCATGATCGGTTAAAAAATGGTAAAACATGGAAATAACGAATTATTTTAAGGAAGAGACAAAGTCCCTGCTTAAGTGGGAGAGGTTTTAGGAAAGATAGCTCAGTGCTGCTAGGGAGAGAGAAAGGACAAATATGGCATCTTACCAAGTTTTCGAGTCAAACAAAATTAATCATTTTCTATTATCATCTTTATACTAATTGTTTTTAAAAAAAATTATGACATGACATGAACGACATTGCTCCCTCTTGTCCTCTCTTGCTATGCCTTCTTCTTCTACACTATAAGAACACCCACAACATTCCCCCTGCAACTCCCTCTCTCTCTATTACTCTCTTTATCTCTCTAAGAAACCAGAGAAAAAAGACAAACTATCTCTCTTTCTCTCTGTTCCTCTCTTTATCTCTCTAAGAAACCAGAGAAGAAAAGACAAAATCTCTCTTATCTCTTTCTCTCTAAGAAACAAGAAGAGAAGAGACCAAACAAATGGAAGAGTTGGGTTCTATTTGGTTTTACCAAGAGGTTAGTTTTCCTTAATAATATGAATTTTAAAGGCCATTTTGTGTAATTGTTCTATTAACCAAATCAACATTTTAGCATGATGTTCAATTTTTTGCATTTTTATATGGATGATCAATTCTAGAGTCTTGTCCTTCAGAATGATTGTGTGTGTGTGATTGGAATTCTAATCACTTTGGTTTACTGAGTAATAATCTATCTTTCTTTTTTCTTCCCAACATTTTACTTTTAGTTAACTCCGACATTATAAAACTCTAAGATCTATGAAAATCTATCAGAACAATCCATTTCACCTACATAAAATGTGACTTCTTGTACTTTTCTGACCCTTTTAACACAAAAAGACTATTTTCTTTTTTTGTCTTTTTATTTAATTATTTTCTAGCCCTGACGTTTATATATAATAATAATAATTAATATGTTTGGTTTACATTTAGTAACGTTTTGAGTGAATTCTTGACCCCATGAACCCAAGGTTGTTATCACACATGATTAGTAAAACCAATGTATTTTTTATTATTATGTTTCCTTTTCACTATACTTTTTTTCTAGATGTTGATGTCTTCAATGATTCAGCCAATCTTTTTTTCTTCATTTTAATATCAATTAATTTCTGACTTTTAACCCTTTTTGATATTATTACAGAGTATGGATGAATTAAGACAAAAGCTTCAATATAGTTCCTTTGAACTCGAAGCCGTGAAAGCAAAAGCTAATGAAGAAACAAAACTTCACCAAGAAGAAGTGAAGAATCTTCTTCATCTTCTCAAACTTGCTCGTCAAGAAAGAGACGAAGCTAAAGATCAATTACAAAAACTTCTCACAATCAAAACAAATTCAAGCATAACCGAGTCAAACTCTCACGGTTCTTCACCGGTTGACTCGTTCTTCGAACCGGTCTCATCCTCGGAATTCTCCAATTTCAACATGGTACCTGAACCGATTAACCAAGTCAAATTCAAGAACCGACAACAACTCGTTAACCGGAACTTGAAGAAGATTGATCCTGTGGATGCTCTAATGGATGAGATCATAAAAGGTAAAGCTTTACCGGAGAAAGGGAAGCTTCTTCAAACTGTGATGGAATCTGGACCGTTGCTTCAAACACTTCTTGTTGCTGGTCCACTTCCACGGTGGCGTAATCCTCCCCCGCTTCAACAGAGCTTTAGAGTCCCTCCGATCTCTAACTCTTACGGTTGTTTACCGGCGACGACAACGACTTCAATGCTGAATTTTAGAGGTTGCTCTGTTCCTAGAATTGCTACCGGAATTGAAGTTGCAACTAAACGACAACGATTTCATTAGTGTTTTTGTTGTTACAATTATTTTTCTTTTATTGCTCTGTTTTTTTTTTGGTTATTTACTTAGTTATTTGGAATTATATTATTGTAAAGATTTAAAAATCGTTTTTGGAGGGTTTAAGAGTTTGTGTGTATATTGGAGTATAAACGATTTGAGATTCTGGAGTTTAGGTATTCATGAATTATACTTATATCATCATTGATCCTGATTCCATATAGTATACCATGTTCGATTAAGTAGCTAATTTTTGGATAATTTGATGACATAAAATGAGTTCTAGACCTTAATTTATGTGGTTATGCTTAAATAAAATATTTCTAAGTTTTCTCATAATTATGTTTTAAATTGTAACATTTAAACGCAGAAACAAACAAACAATGAAGACCTAAACCAAACAAGAATTTCTGATGGAAATTTGAGTTGTTTTCATCAACTTTTATTAAAACTATAGAGATAAAATACATGTATTTTTGGCCTGGAGATCACTGGTGTGCCTAACTCTCACAGTTGTAGAGTATAAAGATCAAAGACCCTAAAGTAGAGACAAATCAAGACAGAGGACTTGGTCTTGTTTCTAAAAAAATATTCAATTAAAGACAATACAGTTTTATGGGTTGGATTGTGACCAGTGTTTGTGGTGGCTTTCGGTCATGTTCTTGTACAAAGTTAGGCGCAAAACATGTTCTGTTTCCTTAGTTGCAACTGCTATGAACGGCCATCAACTTCAACTAGTTTCAAAGAAGTTGCATTGTTGTGTCCTCAAATCACTGTTACATAAGTTGAAAAATTAAAATTGTTTGGCTTTTGAAGATGGAGAAAATAAGGTTGTTCCTTGAAGTTTTGGTCATTTCACAGAACTTATCGATGTTATCAAAATGACCATCATCTTTTTCTCCTTAGAGAAAAAAAGGATTAATTAAAACTGAGTTTTGGGCTTTGTGGAGAACTAGACTGGACTCCACTACAGTAGTCACAAAAACTCAAGTGGGCTTTGTAAGCTTATTACAAAAACAAATTTCCATCACAACGCAAACTAATATATACATTTTAAAAAAAATTATTAAAAAATAAAAAGTGTTACATGTAAGTGAACATCTTTAGGGCCTGAATGTGGAGCAAGTTTACTATCTAAATTATTTATTTATTTATTAAATAATTGTTTTTTTTTGTCGACTTATTTATTAAAATATTTTAAAAATGGCTCTCTTGATTAGAATATATAATAGGGTTCTTAGCCGTTGCACCATTCTTGAC
>Ga0041059_1002617_pt1 | contig 13246 bp, 10 predicted proteins | sample AraColnosormetaG_FD_56232 | JGI IMG/M metagenome (GOLD analysis project Ga0041059, IMG submission 56232) | Arabidopsis roots microbial communities from North Carolina, USA - Col MF nosort | ecosystem: Host-associated > Plants > Roots > Unclassified | place: USA: North Carolina | collected... | reverse complement strand
CTTTTTTTTTTTTTTTTTTTCGGAGAGGGTTTTAACATCTTTGCTTGTTAGCGAACATCTCTTCTTCTTTTTGCTATTCATGAGTATGTTACTCATACACTCAAAAATATCTAACGAGTGTAATATTATGTATTAGCGAGTGTTTTACAATTGACTGCATGCATTTTAGAATTATATCTTGATTGAGTGAACAAAACTCAAAAGGTCTAAAAAGAATTAGTTCGAATCGGCTGAAAACTTCGAGTTCCGGTTTATTACCGGTTTACACTTAACCAATCTATAAATTGGTAAGCAATTCTATCGACTAACATAAACCCTTGATAAGTTAATAGATTATTGTTTATACGTATTCCTACTAGAGACGTGTTGCGAAAGTGATACGTCTCCTAATTAAAGAGAAAACGAGATTTAATCGTTATTAAGAAGAAACTTCAAAGTCTTTCATGGATTTTTAGACTCTGAAGTAGACGCTTTTGTCTTCTCTGTACGTATATAATACGTTCTTATTTTGACTTTTATTTGGCGTTTTTTTCCAATTTCGTTTTAAAAATTCCAAAGGTAGCTAACTTTTGGCACTCAACTGCGACAAGCTGTTCAAAAATGATACATCTGTTACATATGATTTATTAAACTAAGACATTTTTATAATATATGTATTCAGATATTGATTATAACGTCCAAAAGAAAAACAGAGATGCTCTGATTTTTATAACCCAAGAAATACGTTACCTGACGTTAATAATTGCCTAACAAACGATTAGGCCCAACAAAAAAACGTCTTATAAGTTAAAACTTTGGTTTGGGTCAATGCTTCATATGATTGGTCCTCAGTTGGGCTACAAAAGGGACACGTGTCAAGATCAGACGGCGGTTCTCAAAGCAACCCGGCAATTTCCATGGAAACAGAGGTATGACCAACATAGTAAGTACCGTAGAGTAAAACAGAAAACGAACTCACAAAGAAAATCTTTTAACACTTGTTTTTATTTGCCTTGTTTTTCTAAGAAACTAAGATTTGTTTATTCGTTTAACTGGTTTGGTCACGACAGGTGATTGATCTTTAAAGGCGAGTTACGTCTTTTTGGTTCTCGTCTTCTGTTTCTGAAGAGGCAAGTTCTCTTTCCTCCCTTTTTGGTTACTAGCTCTTTCTTGTTCTTGCAACTCTTATTCACCTCTTCTTATAGAAGTCCATGGTTTTTCGTGTTTCAGAGTTTTCTCTAACTTAGAAATCTCTTTTCCTCTGCAGTTGTCTCTTCTTGCCTTCTATTGCTGATAAGGTGTTTTGAAAGAAGAAAAAAAGCCTAAAATGAGCAATATAAAGCTAGGAGTTGAAGTGATAAGCGCACAGGGTCTGTTACAGAGAGATAAGCATAACTCATGTAGCCCTTTCGTGGAGCTCAAGTTCGACAACCAGATATTCCGCGCAACGACCAAACACAACGACCCAAATCCTGTCTGGCACGAGTGTTTTTACTTCGTTGTCTCTGACCCTTCCGTCTTGTCAACTCGTACGCTTGAAGCCCACGTTTACAGCTACCAGAACGAATTCGATGCTAAGCCCTTTCTTGGCAAAGTTCGAGTCAACGGAACATCTTTTGTTCCTCGCTCTGAAGCAGCTCCTTTCAATTACCCTTTAGAGAAACGCAGTGTTTTCTCTCGAGCCCGTGGAGAACTTTGCTTGAGAGTTTTTATCACAGACGACCCTTCTGTTACACCTTCTGTCCCAACCCCGGTTCCAGAATCTCCTCAAGCTTATAGCCCAAGTCCGCGTAAAGAACATGTGAAGTCCTTAATCACAGCCGATGCAAGTATGGCTACTGATGAGAGAAGAGAGCTAAAGCCTAAAACACGTACGTTTCATAACTCTGCCCCTTTAGTGAAACAACAGCCAATGATGAACTATGGCATCCACGAGATGAGAGCTGCACCGATGCCTCCAAGAGTGGTTCAAGTCAACGGTCCAGGTCCATCCTTGCACCAGCTGCCACCAGATTTCTCTGTCAAAGAAACAAGCCCTTTGCTCGGAGGTGGACGGATCGTTGGAGGACGAGTGGTTCGTGGTACAGAGAGGCCAACAAGCGGGACATATGATCTCGTTGAAGAGATGAAATTTCTCTACGTGAGAGTTGTGAAAGCGCGTGATCTCCCCAACAAAGACCTTACAGGAAGCCTAGACCCGTATGTCGTAGTAAAAATCGGAAACTTCAAAGGTGTTACCACACATTTTAACAAGAATACAGATCCCGAGTGGAACCAAGTCTTTGCCTTCGCTAAAGATAATCTTCAGTCGAACTTTCTTGAAGTTATGGTCAAGGATAAAGACATTCTCCTTGATGATTTTGTTGGGATCGTTAAATTCGATCTCCGTGAGGTTCAGTCTCGCGTTCCTCCTGATAGTCCTTTAGCTCCCCAGTGGTACAGACTGGAGAACAAGAGAGGCGAGAAGAAGAATTATGAGATAATGCTTGCTGTGTGGTCTGGAACTCAGGCTGATGAAGCTTTCGGGGATGCGACTTTCTCAGACTCATTGGTAGATTCAGACAGCTCCAACATTATATCCGCTAACCTGCGCTCAAAAGTGTACCATTCGCCTCGGCTATGGTACCTAAGGGTGCAAATATTGGAAGCTCAGGACGTCATCATCGTGTCTGACAAATCCCGTGTTCCAGAGGTCTTTGTGCGAGTAAAAGTCGGTAATCAGATGTTAAGGACTAAATTTCCCCAGAGAAGCAATAATCCAAAATGGGGTGATGAGTTCACGTTTGTAGTCGCGGAGCCGTTTGAGGATAACTTGGTCCTCTCCGTGGAAGATCACACTGCTCCTAACAGAGACGAGCCAGTAGGAAAAGCTGTGATTTTGATGAATGACATAGAGAAACGTATAGATGATAAACCTTTTCATGACCGATGGGTTCATCTTGAAGACTCCATCTCAGACGCTATGGATGTTGATAAAGCCAAGAAAGTGAAGTTCGCTACTAGGCTCCGGTATAAGGCGGTTCTCGATGGAGGCTACCACGTTTTTGATGAGTCCATGTATAACAGCAGTGATCTCAGACCTTCGTCGAGAAAGCTCTGGAAACCAGCAATTGGTGTCTTGGAGCTCGGGATACTTAACGCAAATGTGTTCCATTCGATGAAAACTCGGGAAGGGAAAGGTACTTCGGACACGTACGTTGTTGCCAAATACGGTCACAAATGGGTTCGGTCACGAACTGTGATCAACAGCATGAATCCAAAGTACAATGAGCAATACACATGGGAGGTTTTTGATCCTGCAACGGTTTTAACCATCTGCGTCTTTGACAACGCTCATTTCGCAGCAGGAGATGGCGGAAACAAGAGAGATCAGCCGATTGGGAAAGTCCGCATTAGACTCTCGACTCTTCAGACGGGCCGTGTGTACACGCATGCTTACCCTTTACTTGTTCTACAACCTACTGGTCTTAAGAAAAGAGGAGAGCTTCACTTAGCGGTGAGATTCACCTGCACATCGGTCTCCAGTATGCTGATGAAATACACAAAACCTCTCCTGCCTAAAATGCATTACATACTACCCTTATCCACAAACCAACAGGAAGCTCTTAAGATGCAGGCTATCAACATAATTATTGTTCGTTTAGGCCGGTCCGAGCCACCGCTGAGACGGGAAGTGGTTGACTATTTGACAGATTGGAAAAGTCAGCTGTTCAGCATGAGGAGAAGCAAAGCCAACTTCAATAGGTTCACGACAGTGTTCTCCGGTGCGCTGTCTGTTTGGAAATGGATGGAACAAGTGTGCACATGGAAGACTCCCGTGACGACGGCTCTGGTGCACGTGCTCTACACTATGCTTGTGACGTTCCCGGAGATGATTTTGCCGACTGTGTTTCTGTATATGGCTGTGATTGGGATGTGGAATTACAGGTTTAAGCCTAGATTTCCTCCTCATATGGACGCCAAACTATCTTATGCAGACAATGTAAATTCTGATGAGCTTGACGAAGAGTTTGATACCTTCCCGACCGTAAGGGCTCCGGACATTGTGAAAATGAGGTAACAAAAATCAAGAATGATCAAAGAAAATCGAAAACGAAGAAAGACTTGGTCATTGGTTGATAGTTTTCCTCCCTCATATTTTTCAGGTACGACCGGCTGAGATCTGTGGCCGGGAAGGTACAGTCGGTGGCTGGAGACATAGCCGCACAAGGAGAGCGAGTGCAAGCGTTGCTGAGCTGGCGTGATCCACGCGCCACCGCAATATTCGTGACGTTCTGTTTCATTATTGCCATGGCTCTCTACATTACCCCTTTTAAACTTGTCGCTCTGTTATCCGGTTACTACTTCATGCGACATCCAAAGCTCCGACACCGCATTCCCTCCGCTCCCGTCAACTTTTTCCGGCGACTTCCAGCCATGACCGACTCTATGCTGTGAATCTTCTTCTGGATAGAGTAATCAACAAACATGCCATGTATATAACTCTCTTCTTTGAATCTGTATCTATCTATCGATATGCATCTATATGTGTTGACAATCATGCGTTCGTGAACTCGTTCTCCGAATTAACAATGGTGATCGCAAACAAACTCTGATGATCAAATCAAATAAATTGCTTCCACACTCGCAATGTTGAAACAGAGAATCTAAAAGCTCAAAACAGAGTCGGTTAGATCCTAACAAACTCTTTAAACCTTCTCCAATTCGCAACCAAAGCTAAACCATCGCTTCCACAAAACTAATTGGTCGATAACCAGCCTAAACCCGGTTTGATTTAAGCTGAACCAGATCCGTGTGATCAATATATAAAAAGCCCATGGGCCTTGAACAAAACAACGTCACATCGGTGATTAACACTGTTTTTAGTGCTTAATTAGTTCCCTCCCTGATTACAAAAGTCCGTTAGTGATTACGGCATGAAGAGACAACGGGAAAGAGGAAGAAGCATATCTCTCTCTCTGTCTTGTTCTATGAACGAGACCACTTGCTTTAACAGGCGGTGCTAATTATTTTCCAGAAAATAAAAAACCCCAAAAATCTGTACGACAAACAATTTATTAATCAACTCTTTTTTTTTCTTTCTATAAGGTTAATGGCCAGATTCTTTCTTCTCTCACACCCATTAAAATATTTCATCAACTTGTCGGTAAAATTAATTCTTGGCTTATTCTATCTTTCTTTCTCTGTCTTCTTCTTTCAATTTTTCAATAACAATAATACAGATGTGTATACATTAGATACACGTATACTAGTACTAAACTTCACTGTGTGATCTGATCTAGAGTTTTTATACTATCAGAATAAATAATAGTCGACAATTTGGGATTTGTTTATGGTTTACTTCACATGAATCACATACGTTCATGTCGATTCCTTTGAGATACTGTCTCGATTTCGTTTTTTTCTCTTGTTTAATTTAAAATTATTGTAAAGCACGTGGATTTGCTTGTCTTGGTTTTGTTTTCTCCTTCGACCTCTTTGATGAAATCGAGGAACCTACAATTTCTTCGTCGATCCAAATGGTAGCTTAGTGGTGGTGATAATAGGTTTCTCCTCTTGATTGGCTCCAGCTTTAGGTTTTTTTTTTTATCTTTGTTTCTGCTTCGATTCCCAAAATTTACCCTTTCGATTTTGAGTCTAACTAGTCGAGTTGACTCAGTAGAGTCGAAAGGTACGACCTTTTTTCTCTACTTCACTGATTTTGAAACTATTGAAGATTTGATTTGGTAAGATCATTCATTGGCTGTATAATTTTATTGCAGCTTCTGGGTTTACGAAGAGACATCTCCTAATTGAAACAAAACCTTTCCTTTCCATTGGGCTGAGAAAAAAGCAAGAGTCTTTGAATATTTTTTGGAGCGTGGTTTTATTTAGATGGGAGGTCAATGCTCTAGCCTGAGTTGTTGCAGGAACACTTCACACAAGACAGCTGTTCTTGAAGCTCCTGATGTTGGTTAGTTTCTTTAAGACAATGAATTAGTGTTTTTTCTACTTGGATCTAAGAAGCTATAAGACATTGTCTGATTGATGCAGATAATGGAGAGAGTAGTGAGATCACTGATGTTCCTAATTTCCGGGAGTATACTTTAGAACAGCTTAAGGCAGCTACTTCTGGTTTTGCCGTGGAGTATATTGTATCTGAACATGGAGAAAAGGCTCCAAATGTTGTCTATAAAGGGAAATTGGAGAACCAAAAGAAGATTGCTGTCAAGCGTTTTACTAGAATGGCCTGGCCTGATTCACGACAGTTCTTGGTATGTTCTTATCTTTGGAAATTGTAGTTTGTTTCATCTCTTTTTATTTTGATGTTGAGAATGTGTTCTTCTTCCTTGTGCAGGAGGAAGCGAGGTCGGTTGGTCAGCTACGGAGTGAGAGAATGGCCAATTTACTCGGATGTTGCTGCGAAGGTGACGAGAGGTTACTTGTAGCAGAGTTTATGCCTAATGAAACACTAGCCAAACACCTTTTTCACTGTGAGAATCATTTTTCCTATATATAGCCTTTCATTTAATAATCTTGCCATGCTAGTCTTGGAAGTTATGGTGTCTAAGTGTACTTTTTATGCTACTAGGGGAAACTCAACCTATGAAATGGACTATGAGGCTACGAGTTGTTTTATATCTAGCACAAGCTCTTGAATACTGCACCAGCAAAGGCCGTACTCTTTACCACGACCTCAATGCTTACCGGGTTTTGTTTGATGAGGTATTTATTAGTTATATATAAGCAGTTTTTCCTCTTTCTTCGAAACCTGTCTATGTTTCTATGCTATTCCTTCATTCTCTGACGCCTTAAGGGGCTTTTAATAAGGAATGCAATCCAAGACTATCTACTTTTGGCTTGATGAAGAATAGTCGGGATGGAAAAAGTTACAGCACTAATCTTGCTTTCACCCCTCCTGAATATCTACGAACTGGTACATCATTGGTTTTTTCTCCAAGATTCATATGGTTGAGATTAAGTTGCACGTTCTGTTTGTTATTGTATTTACAGGGAGAATTACTCCAGAGAGTGTAATATACAGCTTTGGCACTCTTCTGCTTGATCTTCTCAGCGGAAAACATATACCTCCTAGCCATGTAAGTATTTTAGCCATAATAAGTTTGTTTTCCATACGAGATTGCAGCTTTTACTTGAAAAGGTGAAGGTTGATTCTTTCAATCTGTTTTATACAGGCCCTTGATCTGATTAGAGACAGAAATCTCCAGACGCTAACTGATTCTTGCCTAGATGGGCAGTTTTCTGATAGTGATGGTACAGAGCTAGTACGCCTAGCTTCTCGTTGTCTTCAGTATGAAGCTCGTGAGCGGCCAAACACCAAATCTTTAGTGACTGCCTTGACACCTCTTCAGAAGGAGACAGAGGTTTCTATTGATTTCCGAGCCATTAGAATAACTTGGACCAAGTTTCTTTTTGTTAACTCGAGATAATTTTCCTTGTATTGTAAATTGCAGGTCCTGTCTCATGTTCTAATGGGTCTACCTCACAGTGGTTCAGTCTCTCCTCTGTCCCCTCTTGGTGAGGCTTGTTCAAGAAGGGACCTGACCGCTATGCTTGAGATCCTGGAGAAACTTGGATACAAAGACGACGAGGGTGTCACCAATGAGGTACCTTTTCAGAATTATGTTGGAAGAATCAGTGGTTTGGCTCTGTTAATCAGTGAATAGTTTCTTTCTTGGTTCTTCATGGTGTTGCGTTACTTTGGTTTGGCAATGCAGCTCTCGTTTCATATGTGGACAGACCAGATGCAAGAGTCTTTGAACTCGAAGAAGAAGGGTGATGTGGCTTTCAGGCAAAAAGACTTTAGAGAGGCCATCGAGTGTTACACACAGGTCGAGTTTTGTTTTGTACATAAAATGAAGTAGACAAACACATAGCATTAGCCTGATTATCTTTCTTGAAACTTTGACAGTTTATTGATGGAGGAATGATCTCTCCAACAGTGTGTGCTCGGCGTAGTCTGTGTTACCTAATGAGTGACATGCCGAAAGAAGCTTTAGATGATGCAATTCAGGCTCAAGTGATCTCTCCCGTGTGGCATGTCGCATCATATCTGCAGTCTGCTTCCCTTGGTATCCTGGGAATGGAGAAGGAATCTCAAATCGCACTGAAAGAGGGCTCGAACCTTGAAGCAAAGATGAATGGAGTTCCCCGAGTGAAGTAAGATATATAGCATTTAAGATTTTTCTTGTTGGGAAAGATGAAAGAACATCTTACCAAGTAAAAGGGGTATGAATCTTTTGAGCACAATGATGGGAAAACACTCAAGAGCAATGCAAAACTATAGACCCTCTTCTTCTGGTTGTATGAGGTGTTTTGCCCTTCTTGTGCCTCTTTTTATGGGCATTGAATTGAAGGAGTCATTTCCTTTATTAGCTTTGAAATCCATTTCCTGAAACTTTATTGTACTAAAAAACCCATTATTGCAGAAACCAAAAGAGGGTTTTGTTTCTTTTGATCTATAGGTCACACAGACTAAACATGTATGAACTCTTGTCTTTTGACTAAAGAGATATTCGACAGTGAAAGGGGTTTTTGTGGTTAAATTCCAATAGTTGAGTAAATTATTCAAAATTTTAACCAAACACAAATTCGTGTCAAAGTTACAGGACTTTCGACTCCTACAGTATAGTTTAATTACTCGTCCGATTGTGAAGTTAGTTAACTCTTCATTCATCTTCCTCGCTTTTCAACTTTAATTAAACAACATGTGCATTTCAGTTAAATAGCTTACCTGGAATCTGTGCCAGTCCTGAGATACAATAGAAAAATGTCGTTAAGAGTTTATTTGTTCACCCAAAAACCATCTTAGAGAGGAACATGAAACGGAATCTTAGCTTGCAATATTAGGGCAAGGGAAAATGATCTTGATGGATTACAAACACATAAAAATGATACACCAAACATATAAGGGGGGTCAGATTTGTGGAAAAAAAAACAAAAAAATGAAAGTGAAGGTGAAAATAACAAGGATAGCAAATTGAGAGAAAAGCCAGTCAGAAGAAGAAGAAGAAGCTTCATGACCCCAGTTATTTCACACCTCATCAGGTCCCGGCGTACAGATTTCCAATCTCTCCTCCGGCGACAAAAGCTTGGAAGCAGAAGTGGTTCAAAATTGATGTACACACTGCAGTAAATAGAGGGAGAGAAAGAAAGCTGGATTTGGACACGCTATAAATGATCCTAAGAGCTACTTCCCGTTCCCTGGCAATGTGCTGGAATTAGACGCTGTCGCAGCTCTGTTGATGCACCCGCAAGTTCTGAATAGTCACATACAATGGCAACAAATCAATGTGACAGAACCAAATGTAGACCCAATCCGTCAAAACATTTCTTGTATTCTGCTGCAATTTCTACTCTTCACATATGATTGTGAAATCTAAACAAAGTCGGCTAATGATAACTTCACAGTTTTTGTAAGGATGAAGCTAAGGTAAAAGATAATATATGTACTGACCTTGGGCAGTGAAGTTAAACAATGGAGGCAGTGCTCTTCCATTTGGCAGTGAAACATTTGGATCCCGTAAGTCATCAAAGAAGGGGTGTGCACAAGCTTCCAACTTAACAAATGGAAAAAAAGTGTTTTGTAGAATTTGAGTTAGAAAATTCCAAATCAGCCAAGGAGATTATATAGTTTTGTGGTGTCCAGCAGGATTTAGTCTTACTGCAGTGCAACGAAGGTTTGGTGAGTACTGAAGGAGTCTTGAGACGAGGTCTACTGCTTCAGGTGGCATTCGCTTGTGGAAAATCTGAAGAGTTATATGCTACATTAAATTTCATTTGAACAAGCACACGCACCAAAGAGGCACCTGCGATTATTTAACAAACCTTGTGCCACGGGTGAGCTTTGATTTGAGGAAACTTGAACTCTGTGTAATTCGGATTCATACACCGTATTTCTTCTCTTGTAGGCGTCCCAAGAATCTGGTAGATGTACAGATGAGTAAACTAGTAAATTAAATATAGAAGAGAGATGAAGGAACACGAGGGATCAGGTTAAGTACCTTGATTATCTCCACCAGCTGATCAATGCCACTTTCCCCGGGAAACAGTGGCTACGGGTAGAAAATCAACAGTTGTTATCAGATTAAATGTTATTTCGAAGTAATAATGAAAACTGATCAATCAAAATAAAATGGTTCATCATAACCGAAACTCTACAATGTATAATATACTTACTTGACCAAGTAAAAGCTCTGCCATGACACAACCGCCGGACCACATGTCAATGGCATTGGTATACTCTGTCGCCCCAAATATAAGTTCTGGGGCCCTGTAGTACCGGGAGCATATATAGGATATGTTAGGTTCACCGGGTACCTGAGACGCAAAGGGTGTTAGCCATCATTATTCAAATGATAACTCATCTCCAAGAACTCATCAAAAAAAAATGAACATACCAACATCTTTGCGCTTCCAAAATCGCATATTTTTAATTGATGAGTTTGGGGATTAACCTATGAAAGCCACATCATAAGAGAATCAATGAATTATCCTTTCATACGTCTTACCAACCTTTAAGCAGAAATTATTCACACTATACCAGTAGATTTTGTGGCTTAATGTCACGGTGACACACCCCAACCACGCGATGTAAGTAGTTCAGCGCACGGCAAATCTGATATCCAACAAAGCAACAGAAATGACAAAATCAGCATAAGTGAAATTATAAATTTCCTATGTATTTGTAGCTTTATGCTACACAGATTACTAGAAACGAGTAACCGGAGAGCTAATAGAACTCACCTGATAAGTATAGAGCTGAACAAAGATAATTGGCATATGCTGATTCATTTTGGTATAGTGCTTCGATGCTCTGTATACAGTTTCGGGAACATACTCAAGGACAAGGTTGAGATACAGCTCATCCTTGTCAGTTGTTGAAAAGAAAGAATGCCTCAGCCGCACAACGTTGGGATGGTCTTGCAAACGCATGATCTGAAGTTCTCTGTTCTTGTATCTTTTATCCTGCAGAACCTTCTTAATTGCAACTTGTTCACCCGTTTCCAGGCACTTGGCCTATCCAAAAATCAGACAGAAAGTCAAATTCTGGGAACACAAATAGTTAAGGATTAGTTATGTTCCTGCTATAAGAATTTCCACCTACCTGGAACACTACTCCGAATGAGCCGGTTCCAACCACTCGCTGGGCCATGTATGAGATAGTCTGAAACAAGAAAGAAAGAGTAAATTAAAGATACACCCAACAGAAGTGAAAAGAGAAACAATCTTTTCATAAAAGAAATGACTATCATGATTAATAGCTTTTCTCAAACACAACGGCAATCAGAAAAAAAGTTAGTTGAATGACCTGCTTTGGCTTTCCATCTCTACCCCCAACTGTCGTCGTAATAACTTGTCCCGTTTCGGTCCCACTGCCGTTTACAACAGTTGTTTCCATATCCTTCACAAGCCAAATGAAGATGTGAGCAGTGGCTAATGGAGATCACGACGACGATATATACATTGATTAAGCAACTCACCTTATCCTCGCGGTTGGCATTTCGCTCGTCTCTAATCTTCATTTCGATCATAACATCGGGAAGCTGATCATCCACGGGTTTTTCCGATACAGCAGGCACATTTGACGTTCCAGCAACACTTTCTTGTGACAAAACGTCAGCTTTCATCTCAAAACAAGAACTATTTTGGTCAACCTGCATTGGATCAACACACAAGTTGTCGTTCTCTTGATCCAGCTTAGCTCTCTTCAACGCATAGTCCCCACCCTAAAACAAACACCAAAAACACGAAATTAGTCAGGTCAACATCAACATACTCATCCAAAATCAATGAAACAGCAGAGATAATCAAATTCATACAAAAACATAAGCATTTACTAGAATATCTAAAACTAAAGATCTCAAAAGCTTAAATTTGACTTGTAACATACTATAAACGACATCAATCCGTAATTTCTGGATGAGAATGAGAGAAAAATTTCAACAATCAGAAATATAAAATCAATCTGATCTTGAAACGAGAGACATTGAAAATGGATACTTACAGGATCCGAAGAAATGGAGGTCCGACCCGAAGCAATGCTCTTGAGACGACGCATCACGTTCATCTTCGCTTTATTCACCAACCAAACGAGGAACAACTCAGAAACCCTAAATCTCCGAAAAACTTCACCAACACAGCTTCATGCGGAGAATAAATGAATCAACAGATTCAGATATTTCAAATTCGAATAACTCCGAAAGCAAAACCAAAAATCTAAGTTTTTCGATTCTTCTTCAAACGAAAAATCTGGGGAAAGGAAGAATCTCCTTCGTTCTTCTTCGAGCTTCTTCGGTTTCTTCTTCTCTTTCTTCACGACCCAACCCAGGTGGAATCTTTCTCTCTCTCTCGTGGGCAAAGCCAATCATGCCAGCCTCGTTCTCTTTCTCTATCTCTCTCTACTCTTTTTTTGGTCAAACATTGACTCCTCACCGTTGATTTATCGCAGCAGCTCATCCGACGGGTTAGGATGAATCCGCCCGATTTCGACAAGCTGTGATTACTAAAGTACCCCTGTATTGTTTGTCTATTTACGTATCCCGGGATTAGGCAAAAGGATTTGGGGGTTTTGAATGATTGCATCTAAGCCCACGCGGAATATGCGGGCACTGTATTATTTTCATTTGACCATCTTTGACCACTTCCCTCTTTTTGCTCCTGCAACAGATAATTTTAGTAATTTCTTACTGTTTTTAGACATTTTTAATAATGTCTCTGTTCAAAATTTTAAACTATTAATTATCATCATCCTATGAGGTAATCTATAAACAATTCAAGTAATCTATTAGATTGAGAAACGAAGTAAAATAAAACATATATTGGTTAGTTTACTATCTGAGGAATGTTAATGAGGATGTGGTTATTACTGATTGAACCATTGTCTTATGGGAAAAGATGTCAATTAATCCCCCAACTTTCAAAAAATGGTCATTTTATACGTCAACTTCGTATGCTGCCGTTTAAAACATGAACTAAACGTTAACTAACTTTTAAAACATGATTATTCGTTAACCAGGCCAAAATAGACATGCCGTTATCAGTCATTAACGGAACTTCTAACTTCTGTTATCATCCGTTAACGACTTTATTAGTCAAGTTTTAAATTGTGGTCATTTTAAACATCGACTTTATATGTGGCCATTTTAAACATGAACTAAGAGTTAACTACCATTTAAAACATGAGAAATTCGTTGACCAAGCCAAAATAAACATGTTGTCATCATTCATTAAAAGAACTTATAACATTCATTATCACTTGTTAACG
>Ga0041059_1002616_pt1 | contig 13247 bp, 8 predicted proteins | sample AraColnosormetaG_FD_56232 | JGI IMG/M metagenome (GOLD analysis project Ga0041059, IMG submission 56232) | Arabidopsis roots microbial communities from North Carolina, USA - Col MF nosort | ecosystem: Host-associated > Plants > Roots > Unclassified | place: USA: North Carolina | collected 2013-09-02 | reverse complement strand
AAAAAAAAAAACATTACTTTGTTCATACATAGTTATATAGGATTTTTTTGTTCTTTTTTTTTTGTTAAAAGGTTTCATGCAAATTTGTTACAAATACTTTTTGATAATTCAGTCCCAATTGTTTGTTGATGAGAATGGATAATGAAATCCAACCATATACTAAGATCAATATTTTTTTACAGTAAACCAAATTGATTTTTTAAAATTTATAACCATTTGGCCTCAGTTCACACTGAAAAAAAAAAAATTATAACCAAGTTTCTTCATAAGCCTTTTCAAGCTAAAACCAATTTTAATTGAATTTTTTATATTTAAATAAAAACAAATCTATAATATTAAAGTGAAGAACTTGAACTTAAGCTTAACAAAAGTTGGATTGAAAATTTACATTTGCTCTAAGAGAATTGGCACCCATGACCAAAAGTGAGCTTATAATTAAACAATTAACATGAAATTTGTTTTAACTTATTTTTCAAGAAACAAATTACTTTTAAAAGCTATCACTTACTTGAAATGACATTTCTCTTCGTTTTTCCTTTTTTCTTCAACGTCTTAATTCCGTCTCAATAATTTGCTGTCTTCATAAAAACAGATTAATTTCATCATCGTATCTAACATAGACGAAAAAACTCTCACTAATGTTAATACATCATCATAGCATATTTTTATTTTTTAGTTAAGAAAAACAAAATCATACAATAACTTTCCGTTGCGTATATGAAATTGACATGTCTCCACTCATTAATTGCATAAATAAATCAAGTTTAATATAAACATAATTTCAATGGACCTTTAGTTTTATTTTAGGGTTTTGTGCAAAAAAAACCTTCTAGCTCGTCTATTTTTGCATCTTTACCTTCAACTTCCAAAAAAATACAAATTAATCATACGAAGTAAAAAGTAATACGCAATATAATCCTTATATGATGAGTTAGAGAGTTTTTTTCACAAAATATTTTATTTTATACTAATATATTTTATTTTAGTTTATACATAAATAAGTTGAAATTTATTATAAACATATTATTTTTACCTAAATAGATCTTTTGAAATCATGGACTTCTAATATTCCAAAAAGAGCACTTTCAAGTACTTATTATAATAAGTTTCAGCAAAATCAATCATGCCGAACACTCTTACGAAATCAGCTTTGTCTGTTGTTCTCCCTTCCCCGTTGGTGGTGGTTAAGGATCCTTTACATTTATACAACGATACTAGATTTTAATCCGTGATACACCGTGGGGACAATTTATCTTTTAAAGTTAGTATATATAAAAGTTTACAAATTTTCTCTATCTATAAAATATTTTTATTTTATAGTTTACAACTGTTATTAAGTAACGTCCTGCCAAACCCGTCCCGCCAACCCGTCCCGTAAAAAAAAATATTTATTTTATTAATGTTGATCTTATTTATGATATGTTTATGAATCATTGTCTAAATATTTTATAATTTTGTAGTAAATGCTATCAAATGTTTCTGCGGTTTGATGATTATAATCGAATTGTTATAGTCATACAGAAAAGTAATATCAAAAATGATTATTTTGTAATAATTAAATGATAATAAATATTTTGCAAGTTTTATTTTAGTAACTAATCGTGTAGATAATGTGGAGAGATTTTTGGAAGATTGGTAAATGTCAAATATTTAATTCAAAAATTTTCTTTCTAATTATCAAAAACAAACATTAAAAATCAGTGGCAACCATTGTAAATAAGTCCAAACTACAAGATTTATTTAACAAAATAGCTGTAAAAATATATACGTAAATATGCTAAAAAAAAAATTGTAAATATTTAGCCCATATTTTTGTCAAAATTAATTCCACTTGTTTCTCCACTTTAAATAAATCGAATCCACTACAGTACATGAGGCAAACGCTTGAATTTGATGTCGTTTTGGAGACGAAAATAGTGTGTCATTTACTCATTTATACTCTAAATACTCGCAAGGCATGAAGTACTTTAAATCGTAAAGCTATATAATACCAAAACAAAAGAGATTCATACCCACACAAAAATATAATAACATGGTAATATTCTCATAATAGCTAATAAAAATGGCTTTTGTACTTATCATGTCAATTGAATAGAGTTAGTTCACCAACTTTCATACAGTATATAATTAGTGATCTATTTGTATATTTAAATTCCGTTACAAATTTATGATTTATTTACGTGTACAAACTTTTGTAAATTAAATAAATAAATTTATGCACACTCTTGTATAGTGTATACATAGTTGAGCTGGTATTTTTAGTATAATTTTTTTTTAGGGCAAAATCATAAATTATATTATTTTGAAATAATAACATGTACACCGCCCCAAAATTGTCATAATGGAAAGAAACATAGATATATTGAGAATAACTAAAGAGGATAAAATAAGCTACATATATAGGCACACCATAATCTAGAAAAGAAACGTAGGTTTCGCTAACTAACACAAGAGCAAAATCTACTTAAATATAAATACATACAGAGTGCATATCAAAAGCAATCCCTAATAATAATATTACTCTTATATCTATTTAGTTTCCACACACAAACATAAAAATAATTTAGAGGAAGTGAGGGAATGTGCTGTTCATGAGAGCATTGGCCATGATGTGATTAGTCTTCTGTGTTGGGTGAAATGAGTCCCAAAACACATACTTGTCTGCGTTTGTACATGTGAATGGGTTATTCCTTTGACAACCATATCCCATCTCGAACATCCCTGTCGCGCAACATGCCGCTCCCACCACCTCGAACCCTTCATATTTTTCACCAATCAAACATTAATACATATAGTTATATATATACAAATTAGAGATAATATAATGAAGTTATTTATGATGGAATTGTTAATAGCTATAGCATACCAAAGGAGGAAGGGTTCTTGATGATCCGCATAAATGGCTCATAGGGATTTGAGAAAACGAGGTTGGAACCAGGGAGCTCTTTGCTCAGCTTCTCAACCATCTTATCAAGCTTGCTGTTGAACTGGACGGCTATGTCGTTGTACCGTCCTACGCACTCACCTCCAGTGCCAATGTTGGTGGCTCTCTCTAAAGGCATGCATCCCATTGGAGGTAACCCACCTAGTGAGATCTTTCTAGCACCAAGTCCATGCAACTTCTTCACAAATTCTTTCGCGATTCCGGCTAGAAAATCTTGGTAAAGACTGACGGAATATTGCGAAGAACGGCCCGGAAAGGCAAAGTAATTCTCGAGGAAATCGTTGGTCCCTATGCTTATGAGGTAGAGAGAGCTTTCTATAGTCTCTGTGCCTCTGTCTTTTCCTTGGTATGCTTTAAGTTTTGTTTGGTATTCTTTGTAGTATTCGAGTTGTTTCCATAGAGGTAGTACCGACTACAATCGCAATCAGTGGAATATAATTACTACATGTAGGATAATATCCCAAAACAACATTTGCCAACAAAACAACATGTAGTACAAAGATTTGTTACATTATATAACCAAGACAACTATGATAGTTATACTATATATCTCATCAATCATAAATGTCTATAAAGACGTGTAGTTATGTAACATATCAATGTAATAAATACAAGGGAGAGAAAAGTCCGTACCAGAACATCAGAAGTGGCGTTGTCATAGCCAGTGGCAGCAGAAGCAAAGGTAACACCTGTTGCAAAATCCGAAATGTTATAAGAAGGATCCAAGTACGCCGGAATGATTGGTTTAAGCCCTAAGGCTTCGGACATAAAATCCGTCGCAATCTTTCCGTTACAAAACCGTCCGGTCGGCTTTCCACCAACAAAGTCCCGTCCATATGGCTCAAAGTTGCTTCTAGCAACAGTTGGGATATAGTTGTTGTTCCCGGCATCAACGGAAGAGTCGCCAAACACGATGATCGCGGGTATTTTACCGGCAAATGTTACGGTTGAAGACATAGCTATTAGGAAAAGAATTGTGAAGAGACTTTTGAGGTGTCCCATAGTGTTTGTTTTTGTGGTTATGATTGTGATAGTGTGATTCCATGAGCTGTATAAAAGAATAGAGGCCTCTCTTTATAAGAAAACATGAGTGTTTGAAATGTGGTTTCATTGAATAAGGAGAGGTTTGTTGTGTGTTTCAATTAATGCTGAAAAATTCTGGTGAGACATTATTATTTTCAGCACGATTTGTTGTTTGGTCGTTTGCCGCTCCATCAATACTGCTCTCTTTTACCGTTGGATTGACTTTGCTATGTGTGTACTCTCTAAATTTTTGTAGTTATATGATTAGGGATATGACTAAAAAGGGAAATATTTGTGTATTAATTCTTCAGTTAGGTTTCAGTTTATGAAAGGAATTATCTGTCGAGAGACTAAATGATATATTTAGTTGAGTAGGGTCTACATATCTTATCTCATCATCAATTCAAGTTGGAATAATGTTTTGGGTTTTAAACGATATGGTCTCAAAATAGTTAAACTTTCTGAAATTAGGATCTTGATTACATGAAGGACCTTAGATTTAATCCTCTTTTTTTTTTTGTCAACCGATTTACTAAAAAAACAACAACTCAAACGAGCTATTTGTGGAGTATGTTGTTTATAAATGTGATATGATGTGGTTCGATACGGAGTTTTCGTGCCAAATTATCCGCTTTTACATCTGCGAGAAATTAATAATAAAAAAAAAGTGGAGAATTCTTCTCTATTGCTCTTAAAATCCGCCAAATATTCTGAAGGACCTTAGATTTAATCCTATCTCCATCAAAATATTAAGATTAACTTTGGAAAAATAAATGATATTTTTGCTTTTAAAGTTTGATGTAAGTAACATTTTCATAGTTTTATCAAATTCCATCGCCTTAACGTTGTTAAATGCAAGAATTTGATGTGATGTGATATAAGTTCACCCTTTTTGCATTTTTAGTGATCATGAAGTATATGTTTTATAGCCAAAATGAGAACTGAAGTACATGAACATAGCTCTTTAAACTAAAGCCCACAACAAGAAACATAACAAATAAATTAGGACGAAAAACACGAAACATCCAACAACATGACTTAATTATGAGACCATGTCATTCCTCCAAAGTATGATTGGAAGTGTATCTCTTTTATTACAATATTTACTATCGCCGGGATTAAATGAGACGATTAAGAAACATAGAGAGGATTTCACAAATATCTAAAAGCAGAAATGGTGTGATGAATAAGTCAATTATCTATTTTTCCCTTAAAGAGAAAATAAATTTAAAGAGTTTTTGGAATAATAAGCTTTTGTGTTTGTAGCTTTTCTTTTATATAGATTTCAGACAACCCAAAATTGAACAGTTTAATCTTTTTTATCCATATGACCAACCTTAAAAAAAAGTTAGTTTAAGAAAATCAGAATCCTAAAGGTTAATAAAAAGATAAGCTAAATTTATCAAATATTTTGATAGTCTTGGTTACTATTTTTATAATTGTCAGTCCAACTTTTTGCTATAAGCCCCAAATATCAAACTTTTTGCTATAAACCCCAAACTTATCCTAAGTAATACTCAATCTGTTCCTTTTTGTTTGATCCTTTAGGAAAAACACAAATATTAAGAAAACATATGAAATGTTGCTTTTAAATTTACTGTTTTTCGTGATTTACAATTTTCAATAACTCTAAACCAATAATATTTAATAATTTGTATCGAAGTTTACAATTTATCAATTATAACTAACAATTATTGCATTGAAAACCTAAAAAATAATCTTTTTTAAACAATTTTTTTTTCTAAACAATCAAACAAAAAAGAACAGATGGAGTACTAATTTAACAGAAGAAAAAAACTCTTACTTGATAAGTTTTAGATCCAAAAACAATAAACATAGGCCATTCAACATCTACAATCACTCACTGTAAGTCTATAACTATCACTGTCTCCTAAACAAGTATCACTATGACTGATGGGCCTCAATAACATGCTGATAAGAAGTGGGCTTAAGAGGCCCATTAAAGTCCCCATGAGAAATCTTGCTTTCATCGCAGTTCATTGTTTAACAACGTCACTTTCACTCTTTCAGAGTTTTTGATTCTCTCTCTTCTCCGAAATGATGTTTCAGATTACAAAGAGCAAACTTCGTTTCCCTCTCTCAACATTCACTAAGAGATACTCATCATTTCAAGCTGCTAAATCGGTGATTGACAAGGCTGCAATCGATGGGGAGCTCAGAGTTTTCATCGTCTCCGGCGAAGTTTCCGGCGATAACATCGGTTCTCGTCTTATGTCCTCGCTTAAAAAGCTCTCTCCTTTACCCATCCGTTTCAATGGAGTTGGAGGGTAAGCACTTGGGTTTCCCCCAATTTAGAAGTTTCTTATGAAAAGTTTTGATTCTCAATTGAAAATTTCATAAAGTTGGAACATTTGTATCTTTGCTTCTTACAAATTGATAGATCCTTGATGTGCAAGAAAGGATTGAATTCGTTGTTTCCAATGGAGGATTTGGCTGTAATGGGTGTATGGGAGCTTTTGCCACATTTGTATAAATTCCGTGTGAGTAACCTTTTGAATGGTTTGATATAAAGCTACTCTAGATTCTTTTGATTGACTAGTCTAGTTTTTGAGATACTAGGTGAAGTTGAAGGAGACTATTGATGCTGCGGTTAAGTTTAAGCCACATGTTGTTGTGACTGTTGATTCAAAGGGCTTCTCTTTCCGTTTACTTAAGGAGTTACGAGGTAAACAACACAAAACTTGTTTCATCAAACTTGTACGAGAGAATCATTGAGCTTTAGTGAATAGAATGCTTGCTAAACAGTGTCGCTTAACGACTAAGACATACTAAATTCAAAGCTTCATTGTGGTTTTCGAAAAGCACAGTTTTCTTGAATAGTACCAAGATTTATGTATGGAAGCTTCTTCTCCAGTAGGAACATGTTTTTGCGTAATTTGACACTAATCTCTAGGATGATGTCCTTGATTTTGTTTTCTGTAGTAGAAGTTGAAAAAGTAGAGAAATAGGAACCTTAGAAATGGCTTTTTGAAGCCAAACATTCCTGAATGAAGTCATATATATCATGTAGGACAATGGAGGAATGCTTTTTGGCTTTGCAGCTAGATACAAGCAGCAGCGGTTGGAAAATTGTTCTGTGCATTTTCACTATGTCGCACCGTCGTTCTGGGCTTGGAAAGGAGGAGAGTCAAGACTTGGAGGTCTGTCTGAATTCGTTGATCATCTTTTCTGCATTCTTCCGAACGAGGAAAGGGTTTGTAGGGAGCATGGGGTTGAAGCAACGTTTGTTGGACATCCTGTTCTTGAGGATGCTTCTGAGTTCGACCTTGTATGCGTTTTCTTCTTCTTCTTCTTGAATTACCTCAGTTTCTATGACACTCTGTCAGAATTCTAAGTGAAATGGTGCTCTTTTCTGCCACAGGTGAGAAGGTGCAAGCCTCAGGAACTGAAACTTGAAGGCTTGAGTTTTAGCGAACACTCAATACCTTCTGGTAATGTGAAGTTTATCAAAATGATTTAACTTTTCTACAGATTGGATATCTACTTTTATTGATATCTCATTGTTCTTCTGCTGCATTGCATAACTTTTCATGAAACAAGACTCCACTGTCATTTCGGTTCTACCGGGGAGCAGATTACAAGAAGTTGAAAGAATGCTACCCATATTTTCCAAAGCAATGAAGCTACTCAAAGATCCGTTTCCAAAACTAGTAACGCTTATCCACGTCGCATCCAATAATCAAGTTGATCATTACATTGGAGAATCCTTCAGTGAGTGGCCAGTTCCAGCAATACTAGTCCCTAGTGGATCCACTCAGCTTAAATATGATGCCTTTGGCGTAAGTCTTTGAAACCTCGTTCTAAGTGTCTCATCTGTTTACTCCTCTCATTTTGCGGTGTTCCATAATAACAGGCGAGTCAGGCTGCATTATGCACTTCAGGAACAGTTGCTGTTGAGTTGCAGCTTGCTCATCTACCTTCCCTTGTTGCTTACCGAGCACATTTTCTAACAGAGCTATTAATCCGTTACAAAGCCAAGATACCTTATATTTCTCTCCCAAACATTCTCCTAGACTCCCCAATCATTCCTGAAGCTTTGTTTCAAGCTTGTAACCCTTCAAATCTCGCATCGATACTAGAGTATATCTTTTTCTTTTCACCCACTTTTACTTTATATTTTGTTATCTGGCAATTGAGAAATGGGCATGATGATGACGTGAGATGTTGTTTGAAACTGTAGGAGACTACTCTTGGATGAAAAGATGAGAGAAAGACAAGTTGTTGGTGCTGAGAAGTTGATACAGCTCTTGCATCCGTCAGAAAGCAGAATGGGCAACTCAATTCATTGCACTGGTTTGGAATCTCATCGATATACGCCAAGCATTTTAGCAGCTTCGACTATTCTTAGTTATGCCAGGCGTTAAAAACTATCGTGAGTCACATGCCTTTGTTTGATACTAGAGTACGCTGAGATACTTGCTATAATCTAAGGTTGAATTTTTTTCATAAGAGTTCTAACATATGGTAAATTACAGTTAAAGGCGAAATGATCCATGTAGATTAGAATGTCTCAGCTTATTTGGTTTGCAGTCTAAGACAAACAGTCAAAAAGGGCTTTCGAAAGCATAAAAGGATAAAGTGAAAGTATTGAATGTCTAAGCTTATCTGCTTTGCAGAAACAGATAAGATCCTACTAGTGTGGCTTGTCATAACTGGTTTAATAGTATATTTCGCTGTAAAGATCGATACAGAATTGTGGGAGAGTGAGGAATAAACCAGACAAAGATGCTTCCAATCTCATGTTCTCAAACCCCAAACTCTCTCAAGCAATGCACCAATCTCCATGTACAAAAAAGAAAAAGAAACATTCTCACAACAGTATATTTGTTGATGAAAATTCTTGCAAGAGTATATGATTATCTGGTTCTAAGAGCCATCCATTGCAATATCACCACCAGTTGTTGGCTTTGGTGGAGTTGCTCCAAAAGTGAACTCCTGAGGAGGGATACTTGAAGCAGGAGATGAAAATATAGAAGAAGTAGGAGCATTGTTGAACACAGGAGCTTGTGCTTGATTATCAATCTTAGGGAAACCAAACCCAAACGTTGGAGCATCATTAATATTCATCGCCGACATCATCTCAGATCCGAATATCCCCTGCTCAAACTCCTGCAGTTGTTGGTAAAACTCTGTGTACAAAGAAAAAGCAATGAGTAACAGTTTCAAGAACAATAAGTAAGTTTCTAATCCAAAGTCTAAGTACTTGCCTGGACTTATGTCAGTGCTTGGTCTCCGTTGTTTAACCCACTGATGACTCTCAGCGAGTCTCCACCCTTTTCGTTTCATCAAGTACGCTACAACAACCGCTGGTGATCTGTCATGTAATCGAAACACAAAACATATCACTCTATTAGTCTAAATAATTAATGGTAATCATAAGAAAGCAGCCGCAAGTTTAGGATGAGAGTAAGAGAATGATAAATGTACTCACCTACTTTTCCCAGACATGCAATGCACAAGAACACGTGCCTTGTCCTTCTCACATTGGTCTACACAAAGCAAGACCGTCAAGAAAAAATCATAAAGATGAAATCTAGAAACTTGAGATAGAATCAACATACCTAAGAACTTAATAGCATCATCAAACTGTAAAACTTTTTCATTATCAAGACCATGATAAGTGAATGAATTCCTGTAGAGATTCTGGCACATAGGAACCGTCTGAAACAGAGTAACAAAAACAGAGTCAATACCAACAAATAGTAAACAACACATTCCTCTCTATTACCATAACAGGAACTTTAACAGAAACCATAAGTCAACAAAACGTATAAGTATAAGAAAGATTCATCTACAAGGCAAAACCCTAACTAAACAAACCGATTCAAAGATTCAAAGATCTTATCTTTTTCTTAAGGGTCATCATCAATGTTTAAAACAAAAGCAATTCATGAATTCAAAATCAAAGCAAAGAAACTCACATTAAGAACACGAGAGATTCCTTGAGTCTTAAGAAGCTCAGAGCGAGAAGCGTTGTCGTAACTACCGAGGTAAAGAAACTCAGGGAGAATCTCCGACGGAAAAGCACTGACGTGGACTTGTTGCGGCGCCACCGTATCGGAAGAAACAGGCATACAGTGACCACAGACTCCACATACTTCTCCTTCCTCGTACTTATGGTAATGCCCACAAATCGAACAAGGGTTCTCTCTTTCTCTCTTCCTCATAATTTGATTTCGAAAATTAAACCTAGATCTGATTTCTGATCAAAACCCAGATCAGAGAAAACCCTTGATTTCACAGACGGAGGAAATTAGGGTTTGGGTTTGGAGAAATTTGTTTGAACGGAAGAATTGGGAAGGACGGAGAAGAAGGAGAGACTTGAGAAGAGAGTTTTTTTTGTATGAAGAATTGTTTTCTTCTTCGATGGGATTAATACTGATTCGGATAGATACGTGCCACGTGGAGTTTAGATTTATGTAAATCTTCTTTAAACAGTCTCTCAGTTTAACAGGTTCTGTAATAGATACGGGAGAGAGAGGATCTCTAACTGAGTCAAAATTGTTAACTGAGCCATTTATTGCAGATTTACTTTTCTTTTTTTTTGTTCAGGATTTACAGTAAAAATAAAAAAGAATTTTTTTTTTTTATTTAAGTATATAGTCCATTTTTTTATTTAATTTTAAATTTCCAATAATATTAAATCAATATACATGACAAAACGTTTAAATAAAGTTACAGGCCCAAATACACAATAAAAACCGAAATTAGGCCGCATGTCCAAATAGATGGCAAAATGCCAAAAACCGAAACAAGGCTCCAGGTCCAGAAGAGAAACCAACTGAATCTTCTACTGAAAAACGCCAAACCAAGTGACAAGGAGAGATGGACATGGGCGGATGATCTGTTGAGCTCTTGATAAGAGATCGAGGTGACAACAGAGGATGTTTTTGATCTCAAGAACAACTGTAGAGGCAGGTTTCCATATATAGTCCATTTAATGATTGGATTTTGCTAATTCTGTTAGGGATATTGTTTTATGCTAATTTCATACTTATTATTATGTTAACTTGGTTTTAAAGGGTAAAGTAAAAGTTTAAATAATAAAGTTATTTAAATTTCTTTTATTTTTGTTGTCGACCGCTAATAATTTAGCTTAAAAGAGTCATTCCTAAGAAATGTTGTTTACATAGGTAATATGATGCGGTTCGATACGGATTTTTCTTGTCAAAGAATCCGCTATAATATTTACACTACCAAAAATTAAAGATGAAGAAAAACTTGTGAATTCTTTCTTATTGTTCCGTAATTCCTCCAAATACTCTGAGAAAGTCGTCCATTCGGTTGGAGAAGACACTATATTCACCAGGTCTGAACAGTTTGTAAAAAGTTATTTAAACTTTATTAAATACGAGAACAGTATTTGATAAGGGAAACTGAAATTAAATTATTTATTTTACAAAATTTAATAAATGTGACTTCTCGCAACGTCAAAAATATATGTACATATATATATATAATAAATGTTACGCAAATTATGTAGAATTCATTGTCATTATGTATGCATAGTAATTAACTTTTTTACGTCTACATAAACGATTTCGATCGTTGTAAATGACATTCATTATTTCAATTACAAGAGAAGTAATAAAACATTTTTCTCCTCTTTTGTCTCTTTACTATTTAGTATTTTGATCACTTTACAAGTTTAAAAATAATCTACTATTTATATTTATATCCACCATAAAAATAATTCACTTATTTGTAACAATTTGTAAATTTATAATTCGCTATAAGTGTTAAAATATAGGAGATTGACATAAATGACACTAAAAAGGTTTATTATTGCAAAAATGACACATTCTTTTAAAACTTGTACAAATAGCACACAAAAATTTTAATCCTCTAAAAATTAATTAAAATAAAATATAGAAAATACACAATATCTAATCTCATTTCTTCCAAATCCAACAGCTTTGCCTTCGAAAAACCCGACGACTTCGTCGCTCACCGGATCAAATCTGAAATCTTCAATGACACTCTCAACTAAGCCCTTGAATGAGATATTCTCATCTACCTCACAAAGGGATCCACCTTTGTTTGTGTCTACAAGAAAACCCACTAAAACTTATCATTTTGTTCACACTCTCCACAAACAGAGTATATCTCTACCATTTATATACCAACCCTAAAGAAAGCAACAACTAATACAATAAACAAACTAGAAGATCTATAGTATAAAAACACCAAAAATCTACAAAACTTTCAAATACTTGGACATGACTTACAATTATTTCAGAGATTCGCTTGTTTTTTAATGTTTGTGGATGATATATTCCTGAGACAACAAGACTAGCTGCACAAAGAGGCAAATATGTCATGTTAGGTGTTCAAAATCGATTGATTTTGATGCTTATTTGCAGTGAATCAATTCACGAATCAACAAATTCGCCTAATTCCACATTGAACGCCCATTATACCAATATTAATCGTCTAATTTCGTTTCCGAAACGTTTCGAAAACGAGAAACGCACTACGGGAAGAGTTCCCATGCAACATAGATTATTATTAATAGAGCCAAAAAAACCGGACACTAGTAAACCAAAACAAACATGGGCCATTATTTATAACAAGGCCTAAAAATGAAAACCAAGCCCAACAAGAAAACTCTTAGGCAAAGCAACACACTCTGTCATCTCTAAACGTGGTGCCGTACAAATGAATTTCATTGACTTGTTTACACGCGTCCAACTCGTCATCTCTGTTTTGTCTATCGCCGGATTGGAATATTCGCCGGCAAAGAGAGAACAGTCGAATGATTCTTTCTTGACCTGGTAATCATGTGGAAAAATTAACGATTCTCAAATAAGCAACCAAATCTCTTTTGATTTCTACTGAGAATAAATGATTCAGTTCTTTTTGTTATAATCTTTTCCACAATACCATGCTTTAATAGATCTTCATGCGCTTTCTTAAACTTCCATATCTCTATTGAATTTTTAGATCTTGAGATCTAATCCGATTAGAAGGTTAATTTTTTGAAGCTCCATACTCTTCCGTCAAAGCACAAACCTTAGAGACTTTCTTCTTCAAAATTGAATGTCACATATATCAGAACCATTAATGTCACATATATCAGAACTATTAGAGATTTACCTTGAAGTCCAATGTTTTTAAACCCGACCCGGACAATGAACCGGACTACCTTCTTGGTTACTGGGTCATTGGGTCAACCAGGTTGAACCACGAATCAATTTTTTTTTTTTTTTTTTAATAGAGATTTTAGAGTTTTAGAATTTTTATAAATTTAAAAAAAAAA
>Ga0041059_1002615_pt1 | contig 13248 bp, 3 predicted proteins | sample AraColnosormetaG_FD_56232 | JGI IMG/M metagenome (GOLD analysis project Ga0041059, IMG submission 56232) | Arabidopsis roots microbial communities from North Carolina, USA - Col MF nosort | ecosystem: Host-associated > Plants > Roots > Unclassified | place: USA: North Carolina | collected 2013-09-02 | reverse complement strand
AAAAAAAAAAAAAAAATCCATAAATTTATTCAATAAAAAAAAAAATCAACAAAGAAAAAAGGCAAGAGAACGAAAGATAAAAATCACCACCGTACGGCGAAAGTGATGCTTTTAACAACGGTGTTATCGGCAAGAGTAGAAAAGGTAGGGCTTTGTGCAACCGAGTAATGGTCGTCCCATTCAACTCTCGTTAACCTTTTTCCAGCTCCTACTAGTACTATGAACGGTTTTTCATACGGTATCTTTATTTTCTCTCTTTATATGCAAGACATAGAGAAAAAACATTACTAAGCACTTTCGCATATATAACTTCATTACAAGACATATAGAACTTCATGATAATTACTCAATCAAAATATTGCTAGACTAACCTGTAAAGACCGGCTTTAACGTTGATGAAGAACCAATGACGATTGTTGATTGGAACAGAATCAATAGCTTTTTGTATTGTCGTGAAATTTCCATGGCCGGATTGATCAACAAATACTTGTTGTTGGTATACTCCGAATGGCTTAGCTTCAATGAGGTGAGGTAGACAAAAACAACAAAGAGCGATGAGACCTATGAAAATTCGATGAGTTCCCATTATTACAGTTTCTGATTTTGATTAGATGGTAACGAAACGTAAGAGTTTTAAGAGAGGGAGGGTAAATGAGAGTAGTGGAAGAAATGGAGGATTTTTTTAACAAGGTCGTGAGGTTAATGCTTTTTTAGTTAATTGTAAATATTTTGATGAAGATTTTGTTACTTTGTTTTCCTTTGATTATGTGAGGTTTTTATTGTGCTATTAAAGTAGAATCTAAATGAAACTGGAAAGTTTGGCTTTGTTTCTAGATTTGGTGATCCAATATCTTGGTTTTATGTGAGAGGTCCGAAACAAGAAAGGAAGTTGTAATATTTGTTTTGATTGTGGTAACTGTAAATAAAAGTTAGTGGTCGAGACTAAAATTGAAAAATTATTATAAATTATTTTAAAAACTTAATACATAGTGGTTTTATTTTGTATAGAGATTACACTGAAAAAATGGTAGAAAACTTGAAATTTGTCATACAATTAATATTTTAGGTTAAATCTTTGTAGATGACTCTATCCACATTGATAAATGATAAGTATATCTGTCTTGTTTGGAAATAAAAAGGAAGCTTTTATAGATTTGGGCGTATTTCTCCAAATAATAGGAACAAGTAACACATTGGAATAAACCCCTTTATAAGAAAAAAAAATAACACATGTGAATGAACAATACACTAACCCTTTATCAATTTTTTGTTTTGTTTTAATAATACTACTATTCCTTTAAATTTTATTTCACAAAAATTTTCAAAAAAATAATTACAATTTTGCATCCTCAGAAAAATATGACGTGTTATTTTCAAAAGAAAAATAGAATTCTATATACAAACTGTCACCCTCTAAATATTTACCGCTTTTTGAATAGAGATGAGAAAAGTCTCAAACTCCAACCATTTATTTGAAGGCCATTCTAGGATGGCAAAAAAAAAAGATATGTTTATTTTCATTTTCTTGTTGACATCTAGTGATCACTGATCAGGCACGTTTCAAGTATCAAATATCGAGAGAGTACTTATACACGTGCTTACACTTTTTAGCCCCAAGAAAAATCGATTAGGAGTAATCACCAGTGGTCCTCATGTATCTGTCTTGCCATATTTTCACATACCTTTTGAAAACAAAGACTGTGTAGTGATCCCATTTCTTGTTAAAGTGCTCTTAGACTGTAAAAAGAGAAAACAAATTCTATGTACAAACATTGAATTCTAAATCAACTCACGACAAAAGAAAAAAGTAATCAGAAATCTAGATCAACTCTCTCCATTTTCAAAAGTAATTACAATGATTATCTTACCATTTAACACAATAATACGATTGACAAACACGAATCTTTTTTGCTTACCTTCGATGAATTAATATAAGCTATATAACAAAGGATCTTCAAGTCTTGGACGGATTTGGAATTGGAATTCTCTGGCCTTGGACTCTGTCAAGATCTTACCCCCGTACGAACCTACTTGGTGTGAGAAGAAAACCAAGCAGTGCTTTTGGAATTTATTGTGTATGTGTCGGATCTGACTTGGATTAGAGCTAATGGTGAATATATAAAGAAGATGAAGACAAGAGTTTCGTCTTTGTTGACGTACGAGAGAAAGATTAAAGACAATCATTTTGAGTCTCCTAAATGAATTTGTTTTTCTGAATTCTGACACTTAGTTTCTTTAGTCAAATCACTTTTGAAAAAGTGTAAAAGCGTCACTTTGTTTAACCGAATGGTCAATTTTTTGAAGATTAAAACTGGCTATTTCTAACCTTTTTTTTCTTCATGTTTTCTTGTTGTATATATATTGGCCCATTTCTCATAGACAAATCTCAAGAAAATGATAGTTCCTCTCCCTCCCCTCAAGAAAAGTTTTCATGCATTGTTTTTTTCTTTTCTTTTTTATTTTGTGAAAAAAGTTATTTCAAGTAAATAAGTGGTTTAGCATTCTAAACCGCTTGTTCAAAACCTACAAATCAAAGCAGCAGAAATCACAACAACGAGTTCTAACATTACAAGCGACACAATCATCACTAAAATTTAAATTGCATGAAAAAAGCCCCAAAAAAATAAAGTAAGCACTCCCTTTAACTTAAACACTCTTCCAAATGCTTGGAGAATAAAACCCAATATGTAGAGATTATTACGTACTGTAATCTTCACCAGTGTACAAAGTTGTCGCCGTGTGATGATTTTCAAGTAAACACAATATTTCCCAGGTTAGAGCTTCCAGATCTGAAATAAAATTGTTTCCAAGCTTTAACACTTCAAATATTGTGATAAATATGTTACAATATATATATATATATATATACACACCATATGTAACACACAAAGAAAATAACCATGATAGATTAGATACACCATATATATCTAACATTAAAAGCAAATAATCATAACATCTAAAAGGTAAAAGAACAAACAAAAGACAAAAGCTAGACATCTAAAATAGTAAAATGTATAACATCGAACCACCAATATCTTTTACTCTAAGACTTTTTACCAGACTCATATACTCACACACTCACAGAGTCACACACACACATAGTAATGATGTCTTGATGATTAGATAGACCACATTGCACACAAAAAGATATAATCATGACATCTAAAAGGTAAAAACAAACAAAACACAAAAGGCATGTGAAATGGATAACAATGAACCAACATAAACTTTTGTTTTAAGGGACCAACAGAAACTTATCAAAAGTATCTTTAATCGAAAGAATATTTAAATAGCAGAAAAATATATATCCTTACATGTTGGTATTTGCATGAATGAAACTAAATATCTGTTGGATGGAACTTGCTATGTCTTCTGCCGTAAACCTCGTTTCACTTGTTATCTGCACATATTTTACATCTACCTCATGTTAGCCATTGATAGTTATTACATATACTTTAACAATACAAATCCATAATCTATGATTATATTGAAAACCCTAAATAAAATTATAAATGTGTTTTATGACAGCTAATCCAGATTAGATAATTACATGTATTATTTGATGAGTCTAGATTTTGCATATGAAAGCTGAATATGAATGATGAATTACTTTTTAACATATAAACTTGCCTTGACATTAAAGGAGTAGAGGACGGTTTGTTCCATGGTAGTGATGTTAGTGTGAAGAATAGAGAGATGAAGATCCTCCAAAGCAGCTATAGTCTTAATCAGCTGTCCCGGCCTTCTTCTTGAAAGTATCTTGATCATGGCGTCAAACCCTAGCAGCTTCACCTCCACGTCAGCCAAGCACGACTTGTTCTCCGCAGTCTCCTCCCGAAGCCCTCCTCCGCCCTCTAGCTCGGTTACATTTCCCGTAATAATGAGCGGTTGTGCTTGGTTCGCTACCGTAGTTATGGGAGAAGAAGAAGAAGTCGTTGTCGTTGTCATGTCCCTACCGGTTTCTCCTAAGATTCTTCGACGCTTCTGTGATTCAAGACATTGTAGGAGTTGCTCGAGCTCTCTCACAAACTCTATTGCTCCTCCTATGATTGACGCTTGGTCTCCCTATTTTATACAATTAATATTTGGTGTAGACAGTATAATTAGTTGTACATATACATATAAAAAAACATTCACGAAAATTCTTTCTTTAAGATATAATTTATGAATATCATACCCTTTGAACGTAGGAGCCAGGCATGAGAGATCTAAGGACACGAAGATGCTCATTCATTTGCTTCCTACGGTTTCTTTCGACCGCGATATGAGTCATCCGTTGGCTTTCCACTTCTTCGCTGGTCTTGCTCGTTCTAGCTCTCTTCCTCTTGCTCTTCACCTCCTTTTTCGTAACATTCTTGTTCTCCCTATCTTCTTCTTCTCCTCCAATAAAACGTAGTTGCACGGAGTTGTTGTCGTTGTCATCGTCTTGATCTTCTTTTTCTTCAAGAAACACATTGCCTATGTTTCCTCCACACTCACCTCCTTCTTGAGACGTCTGATGAGAAGGCATGAGATGTTGGGTTTGGTTATGGTCCTCTATTTTGTCGTTCAAGACAGGGAACTTCAAGAAATAAACGGGGTCAATCCCGGTTTCTTGATCGTCTTGGTTTCTGGTCTGGTTCAACGCAAGTTTCGAACCGAAGTCCGCAAACTGCATCACATCAGAGAAGTTCATTTTATCAAAAGGTGTTGCTCCAAATCCGGAAGGAGAGAGTTGATGTTGCTGCTGTTGTGGCATCGATTGCTTTTGTTGTTGTTGAAGGTTTCTATTGAACATATAGTCTATCATACCAGAGCTGTTATCATCGTTACCGCCTGAGGATTCACCTAAGAAGTTTGGTGCCTAATAAAAACCAGAATTGGAGAATGAAGTTAATATCATAAGCAGGAAGATTTGAATCTTATACATAGATATCTATCAATTTGTATAAGAAAAGAGATTAAGGATCTTGAAATACTGGAAAAAAAAACGTACGTACCGAGTAATCTTTATCCATTGCTATTCGTGGTAGTTGATTATAAACTGCTTAAGTCTAATGAAGGTCAAGCTTCTTGACCTGATGACAACAATCCATGAGCTTCACAGTCAGTTTTAAAAACATATACATGAAACAAAAACACACGTAGAACAAGTTAAAACCAAACCTAGGCAGATTACATGTTTCACCATATACATATACATGTATTTTATATGTACAAAACAAGTTTTCAAATTGAATTTTGACAATTAAAAAAAATGATTAACACCAAATATATTAGAGCTTTGTTTAGTAAGGAGTTAACAAAATAAAAGGGACTGACCTTGTATGATTTGCTAGGGTTTACGAGAGATGTATATAAAAGACGCAAGACATGCAAGATAGTAGAAGAAGACGGATTAGAGAAGACAAAACTTAAAAAAGTGAGGGGAGCTTTTTGTATTGAGAAGTCATAAATGAGTAAGCATCACCAAGCTCCCATATTTATAGAGAGAGATACATTATACATGTGTACACAAGGTATAGCAAGGGGGCATTAAATTTCTTAAGTATGTATATTCGTAATCATTTGTTTCTCTAATTACTAATTAGGGTGTGAATGGTACACATTCGTGACCCAATAAAAACAAATTAAACGACTTAAAAAAAGATACGTAAACATGTTTCAAAAAAAAAAAAAACAATTTTCTAAAGAATAAAGATAAATGAAAATCTACATAAGTTAATCTAAAATATTGAGGATTAGTAGTAAGTAGTTTGATTGCAGTGGCTGTTTTATTCTACTATCATATTCCCATTAATTATCGAGACATCATTGTTTTTCGCAATTTTCTATGCATTCTCTTTTAGTTTCTAAAAGTAGAGAAATATCAACCATCACATAAAATGTTTTAGAAAATCTAAAAACTACAACCAAAAGATATCAATCGTGGGAAAAATGAATTTTCGTTACTATTGTCCTTTTTTATTGCTTTGTAAGAAAGAAAAAGGGATGTTATTATTGCCCTCTTATAATTGTTAGAGATACTTAATGCTTAGTAAAAAAAGCTTCCAATTGTAGCAGGATAAAGCCGTGCAGTCGGAAGTTCTCAATGTCTCCCCAAATGCTTTTGCAGAAAATCATGATTGGCTAATCAAAAGATGCTCATTCAATCAATCCCTTTGTATTATGCACATAATGTGTCAATATTAATTTTCATCCCATTTGATATATAAATATCATTACATATATAGTTATCTAGTTCTTCTCTATCTTCTACATAGAAACACATAACAATCCAAATTTTACGGTCAAATTTGAAATGGGGGATCTAGAGCAACTCCCTAGCTTATTTTGAACAAAAATTAAGTTCAATATTGACTCAAAAGAAAGATTATTGAATATTCCAAATCATATCTTGTTTTTGTAATAAATACTCTATTTCTTTTTGCGTTAGACGTAAGGGTGAGGAGCCACAAAATACGAAAAAAGAAGTAACGTGAAAACACACGTGTATCAGCTGATCACCTCTCTATCTATCTATCTTTTTTTTTTGTTTGTCAAACCATAAATGATAAGATTTGAGTTTTTAGAGTTCACAAGCCAAGGCCGCTCTTTTTCCACCGCTTTTCGTGAACTTAATCAAATCTCTATACGCTTCTCATCTTTTAGTTTATTTCTATAGTATTTCAAATTCAAGCACTTATATTAGTTATGTGTTGTCAATAAAATATGATTTCTAATAAAAATATTCTGGTCAAATATATGAAATTAGTTTCACGAACATGACCTATACTATTTGTGTGTGTACGTGGAGACATATACATTTAAAGAAAAAGACACTGGTGTGGATGGTTACGTTTTAACTTTTAACAAAAAGTGGAGTAAAAATTCACGTTGATCAATCCAGTGAACTTTTTCGGGAATAAGAGTCGCGGATCCATAGGAGTATTTTAGTAGGTGCATATTACACAAATACTATGTTGAAAAGAAAAAAAGAAACATGAAAGAGCTTGCATCGAAGCATCAACCAAAAAAAATACTTGCTGCAACCATTCCCAATTGAGCCAACAAAACAACTATTACGATACATAACACCCACAGGCCACAAGCATCGAAATACTGTAAGATATATAGATTTTAAGATCAAACTTCAATGATAGCGAGCGAAGAGACTGATTGATATACTCAATTCTTTTTTAATTCCAAAAGAATAATTTACATTCTTTTTTATCATAAAAAAAAGTAAAAAACATAAAAATTTGCATTCTTATACCATAAATTTATTGTCAATATACAAGTGCAGTTCAAACCAAGTAAACACACATATTTATTATATCTATATCATATACATACTTTTGTTTTGGACTTTTTTTTCCCACTCATATCAATAAATTTTTCTTTGAGTAGTAAATTTAACACTAAAAATTCACTAGTAAAACCACTTAGTGATGGTGATCCCAAAATCAATTTCCAAACTTTTATCACCACCAATATCATTACCAATTTTCAATTAATTTCACTCCTTTAAAAAGTGTTTTTCGCCTACTTTTTTCTTTAAGATATACAAATCTTTTTTATTAAGGAATCTAAAAAAAGCATATTGTTAGATGAATCCAAGTAAAACTAAGTCAACAGTTTTGTAAGTTATAAGTTGTAACTCTATAGATTTAAGAGAAATGAGGTCAAATGGCACAAAAAAGCTTTCAGTAAGCCAATGACAATTGCTCTCTCATATATTTTACCAAGTTAATGAGAAACGTACCCCTCCATTACACCTTATCTTCCTCTTTACAAAAATGTTTTTTTTTTGTTTTTGCATTTCATCGTTTTCTTTCCGCTTTGTTCTCTTAATAATCTAAATTGATTCAATCTTGCGTTCTTTTTCTTTTTTAACAGTTTACATTTTTTATGTATGTCATAATTTTCTATTTTAAATAAGAGACATAAATTACTTGACATATTAGTAAGTGACTCTAAAGGAGAACTCAAAGCTTTTATTTAGAACACATATAGTAAACTTTAACGCGTAATGTAAAACTATTATAGGCATATTCAGGAATTACGAAAAATTTGAGGTAGCTGCGTGAGATTATAATACGAGTACTCTATACCAGTTTGGAATCATACATGAAGTTTGGAAGCTTCAGGTACCTAGTTCACTACTAATAATAATTTGCTTTCTACAATTTTGTATCGGAAATTTTAATTGAGATTGTTAATTTAAATTTTGTGTGCCAACAAAAACTTAACTTTTAAAAAATATTTTTTAAAATTAATTGATTTTTCTTATACATATGAATCACATATTATACGTGTCGCTTTTTTATTACATTAAAACTAATTAAAATTTCCGTTTTTACTTCTAATTAATATACTATATAAATTTTTACTATACATAAAAAATAATTAGGATAAAACTGAAATGTCATAGAAACTGTACTTCAAACTTAAGGGATATATATTTTGATAAAAAAAATTTATTTATTTTAAAAATACCTGTTAATATAATAAATATATTGTATTAATGTGCGTAATATACAGTGTAACCGACTTTCTCAGAGTAGAAATGTTAAAAACAAAAAGGCTGTGAATCGCTTGGCCTTTTGGCTTTTATTACCTTTTTATTGTTTTTTTTCCAGCGACTTTTTCTGTCGCCTTTCCTCCTTCTTTTTCCCTTTGTTACTTTTACTTTAATTTTCTTTCTTTCATTCTTTATGTACAAAATACATTATAACTAATAATTGATACATATTTTGATTGACTATAATTATATTATATGAAAATATCAAAGTTTCTTAAAAAGATTTATAAAAGATAATTTATATAACAAGCAATTAAAATTGGATTAATATCTATCACGAAAAACTGCTTATTTTTTTTAGTATAAATTATTAAATAAAGTATGAAATGAAATTGTAAAACTGAAGAATTATGCTTTCGTATAATTTTTAGACAATTTGATATTGTCTATCTTTTAAATATCATAATATTTGATAATTATCAAAAATATTTCACTTTTCTTTTTCTAATATATGAAGTATGAAGGTTTAGATTTGTATGCTTATTATTTCATTACTTGAATGTTAAAAGTTTACAGGAATTTTTTTTATTTGAAGATATTGATTTTATACTTAGTTGAGAAAAATTATTATAACGTAAATCTTTAAAATACTATTTGAAACTGATATTATTTTAGGAAATATTTCATTAAATGGGTCAAGCCACTAGAGAGTACCTTCCGTAGAAAATAACAAACATCGAAGTCAAGATAATATGATGATGAAGTGTTTTCTGAGGATATTCGCATGCACAAACCAGTAAACTAGCCTGCAAGACTTCCTTGGAACCAGAAAAAAATAAGAAAACGCAAACGAGGAATGCGAGTTTTAGTAACACCGGATTTGAGGAAACGTGATATACAATGTTTTCATCAGCTAGTTGAAATATGGTGTTCATGGAGCGGAAATGTATGATGATAGGAAACTTGATCGAAAGACAGTAAGACGACGAAGTATCAAGGTCAAAGAAAAATTCTTGAAGATGTACATAATAGAGAAGATGTACATGAGAGATTGATCGTATTTATATACTTTACCAGCCTCTGGCTCGGGCTACTACATCTGGTAGAACATGGATCGGTCATCGGTGATGACGGAATTTTACAGTACAAGGAACTTGAATGCTCTTTACCTATTTTGTTTTTTTGTGTGTGTGTGTTATATAACAAATAATAGACATGACGATCGTATGGATCGTTGATAATTGCTTTAAAATCTCAACAATGGACATAGAGCAACTCGTCAATCTACAAGCTTCGAAATCTCTATTAATTGTTATATAACCGAAGCTATTTCGAAATCTCAACAATGGACATTGACAATATCCATCCGATTGCTTTCAACTTTATGCACTTTATTTCTCCAATGGACTTAGAGGAACTCGTTTGATCCTATTTGATCCCGACACATGTGAAAGATATATGAATAATTTTAAATTCATAAATAAAGCTCGCAGTAATTAGGCTTTGCGAGAAACTCTTTAGGTATGAAAACTCGGTCTTAATTCTTATTAGTACTCTAAAACTTAGATTAAGCAATAATCCCAAGAGATCACCAGAACTAATTACATGCGTCGCTAAGAAATGCATCTAAACTAAAAAAATGATATTTAACCGAAACATATATAACTTTTAACTTTAAAAGTTGACAAGGTGCTAATCCCTCAATATTGTTGCTAAGTTTAGTTTTTTTTTTTAAATTTGTTTTTTGATTCTTGCTTATTCGTTTTATTGTTTAAGGGTGTGACACTTAACGATTATGGCTAACTTAGATAAAATCAAACAAGTGTTTTATTGTTCTTTTGCACCCCAAAAAAAAGTGTTTTCATCATTGTTGTATTGGTAAGAAATAATAAAAAAATCTACTACGTACGGTTTTATAATTCATTGGAGGTGAAGTCCAAAACTTCACGGTTAAAAGAAACATAATTCTTTTAACAAAAACTTCAAGAAACATATATATAATCCTTAATTAAGATACGCCAAAGAAATAATTAAGGGAGAAAGAAAGTTGAATTTGATTGTGATAGGTGTCACGGTAATCTTACGTGAGATGGGTACGTAGGATCTCCAAAAATAAATAATCATGCACTTTTATACGTTACTTTTGAGTTTTGAGTTTACAAATATATATAAGCTCCTTTTAATTTATTGCATGTTAATGACTCGTGAATCACGAGTGTACATTACTTTTTATAAAGCAATTTTTTTCTTTGAAAAGAATTTTCTTGTATCAGAACTGGTCTGAATGTTTAACATCAACCAAGATTTACAAACTGTTTAGTGATGAAGCTACAATGAACCCTCAAAAATGCTAATTAATTTGGTGAAATAGATCAATATCAACTTTCAACGACACACCTTTGTTTTTTTATGAAAAAAAAGTCTCATTTTCGTTTGTTTTGATTATAAACAAAGTTGGTCTCTCGCATGCAATGTACGTTCACGCTGCAATGACAATAGTGTACGTTCTTTGTTGTAATTTAGTCGAGAATCCATCTCCGACGTTAGGAACAATCTATCATCTTTCCTTTTTTTCTTTGCACAAATATCGTAAAAGTGATACCCACGATTATCTACACCAAAAGTGGTCACTGACAATGTACGAAAAAACTTAGAAAACAACTTAAAAAAAGACAGTTCAAAATGATGGTATTTGATCAGTGAGTAGCTTCTTCAGTATTAAAGCTCAATTACATTTATTCAACCTATGGTTATGATTATATAAACTCTGTTTTCTCTCCAATTTACCCTGAATATGTTAGCACTTGTAACTAACCTAATTCTTTCTATTAATTTCACATTTAAACAAACATATATAAATGGATTAACTAATTCTTGGATCCAGAATTTAGCTTACCATACTTAAGATCAATCCATGGATCTTTATTATAAAACTTGAAGCGAACGCTAAGACTAGTAGAGTCAATAAAATAGTAAACCAATAAACCTGAAGCTTTTACAACAACTAAGCAAGTCCTAAAGGAAGTCTCCACACAAAGTTCTGTGCTTTTTAACTCTCGAATCTGAATTCTGACCTTCACTATTTGAAAACCATTCAAACCTATCATTCTTCTTTACCTCTGCGAATAAACATAACTCTTCTTGGTTTCTTCCCGGGTAAGCCCGACTAGACCCGACATCTATTCTTGTAGACGGTTCTGAAGATATACCGAGCCTCAAGGATAAATCACAGACCCTCTCAGTTGCTTCTTCTGAGGGCTTTATACCAATAGGCATGCCAATGATTATGGGCGCTTCAGGGACTCTAAAAGACATGTCAGCTTGCTGCGTTTGATTATTACCTTCGTAATACAAAGGATAGACCGAACCCAAGTTGACTGGAGCTGGAGCAGGAGCAGAAGCAGGACCAGTTCCTTGTCTAATTGCCAATGGCTTTTGATGCATCTGCATGGATTCATGAAGAAACGGGTAACCGCGAGGAGTAGCTACACGCTTGTTGCTGTTATCAAGTACATCAACAGGGACTGCAGCTTGAACTGTCTGGCTTGGTTTGGTTGATGATTGTTGAGCTTGCTGACGATATTCATGATGGTAAGACGGCTCATTAGTCGACGCAGAAACCGGTTCCTGAATTTTAGGACCGAGGTAAGTCCTTCCGCTACTATGTCGTTGGCTTCTTGAAGCTCTTACAGCAATACATCCCAAATTAAGAGCAGCTAACCATATAAAAAAAAACCACATCAACAAACAATAAACAGTACAAAGCACTAACTTCTAAGTAGTTTCAATAAGGATCACTAGAGCTAAAGAGAGAAACAAAAATGACAATTACCTTCAACACATGGAGGCAAAAGAGGACCAGTTTCTGTACTCTCATCTCTTCTAATAATTGTATCAATGGCATCATTTACTCTATTCCACATAGTATCAGCATCTGTATACTCTTCCTAATGGAAACCGAAACCCAATTGTCATTTTGTGAAGCTGAAAACACACTAAAAAAAGAGAAGGAAAATTTGTTTAAAACCTCGGAATTGGCTTTAGAGTACATGATTTCTTCAGCTTTTAACACAACCACAGGCAATTTCTCCTGCCATTCTTTGTTCTTCCTCGTCGCTGCGCTATGTGCTTCCATTGCGAGTCTGAAATCAAACAAAGAAAACCCCAAATTAAGATACAAAGAAACCCTAGCGTACGGTTTTGAGAAAGATGAGTGAATGAAAAAAACCTGAAAATCTGGCGAATAATCGAACCACGAATAGGTTGATGACGATCGCTATGCCAAGCTCGTTTCACACACTCGTAAGGTCTTGGTCCTGGCCTCGGCATTTTCTCCTTCTTCACACACTTGAGCAGTGACACACTCAGCTACAAATCGAAGTAACAAGTCACTCACTCATCAAACTAATCGGTTCAATTTCTATCCGGGAGTATTTTCCGATCAGCGAGTTCGATGTACGAGTCGCCAAATGGTGTGGAAAGAAAAATCAACCTTAAAACTCTTTTTAACCGATCCAAGGAAACAGATCTGAAGCTTTGAAGCTCTGAATCGTTTGGAGATTTCGTCTACTTGAGCTCATACCGGTCACATCTCCGTCATCATCATCGTCATAGAATCTCCGATTGTTGTCTCCATCGTTGCCGCTTCTGGAAATGGAAATGGAAATGGTGTGATTCGGGACCGCTTCTTTAAAAACGAACCAGTTTTGTGATTTGTCTATTATACCCCTATTTGTACTAACTGTCGTTTTTTTTTTTTTTTTTTT
>Ga0041059_1002614_pt1 | contig 13255 bp, 8 predicted proteins | sample AraColnosormetaG_FD_56232 | JGI IMG/M metagenome (GOLD analysis project Ga0041059, IMG submission 56232) | Arabidopsis roots microbial communities from North Carolina, USA - Col MF nosort | ecosystem: Host-associated > Plants > Roots > Unclassified | place: USA: North Carolina | collected 2013-09-02 | reverse complement strand
GGGGGGGGGGGGAAAGAGGAGTCGATGACATGAAAAGAAGATGTAGAATTTAAGAATTTGAATTGACCAAAGAAAAGAGAAATAGCATAGGTACAATTCTCTTGGATGAAGTGTTAATAATGAACACTTTGAGAATTTAGAAATCTTCTTAAAAAATAAATAAAAATAAATAGTGATATGAATTAGAAAGTTGATAGGTGAGCTTGTATATATAAGTATATAAGTAACACTTTTTATTTGATAAACGTAATTACTAATTCAAAATTTTTTAAAACAACTTCAATATTACACTATTATTTATTCTTAAATTGTGATATAAATTACAAAAAATAAATTAAGAAATAGAAAGTTTTTTGCCTTAATCATGCAATATAGCATTTAGTCTGAGAAAATCTTTTAATCTAATAGATGAACTCTTGTTTTGTAAGATTTTCATTCTCCTTTATGGTTTTCTTTTTGTACCAAATCATATAGGCAAATTATATGGTAGCAAATCGTAACAACATGCTTTGAAGAACTAAGTCATCAATTATTATTAAACACAAATAAAAAATAGATAAATGAAGACCTAAGACCTAAGTCTCTATCAGTCCAAGAAACTCACTCTCTCCAAAACAGCTTTTGCACCAAATGCTTTCAACTTTTCTACGATCTTCTCTCCTTCTTACTTTAACGATCGAATGACTCTTTTCTGCTAATTCATTAAGTTCCTTTATGGATGATTATGATCCCATGACTTGTATCTTGACCTTAGATGAAGCTGCGGGAAGCTTCACCACATCCTCAGTGAGTTGCATCTTTTTAAGGTCATCCATTTCAGTTGCAAGATAAACTTTCACCAATTCAAGACACTCCATTTTCAGTAACAAATGGCTTATGTGTTTCAGCTCGGTTGCACTTCCTTGATACTGCTTGATACTCAACATCTTTATTTTGTTACTGGAGGGAATTTGAATCCCCACAAATCGATGTCTTCGTCCAAATGTGTAACGATTCAGACCCTGAAGCATCAAGATTATTGAGAACACTTTATTTTCATGCCATAATCTTACTTATAATTTAAGATTTGTTCAGGGTTTGCTTCTTACTGATAGAACCAGAGTTTTTAGGTTTGGAGAACGCTCTAGTAGAAGTGGAAGCACTTTCCAGTCTCGTTTTTTACTTGAAAGCATCAACTCAACAGCAGAATATGGAAATCACCTGAAAAAACACAAAAAAGAATGTCGTCCTACTTTTAACCAAAAAATGATGAGAGACCATATATACATTAAAACTGACCTCAACAGCAGAATAAGTTAAGTGAAGGGTCTTAACATTGCGTATCTCACTAATGAGATTTTTTACATCCGCGTCATTTTGTACCTGGCGACTATCATCTTCTAAGGAATGAAGGTCCAGTTCAACTTTGGCTAGAGAATCTAAATGACAATGTGGAGCTATAGGCCGAGGAAAATCAGAGTAGTAGAGGTCGACAACATTCGGCGTGTCAAGTGTAAGAATTGTAGAACGATCAACATAATAGCTAAAATTAATGGTAACTGAGAGTTTCTTAAGGTTTTTGCTAGATATGAGGAATGGGCGAAACATGTGATGTATGGTTAAGTCCTCAAGTGCAGGGCAAGCTGCGAGAAACACATCAGATAATTGATTATCCTCAAACCATATATATTCAAGTAGGAGGACTTTTAGGACCGGGAGAGATGTATCTTGAGGAATTCTTGGGCAGGCTAGTCGTGTTCCCAATGACAGCTTAACCAGTTTGGTGCTGGTGAAGACTTTGTATGGGAATCCAAACTGCCACAAAGAATCTTTTTGTAGGTTATAATATAGCCAGGGTCTAATAGAATCCACTACATGGTCAAATCTATATATTTCATCACTTATTAGTGAGAACGTTTTTATATGGCCACCACCTAGGAGCGCCAATGTCCTCTCCATGAACTCCTCAAAACTTTTTTGAATGTCGTTACTAAAGTACTGATTGTAACCGTCTTCATGGTGCCAAAAGATGTAATCGTCCAAGTCAAGATTATGCACGAGAGAATACAGAGTCCTCCACCTCTTTGAGAGAAGAGAGGTTGATATAGCTTCTTTCGTGGGAAGGAAGTATAAGATTTGGACAAGGAGATCATCTGGAAGACAATCCATCGAAGCTAGATTCATTTGTTCAGCAACTTTATCTCCATGTTCCGTATCAAGAAGATTCGATTTTGAGTTGTTCATTTGTTGTTAGGTTGTTTTTGTGAAGGATAATGGGGTTTTATAAATACGTATAATGATTGGTTTCCTTTTCAAATTTACTTTTTACCATGTGGCATGACGTTAATTATAAATTTATTTTTAGTTTCACAAAATCTGAAATATTAAATAATATGAGATCATAAAAAATGAAACAAACAAAAATTAAAGTCAAAGTAAAGTTTACTAAATTTACTTTAATTAAGTTTCCATTATCACTAACATTTCTTAAAAAACTTTTTTAACTTCATTAATTTTTATATTGGATGCCTATGATCAATGATCTATAGTTTATTTTAGAGACCCACAAATAGCACAATTTTAAGTTTTTTGGACAAAAATAGCATAAAAAAGTTTTTTAGACATAAATAGCACTCAAATAATTATTTGAGAAATTCCTAAAAGTAACACTAAAACAAGTTTTATGGACAATAATAATACCACAATTTTATATAAAATATATTCAACCAAAATAAATTAGAAATAAATTTAAAATATTATATTTGGGTTCTCTATTTCCAATTTAGGGTATATATTTCAACTATTTAAAAGAATTTTAGATTTATTTTAATATTAGTTTATGGTATTATATTTGGGTTTTCCTATTTCCAATTTAGGGTATATATTTTCACCATTTAAAAGAGATTTTTCATTTTAAAATTAGTTTATAGTATTATATTTTATGGCTGGGCACAAGGCAAGTACTTGCCAATTTGGAGGTACTTGTGACTCGACTTGTCTTGTCCAAGTAATTGGATTTTTGGCTTGTTACTTGCTTTATTAAAACGAGTACTTGATCTAGTAAGTACTTGTCTAAATTTTAATTACTTGCAAGTTACTTGATCCGCCTTCTTACTTGCCAAAATTAAATACTTTTACTTGAACCTAAAATATTTAGAATAAAAAAAACTATTTCATACATAATATTTAAGGTCAATGAGTTTGTTACAATAAATTTAAATTTTTAGCTTTTATAGGCCAAACCAAAATTATAAATCTATTATAATAATTTAAGCATTAGTATTTTAGTAACAAGTATACAATGCTCAACAATTAACAAGGTAAGTAATAGAAAAAAATTATATCCAGACTTAATTATTACTGATCCCACAAGTCACATGTACAAATAACGAGTAACAAAGCAAGTAAAAAGACAAGCATCAAATTGAGGCAAGTAACGAGGCAAGTAACGGGGCAAGTATCAAAATGAGGCAAGTAACGAGGCAAGTATCAAAAAAAATTATGATACTTGATACTTGGCTTGCACTTGCAAGTAATAAAATAAACCGACTTGTTACTTGACTTGCCTATGACGAGTACTTGAATTTTCAAGGCGAATACGAACCGAGTAGCGAGTAAGCCGAGTAGCGAGTACTTGTGCCCAGGCCTATTATATTTGGGTTTTTTATTTCCAATTTAGGTTATATATTTTCACTATTTAATTTTTTTTGATTCAATTTAATATTAGATTAGTGTTTGCTATCATTTTTATTTGGGGGATTGATACAAATGATAATAAAAAAACTTTTTTATTTAATTAATTTATAGAGGATTAAAAAAATTTTATGCTATTTTTGGAAGTTTCAAAAGAAGGTGCTATTTTTGGGATAATAAAGTTTTTAGTGCTATTTGTGTCAATTCTCCTATATAAAATGAGGATATATATGGTTAAGTCTTTAAAGTACCAAACACTATTGATTTTATAAAAATAAAGTACATTTTAATTACAAATTTAAGAAATGTTAGTGATGATGGAAACTTAATTAAAAGTAAATTTAGTTAAATCTCATATCTTATTTAATATTACAGATTATATGACACTGAATATAGTTAATTTTTAAATTTTTAAAATTAATATCATGACACATGGCTAAGACCACAAGCTATAAAAGTTAAATCCCTACCGAGAGAGCTCCATTATCCTTTCCCATAGAAAACAACCAAGAAGCAAGTGAACAACTCAAAACTGAAGCTTCTTGATATGGAACAGTTGAATCCGGCTTCAATGGATTGTCTTCCTGATGAACTTCTTGTCGAAATCTTATCCTCCCTTACCACGAAACAAGCAGTTTCAACCTCTCTTCTCTCAAAGAGGTGGAAGACTCTATATTCTCTCGTGCATAATCTTGACATTGACGACTACATCCTTTTCCACCGGGAAGACGGTTATCATCGGTATAGGCCTGACATTCAAAAGAGTTTCGAGGATTTCGTAGAGAGGACATTGGCTTTCCGTGGCCATATAAAGACGTTCTCACTAAAAAGTAGAGAATTATATGCATTTGGACTTGGCGTGGATGTTGTTAACCGCTGGATTTGTAATGCCCTGGAACGCGGTGTCTCTGAGCTACATCTATGCATAAATTCGCAGTTTGAATTACCTTACAAATTCTTCACTAGCACCACACTGGTTATGCTGTCATTGGGAAGAGGACTAGTGTGCTCAAAAATTCCTCCGGAGACATCTCTCCCAGTACTTAAGATTCTCTTCCTTTATTCAATCTGGTTTAAGGGTAATATACTCTCTGATGTGTTTCTGCCTGCTTGCCCTGTCCTTGAGGAGTTAACCATACATAACATGAATTATCCATACGTCATATCCAGCAAAAGCATTAAAAAGCTCTCACTTACCATTGATAATAGTTATTATAATTGTCTTATACATAATCATTCTAGCATTCTTAGACTTGACACGCCATGTTGTCGACCTCTACTACTCTGATCTTCCTAGGCGTAAAGCTCCACATTGTCATTTAGATTCACTTGCCAAAGTTACGTTGGACCTTCATTACTTAAGATATGGCTATCAAAAGGTGCAAAATTATGCGAATGTGAAAAATATCATCAGTGAGATACGCAACGTTAAGACCCTTCACTTAACTTCTTCCGCTGTCGAGGTCAGTTTTAATGTATGATTTCTCATCAAATTTAAATTAGAAACAGGAAAACATTCATTGTGTTTGTCTCAGGTTATTTCGGTATGCCGCAAAGATGGACTACCGGTGTTCAACAACCTTGTTGAATTAATGTTTTCGAGTCGAAAACGACATCGGAAAGTGCTTCCGCTTCTACTAGAGCGTTCTCCAAACCTAGAAACTCTAATTCTTTCGGTGTGAAACAAACCCTGAACAAATCTTAATTTATATGTAAGATTGTGGCATGAAACTAAAGTGTTCTCGATGCTCTTGATGCTTAAGGATCTGTATCGTTACACATATGGTCGAAGACATCGATTTGTAGGGATTCAAATTCCCGCGAATAACAAAATAAAGATGCTGAGTTTCATGCAATATCAAGGAAGTGCAACCGAGCTGAAACACATAAGCCATTTGTTACTGAAAATGGAGTGTCTTGAAGTGGTGAAAGTTTATCTTGCAACTGAAATGAATGACCTTAAAAAGATGCAACTCACTGAGGATGAGGTGAAGCTTCCCGCAGCTTCATCTAAGGTCAAGATACAAGTCATGGGATCATAATCATCCATAAAGGAAGTTAATGAATTAGCAGAAAAGAGTCATTCGATCGTTAAAGTAAGAAGGAGAGAAGATCGTAGAAAAGTTGAAAGCATTTTGTGCAAAAGCTGTTTTGGAGAGAGTGAGTTTCTTGAACTGATGAAGACTTAGGTCTTTGGTCTTCATTTAGCTATTGATATTTGTGTTTAATAATAATTGATGACTTAGTTCTTCAAAGAACGTTGTTATGATTTGCGTCCATCTAATTTGCCTATATGATTTTGTTCATCTATGAACTTTTTTCCGGTCAATTATAAGCATTATTAAGGCCATGAATCTTTACAAAATGTATCACAAAATCTGTTCTTCTTGGAAGAATAATGGATAAGAACGGAAACATAATCCTTTGTCTTTCTTATCCGTTAATCCAATTACAAATGAATCAAAGTCCTAAATTGATAAGCTTAATTGGAGTTACATGAAGCTTTAATCCTCTTTACACAACAATGATCACGCAAGATATCTTTTTCTCTACTCTCTCTTACTATTTATAGTAGGTACATTCGTACAGACTCTTCTCTCTTGCCACGTCATCTTCGATTCTCCTTCTAAAATAAGCTCTCCAATGCTTATCAAATAACTGATAATTTTGGGAACTTTGTTACTCCATGTGTTTCATGATCTTCACTCAAAATTCTCACTTTTTTTTCCATTTATAATAGAATATTAGCTTGGCTCCACACTATAACCAAATTGTTGATTCAGGACCTTGAGTTTTAAATATTTTAGAATAAATTTAAATGAATATGGGCATATTGTATAGGCAGACTAACTATGCAATATTGTGTACTTTCTTTTTTTCTCTAGTTTATCTTGAGACTTGGTTTCCCAGCAAAAACAAAAGAAACAACTTTTTGATAAATTTTAGCCCCCCAAAAAAACAAAAAGAGAGATCAAAGATGAGAAACTATTTTCTTGTTTTTATAAATCTTAGTGTCTGTTTCTCTTTTTACTCCACACTTGCTTCACTTGAACCTCTCCATATAAACAAGCTAAGCTTTGTTATTCTCATGTTGTTTCCCATCATTGTCAATGTGGCAGCTAATTAAGCGCATATCTCTCAACTAAATATTATGAAGACGACCAAATCAAACAGACACAAAAAACTGAAAAAATGTAACAAAATGTCGGTATACCGAAAACACAAGAAAGCAAAGTGATACATGTTCAAATTCTCCTTGACTACTCTCTCAAATAAGAGGTCAGCTGTAATACTTAGGGATCGATTTCTACTAAATTCTTTTGTCCAAACAAGAGGTTATAGTGTTGAAATTAAGCTAAACGAAATAGTAAAAAAAAAAATAAAGCAAGCAATAGCAGATTATAAGGGTGTAAATTCAAGTGATTAAAACGTAAGGCATAGAGATATGTAAATTTTTGTAAATTTCTAAAAATTCGTGTAACTTTTTGTGAGTGTTTTAAATTTTTGAAAATGTTAGATTATAATTTTTTTAAAATCCTTGTAAATCCTTTTAAAACTCTTGTAAATCTTTTATAACCATTGTAAAAGGTTTTAAAATAATTAACAAAGATTTTAAAAGGAGTTTTAAAGTATTTACATATGTATCTAAAGACTTTATAAAAATTTTAAGAGGTTTTAGAATGATTTTACAAGAGCTTTTTAACAACTTTACAAAGTTTTTTAAAGAGTTTTTAAAAGGTTCTCAAAAATTTTACAAGGATTTTCAAATGTATTTTTTGGCTACGAAAAAATTTGTTATGGAAACAAATTTTGGCGGGAAAAATTATTTGGCGGAATTTGTTTTTTGCGCAAAAAAAAATTTTGGTGCCAAAATTTTTTGGCGGAAAAATTTAAGTTTCTATTTACATGTGCTCATTAGATAAGGATAATTTGGTCATTTTATTCAAGAAAAAGGGTATTTTTAAAAATAGACAACAAAAAAGGATATTGTTGCAAAAAGTAGTAAAAAATAGTACTTTTGAAAATCCCTCAAAAGTTTTTTAGATATAAATAACACTCAAGTAATTAGTTTATTTTTAATTATTAAAATAAACAATTAAGAAAATCCAAAAAATACACAAATTCATTACCAAAAATTCCAGACAATATTTTCCCGCCAAAATATTTCTGACAATATTTTCCCATCAAAAAAATTCCAATAATCGTTTTCCCCCAAAAATAATTCTGTCAAAAAAATTCCGCCAAAACAAATTACGAGCCCATTTTCTTGCCAAAAAAAGAAATTCAGGAAGGATTTTAAAATTTTTAAAAAAGATTCTAAGCAATTCAAGAAAGATTTCACGAAATTCAAAATATATATTTTTTTTGTAACCTTCCTGAATTTTGTAAAATCTTTTCTGAATTTCGTGTAATCTTTCAAATAATCATTTTCCGAAATTTAGGAAGGATTTTACAAAATTCAGGAAAGATTTCACTAATTCAGGAATTGTTTCACGAACAATTTTTTGTGAAATAAAAGAAGTAGTTTTCTAAAAATTGACAGAAAGATAGTAATAAATAATCGAGCAGAAGTTTTTCGAAAGTTTAAGAAAATTAAAGTTTAAACGAAAAGGAAAACCTTAATGACGTAAATGAAAACTTCTTCTTAACAACCAAAGAAACTAATAAAGTCCAAAATAATAAAGCTATGGTGTCTATATAAATAAACATCTATGGATCATTGATAGCCGATCAAAGATTTTATTCAAACAAATAATTTATTGACTTAACTAAGGTACCTCTCGACGAGCTTGAAAAAGACTTTTACTAATAAGAAAAGGAAGGGATTTCAAAGAACATATATGGAGCATGTGAAAAGTTTGGAATGTATGACATGTACTGCTTAAACAAAATCATAAGAGGATGGAAAGAGACATCGTAGGAAAGAAGTATGTGAAAGATTATTTCACAAGAAGGTGAAGTGAAGAGGGATTAAGGTGTATTTCGTTTGTGAAGCATTAAATTTTGGAAGGACATGGTTTGATGGTGGTGTTCCTAATTGTATCAATTTGAATCAAGTTCTAGAATATATAAGTTGAGGTATTGCAGTCTAGGAAACGTGAAGGTGAAGAGAATTTAAACAACAACATCAAATGAGAGAAAGTGATAAAGTTAAAAACCAATTTAGAAGTTAAAACTTTTTATTAGTTTAACAGAAAACAAAACAGAGCAAAATAGAGATTTTATTCTTAAAAGTTCAAACAAAGAGTTTATTGACTTCACTACGATACATTTCGACGAGCTTGAAAAAGCTTTTACTAACAAGGAAAAGAAGGGATTTTCAAAGAAAAAATATAGAGCATGTGAAAAGTTTGGAAAGTAGTACACGTACTTCTTAGACAAAATCATAAGAGGATTGAAAGAGACACCATAGGAAAAAAGAAGTATGTGAAAGTTTTTTCACAAGAAGGTGAAGTGATGAGGGATTGAGGTGTGTTTGGTCTGTAAAGCGTTAAAGCAACAAGGACATGGTTTCATAATGTTGTTCTTCGTCATATCAACTTGAATAAAGTTTCAGAGTATATAAGTTGAGGTTTTTCAGTCTGGGAAGCGTGAAGGTGAAGAGGATCTAAACTGCCTCATTAAAGGAGAGAAGTGATAAAGTTAAGAACCAATTTAGAAGCTAAAACCTTTTATTAGAATAATAGAAAACAATAAAGCAAAACAACGATTTTATTCTTGAGGAAAATTTATTGATTTGACTCAGATACTCTCGACGAGTTTGAAAAAGGCTTTCACTAACAAGGAGAAGAAAAGATTTTCAAAGAAGAAATATGGAGCATGTGAAAAGTTTGGAAGGTAGGGTATGTACTGCTTAGACAAAATCATAAGATGATGGAAAGAGACACCGTAGGAAAGAAGTATGTGAAATATGTGTTTCAAAACAAAATGAAGTGAAGAGAGATTAAGGTGTGTTTGGTCTGTGAAGCGTTAAAGCAACAAGGACATGTTTTGATGGTGGTGTTTTCTAATCGTATCAATTTGAATCAAGTTCTCAAAGATATAAGATGAGGTCTTTTAGTCTGGGAAACGTGAAGGTGAAGAGAATCTAAAATGCAACATCAAAGGAGAGAAGTGATGGAGTTAACCAATTTAGAAGTTAAAACCTTTTATTAGAATAATAAAAAAAAAAACAATATAGAGCAAGAAAAAAAATTTCATAGAAATTCAAACGAAGAGTTTATTGACTTGACTTAACTACCTCTCGACGAGCTCAAAAGAAAATTACTAATGAAGAAAGGGATGGATTTTCGAAGAAGAAATATGAAGCATGTGAAAATTTTGGAAGGTATGACACGTACTGCATAGACAAAATCATAAGAGGATGGAAAGAGACACCGTATGTGATATAACCCTATTTTTAGTGTTTTAAACTATGTTTTAAATATAGAGTTTTGAGTCTTTTTGTTATTTCTAGAGTCTTTTTAGAGTCTTTTCAGGTATTCTATGGAGAAGGACAACAATGAAGATGAGAAGACATTTTGGAGCAAAAGCTGAAGAAAAGAAGCTAAAGGACGAATTCACTTTCAGATCCAGTTGATAGTGTCGATCCACAGACTCTTCGTGTCGATCGACACCAGTTGCGGCCGAAAGAAGTTCATGACGCTTTTAAGTTTGAAGAATTAGAAATTTGCCCCAGAAGACTTCTCTATTTTTATTATTAGTCCCTACATGTTTTTTAGGTCATATATATAGTTTTAAAGGTCATTGTTTAGACCTATCAAGTTTCCTAGCAACCAAGTTATTTTCCAGAGTACTTTCATAAGCTATTCATCCCCTGTTTTCAGAGTTTTATCAGAGATTTCATTACTAGTGAAGAGATCTTTTCTAACTCTTTTCTCTATTGATTTGTTTATACTTTCTTATTCATACATGTTGTTTGTTTCATCTATCATGTCTAAGTTGTTGCTTGTTAGAGTTAAGATTTCTCACTAGGGATTCATATGATTTAGTAGATTGCTCCTTTTCTAGGTTATCTGTAGAATTCTTCATCTTTAGTTGTTCTTAATACTAGTTCTAGAGTAATTAACTAGAACTTGATTCGAGATAATAGATATACCCACCATAGGTATCTGTTACTAGAACTACTATTTGATGAGCCTGGTTTATAGGTGTGTAATAAGAATCGGCTTATCTACTAAGGTGAACTTATCGAACTCGTTTAGCATGCGTGTTAAGGTATAGGATTTCACGGCACAACACCGGGAATTTTAGCTCTAGGCATAGTGAGTTTCACGGAACATCACCAGTTATTCTGATATTAGAATTTGAGTTTAAGAACGGTTTGATAACAACCTAGCTATATCTAGATCTACTAATCAATTGTTTAATGAGAATACCCTAAACCCAAGCATCTTATTAGCTTGATTTACAACCAACCAATCCTGCTATTTGCTTATTTACTATGTTTTTATTTTCTTACACTCATCTAGCTTAATCTCAATACTTAGGTTCATTTTGTGAACAAAAGAACTTTGTGAAATTCTATCCTTAAGTACAATTGACGATCTCTTATTTGAGAGAGTGGTCTTAGGGTAATTTGATATACGTCAACATGAAAGAAGAAAACAAATAAATGAGTCCTTGCAAAAAGATAGAAAGAGTGATAGCTCTTTCGAAAAAGATGTGAAGACGGAATTATTGAAAAAACATGTGAAAAAGTATGAGTTGTTAAAAAACGTATAGATAAGCTTATGAATATATTTTGTATAGAATCTTATTTTTAGAAAAGGTATACTAATCATATCTTAAGTCGACCAATTTTTTCGTACCATTCACTAACAAAAGCTTCAGAAATATCCTCCATGATCCAATTATTGAGGTTATTCTCTTGGCTTCCTCCACCGGCGCCGGTAAAGCTTATGCTTGCCGGCGTCAGGATCTTTGTTTCTCTGCTTTCATTGGCTCTTCTAAATCCCCTGTATCTCGCTATTGTTGGCCTTTATCTCAGTCAGCCCCATTATTCCCCTTTAATCCAAAGCTCTTTGATGTTTCTTCGGATGTTGAAGCTAAGAGACGTTTCCCGGCAACCCCGTTCCCTTGCCAAGCTCAACCCACGATCTATCCATCGCTTTTGAACCTCGAGGAGCCATCCTTTATCAGCGAGACTCCATACTCGCAACTGTGACGATTTGCTCCGGCCTGCCCAGATGTGCTATGGTTGGATCTCTCTCGTCTTCCCATGAAGCCGTTTCTCACCGGAAACTGCAACCAGGGGGCGGCGCAACCCTAACATATGAAGATGCCTCTGGATTGGATCTTGTTTCTCGCCTATTGGGCTCAAGCCCATATTTTCGTTCATTGAGACCCACCCCTTTAAGGTGCTTTCCACGCCTTCTTCTGCAAAAGACCAGGTTCTGCTTTATCTCTTCTCCGATTCCTCACTGCAAATTGTTGTGTCGATCTATGGAACCAATTGTTCATGGACGCCGATTGGATCCTAATCACACTTTGTTGCAATGTGGGTTCAAACTTTGTCTGATAACCTGGCCATTAGAATCACCTAGGGGTTTTACTTTTGTTTTTAGCAACCATGTTTAAGGCCAAATGAATTTGTCGAGGAATAACGACATTATGATCCCGGCTCCAAGGAGCGGTGATTACCGTAACTTCCTCGACCTCTTATCTCCATATCCCTTGTTTACTGAACTCATTCATGTGCCATCTATCATCTTTAGTGATACCTTTAACACTCTCAAAACTTTGAAGCCCATGTCCTTTTATCATCTCTCTGGGTTAAACCGAAGACAAACTTTGTATGGATTTCTTAATCTCCATGGCCGAGAACTCCATGTGGGAGAGAACCCACCTGTTTTGTTACGCTTTATTACCCGACATTTACGAATCCTTGTTTTTGCTTCCTCTAATGGTTTGAGGTGTGTGTTTAGTTGCTTAAAAGTCCCTGGTCTATTGCTCTTGAATCTTACATGCGGGAGTTTTGATAGTGTTTTTGGAAGCTTGCCAAATGACTACCTTTCATCAAGCTCTCTAGAAGACTTTAAGCCATTCACCCTCTACACTACTTCCATTCGCTATGGCTTGCCCAAGCTCCAGTCTCATCTTACGGCAGCTCTACCTCTCAACCTCACGCATCGGAGTACCGTCTTTGCTCGAGCCCTTGTCAAAGCACTACCTCGTGTAGTTTGTTTGGTGCCGCCGAGTTTCACGTCTTTGACCCTTACACCAACGCCACTTCGTCTCTTGACAATGACGAATTGTTCTTCCTTTGATTTGCTCTTGGAAGATTTGTCGATTTCTTTTGATCTCACTTGCACCAACAAATTACCTAGCTTTTGGTTCAAAGCCCTCAAGGATTTGATATCGATTAACCCTATCTATCCCTTTATGTTTCTTATGTTATCTTATCTTATGTTTTCTTTGGGGTATGCCCTTTATTGTGATGTTCTAAACTTTGGGAATTCATTTCCCCTCCATCTTTGTATTTGGTTTCCTTGGTAATGGAATGAAAAACAAACCTTTGACAAAAAAGAAAGAAAAGGTATACTAACTAATCTAGTGAAGTATACAAAAAAAAAAAACAAAA
>Ga0041059_1002613_pt1 | contig 13256 bp, 5 predicted proteins | sample AraColnosormetaG_FD_56232 | JGI IMG/M metagenome (GOLD analysis project Ga0041059, IMG submission 56232) | Arabidopsis roots microbial communities from North Carolina, USA - Col MF nosort | ecosystem: Host-associated > Plants > Roots > Unclassified | place: USA: North Carolina | collected 2013-09-02 | reverse complement strand
CATCTCTGAAAACAAGAAATTTCTTCCTCAATTTTGGAGTTCAATGGAGAGATGTCGAAATATGAAGAAGTGGATAATGAAGTTTGAACTTCTTTCTACTTCTCTTTCAAATCTCTCCATCTCTTTCTTTTCCTCTTTTTCTTCTTCTTTGGTTTCTTCGTTTCAGTTTTTTTTTCTTTTTTTTTTAAAACTGAACCGTAGAAACTAAACCGAAACCAACTGCTGTGGGGTGGTTGATCCTATTAAGGGTATTTTGGTCTAAAAACCATTCAAAAGACAAATGGTGAAAACCACATCTCACTTTGCTAAATCATGAGAGCAATTCTTTTTTTAGCCACTTCTGTGAAAATTTCTTTAATAATAATCTATGAGTTTTGCTCAAGATAATTTATAGAAGATTGGAAAAGCAATAAAAGTACAATATAATAATGCAACATGTTGGAGATACTTTATAAAAGTTTATGATTATCTTTTAAGTTAAGAATCAGTGAGAATATGCAAAAGTTTCCACGAGAAAATGCAATATGTTTTCGGTCATGAATGAAACAATGGAAATGTCAAAAGGAAAAACCCTAATTAAGGGTAGGGTAATGTGCTAGTCAAGATTTTACTTCTTCACCACGGCAGTGATTTACAAAAGTATTAGACAAATAAACCGGCCCTAAACCCTAAGCGAGTGATCACTTTGGAATTTAATTAACGACTTAATGATCAGATAGATTAAAATTCGTTATAAAATCAGACAACATTTACTACATCTTGGTCCCCTTAAGATTCGGTTTTAACTTCTGCCAAAATATCTCCTAAGTCTCCTAAGTCTCATGAGTGTTGTCCATAATCCTTCTTGATCCACTACGTTAAGAGGAACCGGGTCTCTGAAATCTGCTTTTGTGCTTAGCTCCTCAAAAGCGTTTACAAGGTTCTCCAGCCTTGCAACAAACTCGATGAGAAGGGAAGCAAACGTAGCTAAAGACAAAGAACTCGCGCTTTCGTATACTTTATATACTGTCTCATTTACCACAGAACCACCAATGAAGGACACACTTGGCCATGTCTCACGGTTTCTTAACATCATACTCTCTGTTGATTCCCATATCTGAGATTCATCATTACCACTAGCTGGATTCTGATTGTTGCTGCTACTGTTGGTATCCCAAATCTGACTTAAGGATTTGATCACTTTGGTCTCGTGAGCTTCTTCTTCATATTCTTCTGCTTCAGCTTTCTCTTTAGTAGCTGCCCAGCTTTCTGAGTTCACAAGAAGGTAGGATTTACTGTCTATTTTCATCTGTAGCTCCTCTGCTGCACGTTGAACGTCATTTAGAATCTCTCCCGGGCCTAGATTCTCCATTTTCTCCACTTTTTCTCCAATCAAACGCAGAACTTTTGCGCCTTCATTGCCAACTCTTTGAAGCTCATGACGAAATGCCTGTCGTTTCTCTGGAGCTGCCTGTCATATAACAAAGCCCCATTAATTTGTAAGAGGAATAAAATGTTCTTATATCATGCATGTAAGTGTAACCAAATTAACACCAAACATTTTTATTTGTCTATTAACTAAGGGCATCTCCATTGGGGGGTCTCTAATATAGAGACTCTCCATTAACATATAAGAAAAAATAAAAGAGGGGAGAACTCTTGGATACTGATGCGGGTAATACTAAACAATCATATTCTACACACAAGCAAAATCCATCAACTTGTAACATGAAATAGTAATAATAAGGAACCTGTATCTCTGAAAGTATGCAACCATGTATCGCCATGACGGTGAAAGCACAATGCCTTACTGCACCACTAAGTTTGACATAGTTTTTCCAGGGATGGTTAAACGTTCTGTAAGGTCCATGTGGAGGCTCCCATATGGCAAAATCGAGCTGCGAAAAAAGAGGAATTTCTTAAATCTCAATGCTATTAACATGCAAATTCTTTAGTTGTCTCAACTTCAAACATATGTACCAGAGATTCTTCCTGATTTGTAGATTGAATAGCGGACCTGTACCCACTGTATAATGGATCATCAGATGTTTGGTACGTGAGAATCTTCGAGGGTACTCTCTCATATTCCACACATTGCAAGTAGCCATTTACACATCCTAATTGTTTAATCAACCAAAACCTGAAATATCAGTTCAAACCCGAAAAGGAAACAAGGGACAAGTACATAAAATGCCAAAACCTGAAAACCCCGAAACTAAACTAAACCATAAACCAGATTGCCCACCATTTCCTTTTCACCGTAGAGTTCATATTAATAAGAAACAAATTCCAATAACTTTATGTTAAAATTCATAATCAAACTAATTGTAACATTTATTTCTTAAACCATTTGTATTCAAGATCTTCATTTCATATATATACACATCTATAATATGATTTTACATTTTACGAATTGGATTGGTCCATCATAAAAAAATTCCATCTTTGTTTTCAAGGACCATTGAAGTAATATTTGTTTACCTTCTAGGGAATTTGCCACACTCTTGAAATTATTGGCCACCAGTTTATGGAGATCCTCCCCGGCCCATATTGGAAATATGAATATATTCACAACCAAACATGTGGTTGCACCAACAACAATAAACAAAAACCTGTAATACGCCGTGCTGAAGAAGTCTCCGGTATTGTTCCCCGAAACCAGAACAATACAGAATGTCAACAAGAACACCCTGAATGCGTATTCATATGGCTTCATGGCCGGGTGGAGTTTTGAATAACTAGCAATGAAACCTGGTAGGTCAAGTTCAAAGCGAAAATGTTACTATTTATCTTCAAAACCTCATGTAGAAGACAAGAAGACAAGGAAATGCGGCAACCTGCTAGGAAAATGCAGGTTATGATGATGGTTTGCTCGAAATCTCTTGATAAAACAGAGAGCCTCGCGATGCCAAGAGCGAGCCCTCCAGCAGATACTGTGCCTATCGCTCTGTTGAATCCTTTGACCAAAGTTGCTCCTGAAATTAAACTTTGAGTTAGGGAAATGAATTTAAGTCGCCCAAAGAAAAATTATATCAAAGCTCACAGGCTACGAGAAATTTGAGCGAATAAACGAGCAAATAAAGATTAAAATGTGATAAGCATTATGCATATGTCATAAATAAGAATTAGACAAAACAAATTCATGTGATAAAAAAGCAGACACAAAATTCAAAAAATTATTATCCAAAAAAGAATAAACTATAGTTGTATCAATTTATTAATCTTATTATAACTCAGCATAAAGTAACTATCAAATCAATTCAGTATACACTAAATACTAAACCCATAGTTGGATAAAATGTATTTATGAATTTAATTTTATTTAATTTTTAAAATTGTTTATAAAGTATTTTCAAAACTTCATAACTACTGAAGTATTTTCAAAAATACATAAAATTATTTATGAAGTATTTATGCATTTATGAAGTATTTTCAAAATATTTATAGTTGGATAAAATGTACTCACCAAGTCAAAACTTATAAATTTAAATTAACTTAATTTTTAAATTTTAAAAACTCGAGGGAAATGAAAATTAACAAATTGTTAAAACTAAGATAATTGATTAATGGCGGAATATGGAACTGCCTAGTGCTGCTGATTAGGACCTGCTTAATACTGTTTAATTAAAAGTAAACAAGCAAACCGTTTTTACTCCAACGCTTAAGATCATCTCCATTGCCTTACCTCTCATGTGTGTCTGAAAGACTAATCATAGGAAAAATTAAAGACATTCTCTTTTTGGATGTCTAAAATATCTTTCCTAAAACATTTTAGACATCCGAAAAGAAGAATGTTTTTAATTTTAATCACGGTTAGTCTATTTTTACCATGGTTGGTCTTGGAGACATCAATGAGAGATTATGCAATGGAAATGTTCGGAGAGATAATCATGAACAAGAAACTAGAAAAGTCCAATCAAACAAGAAACATGCTCGCCCAAATTGAATGAATAGTAAGAATCAAGAACGAATGAAGTACGTACCAACGGAATACTCGAAAACCACGACGACAGTAAGGATGCCCCATACAGAGTATTTACTAGCATCATGCAACGGCTCTTTGAGGAAAATAACAACGGAGCAGAGGGCAAGAGCCATTCCCATCTTCACCGCGAAGAAGATCCTTCGACGATCGGAATGTCCCAACTCGCACAGGTTTGTGATCTTGCGGAAACACATATCTGAGTATTCATTCTGCGAGAGAAGCCTCTCTCTGCTTTGCTGATGAAATGGACCCATTTTTTCCCCTAAATTACTCTGAAGAGAACCTTTGTTGTGTACATTAAATAGAAAGAAACTTTTCATTTGTGTCAATGGATTAATCTATACGTACGTTGCAATTACTTTCTTTTCCCATTATTCCATTAATGCAATACTTCACCACATCATCTCTAAAAAACTTTGTAAGTTTTTGAATTTTACCTTTTTCGGTTCCTTATGTGTGGACCTGTGAGTGGGTGGACCCAATTATGAAGAGGTTATTTATTACGCGGGTATTTTATACCTAAAGTTTAGGAAAATGTCAAAACAAAAGTTGCATGGTTAGTGTTGGCTCGTGAGTAATGTGACTTGTGACTTTGACATTTTGAAAGCGTTACAATTTATTACATATCTATCCACCGCTCGCTCACCATTCTTCCTTTCAAGGTCAAGCCTACCCGCTCTTCAGTTGATATTTTTCCTATAGATTCTTTTTTGGGTCTGATTAGTAATTCGGTATCCGGCTTACTGTTTTAATGATTTACAATACAAAAGCGATTAAAAGCATTATCAGAACCGTCATTCTCTTTTTAGACTTCGAATGGTAACCGAACCGTACCGTGCAATGTATAATCTATAAAAACCTTTCATTTAATGAATTTTTTAGGGAAGTTGTACTGTTTTAAGTTATTCGTAGACACGTTTATCTTGATTAATGAAACACTTAGCATGTATAGTACAAAGATACACATGCATGTGAAATGGACAAGTTATTAAAAAATCATTAACCTACTGTAAAAGTTATTTGTAAGAAATTTATGCCCTCGTTTTGCTTGATTAATGATATACTTCTTCTGCAAGCAGATGACTAGTGATCAGTGTAAAAACTAGATGATCCCTCGTTTAATCTCTTGTCCAATTTATCTATTCATGCTTTAATCGCTTCCGCATTTTAATTCATTAAAAGTTTCGCTCTACACAATTTTCTATTTATCTAATCAACAAAAAGAAAAGTTTACAGAAAATATCGTGGAGAGTAGATCTCCATGAGTTAAACGAATACTCTCATAGAGACAATACATCAATCCTTAGAAAGCCACTCAAACGCAGTACATGTATAGCCCATATGGGCCTTTATGCATCAAACGTAATGCCCATCGAAAATACGATGAATTAACTAAAAGAGACTTTTAAGACAACCGTCACCTAAGCCTTCACTTTCCCGAATGTTCCCAAGAAGAAGTTGTCACCTATTGACAACAGGTGGTGGTTACACCCTTTCAGACCTCATCACTAAGTGTTCATGAGTTTATAGTTTAAGAGTTTTTGGTTTTTGTTTTTTAAAGTGTTTTTTTTTTTGTGTTTTTCTTTTTTACATTGTTCGTTTATGTTATGTTGTTATTCAGTTTTTCATAAATATTCAAAGTTTCTCATTAGATTGATTGATTATGAGAATGCCAATGCAATGATGTTTAGACCAGTTGGCCAATGGGAGGCAGCCAAAATTTTAAGCAGCTGATAAGATGTGTTACAAAACAAAAAGGCTTGCTCAATCATGTGGCCTATAATTAACTTCTTAATTAAACTGTGGTTTGCTACCACTCATCTCAATTCGACTTTAGTTTAATATTGGTTAAGTAGAAAACTGAAAAATCAAACAAACGTTATGATTTATCTATATAAGAGAAGATTGGTTTAGAGGTAAACGTGATTTTTTTTTTTGAAAACCCTAATGAATTTAGGGTTTTGGGGTATGAAATCTATATAAGAGAAGATTGTACCGTTTCTTACTTTGGGAGAAACGGTACAAAATGATGATGCCAGACAACCAAGTTTTGGGGTATGAAATCTATGAGCTTAGCTCTGATTCATGGAGGTTTCTTGATGTCCTCCCTCCGACTGCTTTCCATCATCTGCTAATGGTTTGTCTTTGAAGGGATCGGAAATGCTTATTGGCTTAAAAGGTACTGCTTACACAGTTTTGATTTTACAACCGAGAGATTTATATGAACATTTTACTGCTTAAACATTTTTGTCTTCCGCCATTTCTGAACCGTGATTATATGGCTCTATCAGTTGATAGAGAAGAAAAACTCTCACTGTTACATCGGATTGATGAATCGAAGATGGAGATATATGTAACCAAGAAAGTACGTAGATACTGATGAAGTTGCTTTGTTGTGGAGCAAATTCTCTACAGTGGATTTACCCATTGGTGGTAATGGTTTCGAGCTTTACACGAGTCTATTAATTGACGAGGAGAAGAAAGTGGCCTTATGTTGTAACAGATATTTGAGAACCAGCTGGAAAATCGTTTCGAGCTTTACACGAGTCTTTTAACCTTTTTACTAAACTGATTCTTAATATTTGTCCCTCATTTTCTTCAGCCTATTTTAATTAATATGGTCATCAATACATTACTTTATCGCCACGGCATTGATTTACAATAGCATTAGATAAATGAAACCAAAAAAAAAAAAACTCTGGAGTGACACATCTTTACTACGATGGTTCTTTACTTGGCGCAGGCTTAACTCGAAAAGAAGTCTTTACTTGGCGCAGGCTACACCTTCACAATCCTGACTAGTCTCACCGGTCTTGAGATGATTCATTACTCGGAGCAGGCTTGACGAAAGAGAACTCTTTAGAATCAGTTTCAGTGTCACGGCTAGTCTCACCGGTATTGGTCTTATTTGGTTCAACTTTCACAACAAGCTCGAAGCTTGGAGGAGATTTGGGAGGAGTCAAAGCTTCATTATCTGTGTCGAGATCCGATGTTTCAGGGTCAAGTCCTTCGTATCTCATCGAATGTGGTGTGGTTTTGTAACGCTGCAATGAACGTACAGACGAAGTAGACCTAACTGTCGATGCCGTAGGGCTCGCACTTCCATCTCCACCTAGTCTCTTAGTAGTGGCTTTCACACCTTTCTTCTTCTTCACTGCCATTCTCCATTTCTTGAGTGCTTTTGACGTTTGTTCATCGAATACCGATTTTTTCATCCGAGAACCCATCTAAAAGTCACAGAGCTTTCTTAGTTTACATATTTAAACAGATATGTTCAGTTTCAGTAGCATATGAACTAAGGAAATTTACCTGAGTTACGAGTGCGTAAAGAGGAAGTGTGATGTAGCTGCAAAGACACAATACTCCTAAACTGCAAGAGAAAAAAGGAAACAAGATTAGTATATGATCATGTTGTGTAGAGAATTTCAAGATTAGATAACACTTACGCAATCGCTACTTTTACAAGTGCAATCTTGAAATTAGGATGGTAGCAAGAATCTGATCCAAAGGAATACTGCATTACATCAATGGATGTAAACAGAGGATTAGCTACTCTTGTAACCAAGAAAATGCATTAAAAAGCAAAGGAAAATCTAAAGTGTTACCCATATCCAGAAGAAATAAGTGATCTGAAATGCGTTCTGCAAAATAAAAACACGATTTAAGAAAATAATCGAAACAGAAAAGAGAGGATTTGTTATTGTGTTGTGAGATTTTCTCTGTTTATTAAGTACCTGAAACAAGGCGAAATGCATGAGATGGAGAATCAAATGGGGACGACCGAACCAGAAATACTCATCGTTGCCTTGTACAAGCGGCATTCCTTGAACTACCGCATGTCTATCTGTGATACCAAGAGCCATCCTTGTCATAATCGCTTGAAGCTTTGTCCCTACAGCTAAAATGATCTTGAAAACAAAAAAACAAAACTAGTTTGTCAAAAACTGTGAGTCCTTAAAGATATTATTATTTGGAAGATTTCAACGAATTACGTGAAAGATAACTTACAATAACCGGTATTGCAGTGCCGATGAACATCATCTTGAAGCCTGAAATACCAAGCAAGAAGATTAGAATACTGTCCATTGAACAATGTTTTATACACTTAGATACTCACCGTCAATATTTAGGAGGAGGAATAGCACAAAAGATCCCCACAAGACAGGGCTGCAATAAGACACTATCATTAGTGTTGAAAGAAAATTATTCAATGTAAGTAAGAGAGTGTTATAAGTTTACCTGACTCCAACGACTACCTTGAAATCATCCTCCAACGATCTTTTAATGTATTTTTGGAAGTTAAATTGACTTCCTGGAGCTAAATGAACCTTCATAAACCACAACAAAGAGACTCAGCAAGATCAATACTATATACTAAATTGACAAATGGACCCATAAGTTGAAAAAACTCACAGCGATGAAACCATTTCTCAATGTCAAATAGTCAGTTCTCCCAACGGATCTGAAAAACTGTCTGAAAAAGCATCCCTGAAACATATTGTATTAACCCAAAGTGAGAACCAGGTTAAAAACAGTTCCCAACTGTATTTTTGATATGTGTAATGTGTGTTACATTATCTAGAGCTGACTAAGAAGAGAATAGAAGCAAGAGGGTGATGATTCTTACAACATAGAAAAAGAATGGAATCCGGGTCCAGAAACTGGTGTGCGCTCTCACAAAAGATGTTTCATGAGTTAGCCTGAATCTGGAAGTGTCTATAAAAAGCAAGAACACACAGAACACAGAGTCACTAACCAGTGCCAAAGACACCCCAAAGATTTCGAAGAGAAACTATAAGACCAGATTTAAGATAGAGAAGACTCAAAGGTCAAAGGTAGTGCATAAGTATACCTGTTGAAAACTCGTAATTATGGGATGATGTCTCATTCTCCCAATGCTTCCATCCGCGAATCTGAAAACACCGATTATCTTTAATACAACCAAACTTTCCGGAAACGAAACCGAGATGTTGAACTATAAATTTGAAATGGTAAAGTACCTTCAACCTTCCAAGCATCATAGTTAAGAAGCTGTAAAGAACGTGGAAAATGGCTAAGAAGAATATAAGGATGTGCAACTGATGGAGTGCCTCGGCAGAGATAAGCTCTACATAACCCTAAACCATCATTAACATCACACGCATTGTATCATTTCTCACAATCTTCGGATCAGCAAGACAAATATGTGACTGAATGAAAAAACAGAACTCTCACCTCCTTCGTGCATTTAGTGGGAGATGCTTCACCTCCAGATAAAAATCTGTGCTCAAACGACAAGAGTCTCCTGTGACTTTCACCATTGTCATCATCCTCCTTTTTCAAGTTAGGAGCAGGACACGGGAGCATCGTACGAGCAACATGTGAAGGGATACAAATATCCAAAATGTAGGTTTGTCCAAATGTCAGAAGCAAAGAGATGAATCCAAGAACCATCAGCTCTGCAACACAAAAGAAACAATTCACATCACGAACTTAATGTTCTGTCAAAGCCTTTGGCTAAGTAAGCACACATGTTCAAAATTCCAAGTAATCAGAAGAAATTTTCACCTGCTTTGATCTTCTCCAAAGCGTCAAGAAGAGCTGTCTTGTGCCGATCCCATAGAACCTATTAATCAAGAACAACTTCTTCACTTCAAGACAAATTTGCCAATTCCAACATTAACATAAACACAAAATCTCAGACAAAGACAGTCCCTTTTCACAAATCAAACAGAACCCATCTCCAATATACCCTCAAATTCAACACAAACAACAAAAGTACAAAGATTTAGCAAAAACCCAGAAAAAAAAGAACACACCTTTCCAACTTTGTGAAGAAGTTTTTCAAGAAGAACAGAAACAACGATGAAGAAAGTACAAACAGCAGCAACAGCCCAAGTCGGAGTTTGATTAAGCTGTTTATGTACCACTTTCTTCTCATCCTCCGCCGTAACCACCGTCACTCCTCCACCGAGAAGACACCAGAGACAGAGACAAATCAACCGCCGAAGCAAAGAACCGTCGATGATTCCCATAACTCCGCGTTATTTTAGTTTGGCTGTACCTGCTTCGTTAACTTAATACTGTAGAAGTTTGACAGAGTGATGAGCTGTCTTTAATTCACATTTGCGGAAACTCTTACTATAGGTTTCTTGGTGGTTTCACGCGGTTACAAGAAAAAGACTCGAACTTTGTACCTATTTCGAGAAACTTAGATCAAATGGAATAAGAAGAAGACGCAAAAGTGAAATCTGTCTACTGGGAAATTGTAGATTCCTAAATCTTTAGATTGATGATGATTAATCTTTTTCTCTTTCTTTTGGTTTTACGATAAAATGACTAAACTCTTTATTTATTGTCATTTATGGTTTTTAGGACAGAGGAAGAAGAAAGAGAGAGGAGAGTGCGAATTAAAGCGCGTGAGATAGTTTTTTAAAAAAGGTTGAAAGCAGTGAATTGTGGCTTTGATTGAGAAACTGTGATTGTCTTTGACTTAAGCAATATCAATATTTGGAAACTATAAGAAAATGGATGTTTTGATACATACATTTTTAGTAGTTTTTGTATTCGAATATGTAACTAAATTTCGTAACTTTGGATTCTTAGAAATTTGATTGCATATCGAAATTAATAAAATAGTTATTTAAAAAAAAAACAATCTAGGGAAAAATGATGTGTGTGTTAAATGATACCTCTATTTATAGGAAAAATATGTATACAATTATATAATTTAGGAAAGAAATATTTTTTTTTTCAATTGAAATACTCAATGCACTTAATACAGAATAAATATTTTTATTTTTTGATAGGAATAGAGAATAAATATTTATATATAAGACTAAATATTTGAATAAATGTCTTTGGTAAAAAGAAGTATATAATGAATCCAAAAATGAAAAAAAGATGTTGATGAACAAAATTATGGACTTGCCACATAACAACAATGACTCTCTTTTAATATATAAACTATTTGTATTAAGTTAATTTTTATTGAAAAATATCATAGTTAACAAGTTCTTAAATTCTTAAAAATGTTTTACTCGTATGTCAAATGATTCATCAAACTATTTTAATTCCTTTCTTCTACCACATATGATAGAGCAATTTCCACCTTTAGACCTTGATCATGTCTGACATACATACTTTTAACATATGTGACGCATCACATAACTACTAGATAGGCTAAGATTGACATCATGCTACAGCCATCGAAAATATGTAAAGGAGTCATAACTAACGCGATTCGATCTAGCATCTAGCCATTACATAATAATATAATAAATAAATCCGTGTTAGATAATCTTTTTTATACAATTTTTTCTCATTTATACTTTTAAATCAGGACTGGTATAAAGTTTTTTAAAGATATGAAATAAGACCTAATTTTTTGAACAGTAGAAAAATAAGATCAAAATATGATAGGGAATCTCACTTCTAAGGAATCTCAAAATTGATGGCTTTGATTAATTGTATTTTGCACAATCTATGTTATATAACTTCAACAAAATCGAAAGTTTTTTCCCTTAATACAGTATGTTTTGCTAGTTGATCTACAATTTAATTTACTTTCGATACTTATGAGCAATGAATACTAGGTTCGATTCATAACACAAAATTGTCCAGAAATTTAAGCGGTTAACTGGAGTTGTAAGCTTTTTCAGAATAGTACAAAATTGTATAAAAGATTTGTAAGAGAAAATTGTACAAAAAAAGGTAAGAGTAAAAAAATTTGTACCGTATTTGATAAAACTTTTGTGGTTGATAACTGTCAAAACTATTCAAAGTGGTACCTCTTTGATAAGGGCATCACCCTAACACTATTTTAGTGTTGAAATAACACTTTATTTGGTGTAAATTTAGCATTAATTTTTTTCCCTTCTCTAACCACAACACCAAAAATCACACTAAATATAATATCCTCTATCATTATATTACTAAATTAAAAATTATCCTTTTTTACTTATTAATTAATATAAATAAAAATCAAAAATCAAAATTGTACAAATAAATTACATCATACTATTAGTCTATGCCGACCAGAAATAGTCAATTAATATTTCAAAGTTTAATATGAGCTTCTTGATCTTTAATTTGTTTATGTCGAGTTAAAAGTTCTATGTTTTTAATGATTAATTAAAAAATTTATGTATTGTTAATCAATTTCGTACTTATTTTAATATTTTTTCTAATTATAATTCAGATATTTAAAACTAAAAAATACAAAAATAATTTTGATACATTGTTTTTTAGTTACAAAACTTAATTAGATTATTAAATAACAATACAAATTATATTTTATCTACTATAATTAGATAATTTTTTTAAATATATAATAAAATGAAAAGGAAAAAAGAATAAGTTTTTTAATTATGCAGTTGTTACAGTCACACACCAAAAATACCATTTGGTTGGAGACAAAAAATTAACATTGCCACGTTAAAATAGCGTTTTGCCTTTCCGTTGGACATAACCTAATGGTTACCATTTAAACCTACTATATGGAATTTCTTGAAGAGCATTTTAAAATCTTATGTCGTTAATATTAAGAATACTCATTTAATCTCTTCATTCAGGTCATAATTGTATTACTTTATGGCTACGAACAGCATAAAGATAGCAGAAAGTTAGACTGTTAGAGACTGGGAAAGACTATTGGTGTTCTCCTTTAAATCCTTTCTTTTTTTTTTGCTTTCTATGCTTTATTAGTTTATTTGATATCACTTTCTAATTTGTTTCACATTCTGTCTAGAACATAAATCTTTAGCATATTTTGGCTTTCTTTTTCATATTTCTTAATCAAAATCTAAAACCTCTTTCTGACAAAATGATTATATTGTTAGTATATTCAAATCAGTTAAACATACATAATTATTTTCCAACCAAAAAAATTATTGATATTGGTACACTTTATTTTGTCTATTCCTGCGGATTTGTGGATGTCTTATATTGAAAGTTTTGGTAATGAAAAAGGCAATGTTGCTTTTGTCTTTCTTCACCTAACCAAATAAAGTAAAACAAAGCATTGCATGTTGATAATTACGTCAACCTCATTTTGATAATAGGACATTTCTAAATTTCTATACCTGCCTACTGATACGACTATATGGATACGAGTCTGAGTGTATGACTATGAGAGAAATATATATATATATATATATATATAGTGGTAAAATCTGATTATTGTTTTATAGAAAATGAGGGGACATTGATGAAGAGTAAAATAAATGACCAAATAGAAACTGGATTTTTTTTTTATTGCATAAACTTGTTTTTTTTTTTTTNAAAATGGATNTTTNTTTGAAAGTTGAAACCC
>Ga0041059_1002612_pt1 | contig 13257 bp, 14 predicted proteins | sample AraColnosormetaG_FD_56232 | JGI IMG/M metagenome (GOLD analysis project Ga0041059, IMG submission 56232) | Arabidopsis roots microbial communities from North Carolina, USA - Col MF nosort | ecosystem: Host-associated > Plants > Roots > Unclassified | place: USA: North Carolina | collected... | reverse complement strand
GATAATAAGATAATAATTTTTTTGAAATCCCTATGTAAAATTATAGTCCCAATAATATTATAAATTAATAATCATAGATCTTAAGTATATATTTTAAGACTAATTTTTATATGAAGTTTTTGTTTAAACTACAATTATAACTCTTTTTAAAATACAACTGGTATGATCTATGTTGTACTCACATAACTATTTGCGTATTTGATCCGTAATAGTTGATTTTGTAAAAAACATTATTTGAAAAAACATTGCTAAGATTTGTGTAAAGAAAAATTGGATTAAGCTTCATGTTTACGTTTACGTTCACGTTAATATCGTAGATATAAAGACACAATATATTGCCAAAAAATAAATTAAAGAAGTCAAAGAAAAATAAAAACCTAACATAATTATATATGCAAACAACAAAGCATATAAAAAATTAAATTAAGAAATATTTTAAAAGAAATATAGTATTGTATTTTAAGTAAATATTTCTATAAATTAATATTTATTAACTTATAGGATAAATTAATAAATATTAATTTATAGGATAAATTAATATCACTATAAATTAATAAAATTTTATGGTCCCAACATTATTAATTTATAGAGTTTCTACTGTAATAGTATTGTGACAGCTGTCCAAATTGGATGAGAATAGTTTTTCAAAGTTTCTAGCAGAAAAAAACTTAATTCTCCTTCTCTCATACTTTTTATTTTTTAATTATTATTTTTTTGATTGGGGATCTCATTGAGATACTCCAATGAAGATGCTCTAAGGGAAATCTCATGTCAAATTGTTTTTTCTTTTTAAATTAGTTTTCCTATAAAACTTCTGGTTATCGAACAAAAAGGGTTGTTTCTGAAACTAGTTATGGAAGGTAAAAAATTTCCCTGAGCGTTCTTGATATCAAAAGTGAAAACGGTACCGTTTTGGACAACACAGTTACAATATCAGTTATAGCGAAGACTTTGTTAGCTCTCGAGCATTGACTCTTGTTTAACGATGAAATCCCCAGCGTTCTCGTCTACTATATCACTGGTTAAAGCAATGACCAACAAAAACATTCATCAGACCAATTTAGTTATTAAACAGAAGATGGTTTATATAACTAACCTGTCCGCTGCTTCGGATTTGGGAATCAAAGTGATCTTCTTTGACATGAAATGTTCGAGAAGATGAGATAAGTTTCTTTCTTGGCATAACTTGAATAGATGGTTCAAGAACTCATTGAATTGCTTTGGCTCCTGCTCACATATTTAAGAAGACTCCATGAAAAAGTTTTGAGAGAAAATGCACAAAGTCGAGATAGAGAAAATAGAAGAGACCTGCTCCAAGACGCAGCCTTTACGAAGAGCGAGTACACATTCCAATGCTTTGTCACCCTCGTCGGTACAATTTTCTACAAGCTTCATTATTAGGTTTTTCATTTGTGTGATTGCTTTCTCGGTCCAGTCAGTTTTATCTCTGCGGGATATCATGGCTTCAAAATCTTGAATTGGGTTTGCATCTCCGACTATATCAATTTTGTTCTCTTTGGCGTCATAAGTAATCATGCGATTGTCTTCATCATCTGAACCCGATGGTTTATCCCGCAACAATCTCTTAGAAGCCTTCTTCAACTGCAATGAAAGTCATGTCAAAGAGTTATGAATGAGATCATTCAGGTTCCTTTCTGAAAGCTGATGATTCAGGGGAACACACCTTTGGATTCTCCTTGACTTCAAAACTTCCACGAAACGTGTCCATTATGGATTTATTGTTGGAAGAGAGTTCAGGGTCCTGCTCCATAAGTCTCTTGAAAGTTCCATCCATTGGAGGTAAAGTAGCATCCGTGGATTTCGATTTCAACTCAAGGTATTCATAAAAGCGCTGATAAAAATATTTCATCAGTATGAGTTGACAAATTACCTGCAACAATTATACAAAGCAGAATAAAACTGGTATTACCTGCAAAACCGGGTTAGGAGTAAGATCAGGCTTTAGTACTTCCTCTTCCGCAGAAGGTGCAAGGTCAAGCATCTTAACCAAATTATCTGCTACTGCTTGTTGTTGTTCATCTGGCTTCCATGATGAAGGAAGCTTGTTGAAAGAAGGAAATGGAAACTCGCGGACATCCTCGGCGAAAGGTAGCACATTGAAGTAAAACGAATCAGGCTGCGAAAAAGGTAAATGATCATCAAATAGTCAGATTCGGATAGAAATTTTCCTTTCAGAAGATAACACTATTAACTTACAGTATCATCTCTTTCAGACACATTTGGAGTCAGGACCCCAACAACCACATTGCCTTGTCCATTTCTCCAGACACATCGTACAATTGCTACCTTGTTTGTTTCTTTCATTTCTCTTGCAATAGCAGATACGGCAAGTACAGATTTTTCTTTGCTTGGATCAGGAACAACTATATTCACGTCTTTCATGTAATAATGTCTTCATTGACATGCAGAGAAAAACACAAAACAGCATTCTCTCAAACTTTAACAACCAAGAGTTTACAGGCAAACATAGATATATGTCTTTATGTTTACCGCAGTATATTTGACGCCTCAGTAAATCCCAGAAGCTTCATGCCTTTGTCAGTTTTAAACTTGAGTGTTTCTATCTGATCTGGTGATATAGGAATAACCTGAGGTCCATAGCGAAAGCCCTTGATCCTTTCTTCTGGAGCAATAACCTCAGTAGATTCTGCAGTAACTTTGTAATCATAATCAACTTTTACTTCATGTTTGGCAAACTTGTCAGTTGGAGGCGCTTTGTCAGAATACATTTTTAGAGTGGGAAGTCTCTCCTCAGCCACTTTCTTATAAACCCACACCTACAAAATTTCACATTCTTATTTTCAGAAAAAATTTCACGAACAATTATATAAACGTGAATGAACTTAAGTACTGAATAACAACAAAGAACAGCAAGTTCGATGATATCTATAAACTCTGCACAACAAGCAAAAGACACAACCAAAAAAGCGTTACCTTAATCTTCATTGTTGGGTTAATTTCAAGGTCACCCCTGAACAAAGTAACTGGAGCCACCCTCCGGGTCTTTAAGGAACCAAGCAGTGAGAGTGGACTATCAACATTCACTGTTTTGGCAATCGCGTTGCTGGAGAATAAAGTCAACAGATGATCATTCTCCTCTATTACTCTCTCATGAGCATCACCACTTAAATTAGACCTCATAACAATGCTCTCCATCTTAATTCCCTCCGCAGCCATTTTCATAGCAATAGTGCTGACTTGATCATCTTTCGTCCCTTCAAATGGATCTTTGGTAGGACAAGCTGCGTTCGTGATGAGACACATCCGTTTTTTCCCCTTGTGTGCATTACCATACATCTTTATAAGCATATCCATCCCAACAATTAAAGCATCAAGAACTGAAGCCAGTTAAAGAACCAAGAAAATGGTAGCGAAACAGTAAAAATAAGCGGTAAACTAGCTAGCAGGATACAGTCTCCAGCTACAGTTCCTCGAGGAAGCTGCTTCACATGCTCTGCCGCTAATTCATCAACAACTCTGATATTCCTTAAAACTGTAACATTCTCATATCCACCTATCTCCCTAGCAAGCTCGTTTCCAGTTTCTGCAGAGGTCACATGAAACATTATTATCAAAGTACATCAACAAGCCGATAATACTCCAAGAAAGAACCATTGCAGTACTAAAGAGGATAGATTCCTAACTTCCTACTTTAATCAGTAATAAGAATAGATAGAGAGACCTTCAGTTCCAAAGACAACAATTCCAACTTCATCATACTTGTTGTAAATCAACTGCAACAACAAACCAAAACCAATAAGGAAAGATCCAAAATTCATGAACAATAATTTCAGAAGAAAAAGATCGTATACCTTCTTCTGAAGTAGCATTGAACATGCCTTTTCAACATCAGGGAGAACACTACGCATCGCAGGACCTACATCGAGCACCAAAACCAAACCCTCCTGCTTCCGATGAACACACACACACACATCGAATTAAAAGTAAAATCGAGCAGGACTAATTTCTCTCAAATGAAATGACAAATTAAAACCCTAAATTACTCCAAGAACAGTTCCAAAAATGAATCAATGAGATATCCAGAACATAATTGAGCATAAAACGAAGTCAAAATCAGCATAAACAGAATTATCAAAGAAGAAATGGTATGCAGCAATGTAGAATAACATGCACGAAACTAAGTAGAAAAAGAAACATCGATGGAAAACAAACAGAAGCTGAAGAAGGTATTAATTTCATTGAATTGATTTCTGAAGAAACCTATAAGAAAAAAAAACGAAGGTTAATATGTAACGAAGTAAGATTAGAAGAAATTATACCCGATTTCGTGCCATTGAGGAGTTGTGCTGGAAGAAGAAGGTGAAGAAGAAGAAGAAGAAGAAGAAGAAGAAGAAGAATGATGAGAAAAAGAGAGATGGTGAAACGAAGAAGACGAAGAATTTTTATTTTATTTTTTTGAAAATAGGCTGACTGACTCTAACGTGGCCTTAAAATGAGATAGGCCCATTGGGCTAAACTATCTAAGAAAAAGTCCATATGTCCAACTTCCAATATGGACTCTGTAGATTTAACAAAAATGGGTATTTTAATAAAGTATGTAATGAATCATATCTTATATAGTATATATCCCTCTGAATCTAAACATAACAATTAAATTTTACTTTTTATTTAAAGTTTAGAAATACAGTTACAAAAAATTATTTTCACTATATTAATTATTTTTCCATTTTAAAACCTCATAAACACATTATCATATTTTAATTTTTTTCAGTAGGCATCCTATATTTTTTTTAGTAGGATCCCAAACTTGAATTTTTCCATGTACCGATCGGTAGGCATCCTATATTAATTATGTCGCAAAGATGTGGTAAGACCCGACCTTGAGATCGTCGAGGATAAAGGGAGAACAAAGAGCATTTTGAGAAAGAAAGTCAACCCACATTTAGAAGAACGAACAAGATTCAATTATTCACAAAGGATATCAAATCATCAACTTCAGTGAAGTCACGCCCAATGCTCAAAATCATCAACCTCGCGTCACCACACACATATTTGTATACACTTGTCTTGTTTCTTAACCAAGAATACACGTATGTAATTTATTTCGCCGTCAAATAATGATTTTTCTTCAAAAATGCAAAACACATACAAATAGTTAAAAATGTTGTTGCGAACTTTCAACGTTAAAAAAAAACAGTTAGATTATATATTATATGTTTACTACTTTGTTTACTCATATTATTATTTAATTTGGTATAATTTCTGCATTTTAAAAACAATAGATATGTAACAACAATTAAATATTTTCTTTTTGTAAGATCAATTTCAATTTATTAAAACATCAAATAGTCTTATGTTTACCGTTTATATATGTTTCGGTTGGATTTTTAGAATCTTCTAAGCCATTGAATTTGTTCGTCATAGGCAGTTCGGTTGGAACTTTGAATTTCAGATATACAAAAAAAAATAGATTAAAAAAAAAAGAACTAAAATCACAAAAAATGTATAAGAACTTATTACATATTCTCAAATAAAACTGGACCTTTCCCTTTTTTTTTTGTGAGTCCCATATGGAAGTTGGGCTTAGAAAATTAAAAGTTGAAAAAAACTTTTTAATTTAAACTAAATATTTAAAAACAGTCTTTTTATAGTTTATATATGTTCCAGTTAGATTTTTGGAATCTTCTGAATCATTGAATTTGTAAGTAACATTTGCGGTTATGTGGGAAATATGTGAATTTAAATATACAAAAAAAAGTAGATAAGAAAACTAGAGATCACAAAGAATATATAAGAATCTATTACACTTTCTTGTCCAATATGGTATATGGAAGTTGGGCTTAAAAAATTAACTCTTTTTTAGTAAAATAAATATTTTTAAAACAGTATTTTAATACATTAAAATTTATAAATTATATTAAATATAGGCATGGGTCAATTAAGAAATATGCAAATAAACAACCAACACAGAAACCAAACCCTAATTCCCCATTCCCTGTCTTCTTTATTCTTTTAGGCGAATTTCAATTGCGTCCAAGCAAAGCACCACCTCTTACCCCGTTGATTTATTCGTCGATTTGCCTTTCGGTGAAATTCGCAATCGGATCTACTCCATTTGATTATTAACCAAGTCATGATTTTGAGTCAAACAATGGTTGCTGAAGCTGAGATCAGGGTTCTTGACGTTAAGTGCCATATCTCCGCTCCTAAAGATCAGAAGAATTTTCAGATCGACGAAGTTCGTGTTTCTGAGTCTGTCCGTGCTGAGATTTCGGGTTCCGCTGAAACGCCTCGATTCGGATCGGTATGTGTTTTTGGTTTCTTGTTCTAAAAATCGCTCATTTTTATTAATTGGGTTTCTTAGAAATTTCCCTTAGAAATTAGATCATGTGGATTCTTCTTTCTCGTAATTGAGTTTGTTGGTTTAGATTAGGAGTTATAATTTGATTTTGAGATTAGACCGTTGCTTGAAATTCTGATAATGATCCGATTCTGCATCAGGGCTTATATTAGTTTTGGGTTTCTTTTTGTTCTCTATTGCATAATAATGTTGAATCCTACATACCCTCTTCGATTAGGTTCGTGTAGACAATGGAAAATGATAAGATTAGTGTTGTGCTTTGGAAAGTTTATACCTTTGCATGAAGAATTAGTTTAGGTGTTCATGAATCAATTTTACATTGTTAGCGGAACGACTCTGATGCTCTGTTCTGGCTGTTCTGTTTCTTTAATTGTGCCAAGTTCAGGAATCTTAAACAAACCTTCTTATGTACATTTGTTGTAACAGGGCATGAGTTGTGTAACTACTACCATTGGAGAATCCGCCAGTGACTTTATCCCAACTATACGTTCAGGGAGCTTTGCTGACATTCGAAGTCGAGAAACCATGGAGGATGAACACATTTGCATAGATGATTTGTCAGCTCACCTTGGATCCTACAACTTCTCGGTACCAAGTGCTTTTTATGGTGTGTTTGATGGTCATGGTGGGCCTGAGGCAGCAATTTTCATGAAGGAGAACTTGACTAGATTGTTTTTCCAAGATGCTGTGTTTCCAGAGATGCCCTCCATTGTGGACGCGTTTTTCTTAGAAGAACTGGAGAATTCTCACCGAAAGGCTTTTGCTTTGGCTGATCTTGCCATGGCTGATGAAACCATTGTCAGTGGTTCATGCGGGACAACCGCTTTGACCGCTCTCATAATCGGACGACATCTTCTTGTTGCTAATGCTGGAGATTGTCGTGCAGTGCTATGTAGGAGAGGAGTGGCTGTTGATATGTCTTTCGATCACAGATCAACATATGAGCCAGAAAGAAGGCGGATTGAAGATTTAGGAGGATACTTTGAGGATGGATACCTCAACGGAGTCCTAGCTGTCACGCGTGCCATTGGAGATTGGGAACTGAAGAATCCTTTCACTGACTCCTCTTCACCACTGATTTCAGACCCAGAGATTGGACAGATCATTCTAACAGAGGACGACGAGTTCTTGATTTTGGCATGTGATGGTATATGGGATGTGTTGTCAAGCCAGAATGCAGTGAGTAATGTAAGGCAAGGATTGAGGAGGCATGGTGACCCGAGACAATGTGCGATGGAACTAGGAAAAGAAGCAGCGAGGCTTCAGTCATCAGATAATATGACGGTTATAGTGATCTGCTTCTCCTCAGTTCCGTCTTCACCTAAACAACCGCAAAGAAGAAGATTAAGATTCTGTGTTTCTGACGAAGCCCGAGCTCGGTTACAAGCAATGCTTGCAGGCGAGTGAAAGCAGTGTTTTTGGCAGTATGTACAAACAACAGGGATCGGGTGTTACCGATCAAACCATTATTTCTCTAATTTGAGATTCGATTCGATGAGATAAAATAAGAGACGTAGAGAGTGATAGAGAGTTAAGGTCTTGTTTGTAATGTGGTTTCTCATTTTTGATTGATCTGTTTTTTTGGTTTGTTTCAGAGAGAGATAGAGAGAAAAACCAGCCTGAAGTTTTGGTAGGATTATTGAAACTGATTAAGAGGATTTCATTTTTGTTCTTGAGGATTAGTGATGTTGTACCCATTATTGATTGTTTTAAGGAATTTTAATTTTAACTATTTTGAATCTAGATTTTGGAGGTTGGTTTAAGAATCTCTCTCCCATATATGTGGAATTCAGAGAGTTTCTTTCTGACTGTGAAAGGTTTTGGAGGTTTATCTCAAAAGCCTCAAATCCTGTCCTTACTTGCTTCTCATCATCTCTATCTTTATCTCTTTATCTTCTTCTCCTCCAACAATCTTCATGTCCATATATTTCTGATGAGTATATTTTTTGATAATTTTTACAATACAGTATTTTTCATTACATATACATAAATATTTTTTGGTGTATTTCTTTACATATGAATTAGAAGTCTAGAACTTATAAAAGTAATTCAAATGTTGACAAGAAAATAATAATAAATCAAGTGTGCATTAAGGTAACTTTGTAATCAATTTCAAATATTTAGTGTACATAATTGAGATTAGAAATTCAAGTATTCATTCATATAAATGATTTATTTACTTATCTATATTTTTGGTCAATTAAGGAAATATTAAAATATTTGTGATTAAAAAGAGAAAAAGGGTTCTAAGAGAGCCTCTCCTCTTTACATTTGCCGGCTCTGTTCATCTCTACAAGGAGCCAAGTCTCTCTTTCTCTCTAAAACAACAATGGCGATGGCGAGTTTAGCTAGGAGGAAGGCGTATTTTCTCACCAGAAACTTATCAAACTCTCCCACTGACGCTCTCAGATTCTCCTTTTCCCTCTCCCGTGGCTTCGCCTCATCAGGATCTGATGAAAACGACGTCGTCATCATCGGCGGCGGTCCCGGTGGTTACGTAGCCGCGATCAAAGCCTCTCAGCTTGGTCTCAAAACCACTTGTATCGAGAAACGCGGCGCTCTCGGTGGTACTTGTCTCAACGTCGGTTGCATTCCTTCCAAGGTCAAATTTCGAATCATCTCTCGTTTCTTCAATCAATTTGTTGATCATAGTTGACGATTTTGATCTGTTCCTTTTGTGGATGATTCTTTTGAGAGTTAATTACTGTCTTTTGTGATGATTATCATTTGCTTAAGCACAGTTATTCCATAATTACTAAATTCTTGGTTGTGTTTATTGATGTATTAGGCTCTGCTTCACTCTTCACATATGTACCATGAGGCGAAGCATTCCTTCGCTAACCATGGTATTAAGGTCTCTTCTGTTGAGGTAGATCTTCCTGCTATGTTGGCTCAGAAAGATAATGCGGTTAAGAACCTCACTCGTGGTATTGAGGGTTTGTTCAAGAAAAATAAGGTGACTTATGTCAAAGGATATGGTAAGTTTATTTCCCCAAATGAAGTCTCGGTGGAGACTATTGATGGAGGAAACACTATTGTGAAAGGTAAACATATCATTGTTGCTACTGGCTCGGATGTTAAGTCCTTGCCTGGTATTACGATTGATGAAAAGAAGATTGTTTCGTCGACTGGAGCGTTGTCTCTATCGGAAGTTCCGAAGAAATTGATTGTTATTGGTGCGGGGTATATTGGGCTTGAGATGGGTTCTGTTTGGGGTAGGCTTGGATCTGAGGTTACGGTTGTTGAGTTTGCTGGAGATATTGTTCCTTCGATGGATGGTGAAATTCGTAAGCAGTTTCAACGTTCTCTTGAGAAGCAGAAGATGAAGTTCATGCTCAAGACTAAAGTTGTTTCTGTGGATTCCTCCTCTGATGGTGTGAAGCTTACAGTGGAACCGGCAGAAGGAGGAGAGCAGTCTATTCTGGAAGCTGATGTGGTACTTGTCTCAGCGGGAAGAACACCGTTCACTTCTGGACTTGATCTGGAGAAAATCGGAGTGGAAACTGACAAAGCCGGGAGGATTCTGGTGAATGATAGATTCTTGAGTAATGTCCCAGGCGTGTATGCTATTGGAGATGTGATTCCAGGACCAATGCTTGCTCACAAAGCCGAAGAAGACGGTGTTGCTTGTGTGGAGTTCATAGCAGGCAAACACGGTCATGTTGATTATGACAAGGTTCCTGGTGTTGTTTACACTCATCCTGAGGTTGCTTCGGTTGGTAAAACCGAAGAACAGCTGAAGAAAGAAGGTGTGAGTTACCGGGTTGGGAAATTCCCGTTTATGGCGAATAGCAGAGCTAAGGCTATTGATAATGCAGAAGGATTGGTTAAGATTCTGGCCGATAAGGAGACTGATAAGATCTTGGGCGTTCACATTATGGCGCCAAACGCTGGAGAGCTGATTCATGAGGCTGTTCTTGCGATTAACTACGATGCATCAAGTGAAGACATTGCTCGAGTCTGCCATGCTCATCCCACTATGAGCGAGGCTCTTAAGGAAGCTGCCATGGCCACCTATGACAAGCCTATTCACATCTAAAAGGGAACAAGGTATGTCACACTTTGGTCTGATTTGGTTTTGTTCGGTTTTGGTTTAGATTTTTGATTTGCGGTTTTGATTTCTTATGTATCTAATCACATCCCACACTAGGAAGACCTTAAAGGAGTGAGCCACCTATGACAAGCCAAATCGATATCTTAACCTGGTTGGATTTTGGTTCGGTTTTCTGTGGTTTAGCCTTCAATTTGTCCTTTATACTGTGTTTTTATTCGTTAATGTTCAGATACGTGTTAAGCCTGATCTTTAATAAAATATTCAACATTCACTCAACACTTTTTATTGCTTCCGGCTTGCTTTCTAGTTTTTGGTTTACACTAAACCCAAAAATTGATTAGTCAGTTCATACGTTAATAATTAGGGGATATACATTATGCATTCACTAAGAGACCAAAATTAATTCAATTAGCTCCATGATTAGATAAGTACATACAATTTGATGTTATCATCTAATGATAACTGTATACTATATTTGCAATTCTTCTAACAATGGTAAAAACTTTTTTCATCGTTCATGTCAACTTCTATTCTTGATTCTGTTTTTGACTAATGCGTTGTACGTAAATTACTCTAATATAAATACTCATTGCTTTGAATATTATTTTCTACCACAAACTTGGAAAAACTAAAATTACTAGAGAAAACAAGAATGGCTGCGAATCTAAGGAACAATGCGTTCTTGTCTTCTCTCATGTTTCTTCTCTTGATCGGTTCATCATACGCAATCACAAGTTCAGAAATGAGCACAATCTGTGACAAAACCTTAAATCCATCTTTCTGTCTTAAGTTCCTCAATACGAAATTCGCATCGCCTAATCTTCAAGCCTTGGCAAAAACCACACTTGATTCTACACAAGCGAGAGCTACACAAACGTTAAAGAAACTCCAATCTATTATCGATGGAGGAGTCGACCCTCGATCTAAGTTAGCTTACAGGTCATGCGTAGATGAATACGAGAGCGCGATTGGAAACCTCGAGGAAGCTTTTGAGCATTTAGCTTCAGGAGATGGTATGGGGATGAACATGAAAGTTTCTGCTGCATTGGATGGAGCTGATACATGTTTAGATGATGTGAAGAGATTGAGATCAGTAGATTCTTCGGTTGTGAATAACAGTAAAACAATTAAGAATCTTTGTGGTATTGCTCTTGTTATCTCTAACATGTTACCACGTAATTAATTTGAAAATCTTCATCATGTGTTTGCTCTGATTAATTGTAATTGTTTGCAAGAAGACAAACTAAATTAATATACTTCTATTATAATGAAGCTTTAGTTTGATAATATCCAACGTAACCCATGCCAATACAAAAAGGCTTCAAAAAATGTAATGATTGATAATTAAGTAATTTTGTTTTTGTAGTATTGTATGAAATATTGTTTAAATCTTTCAATTTGTAATGTAATTTTTTATGAGATTTAAAAACCTTAATTTGGGAAAAGTTAACTAGATATATAAACTGATCTTAGTTTTCGATGTGCAAGAAGTAGATAACTAATTATTTTATTTGTAATCAAGTCTAATCCGTGATCATTGTTGTTTCAAACTGTTTTTTTTTTTTTTAATCATATATCGTTTGTTTTCTTATTATAATTTTTTTATTTGTAGATTCCAATAATTCTAATGTATTGGTAGAATTATATTGTAGTAAATATGTCCCAAAAGAATATAATTCATCATATTTTTCTGAATCTTTCATCGCAAGTCGCATAGTAACTACCAAAAATGTTTTCCAACATGAAGTTTGGCAGTAAGATTAGTGCCATCATCAGGCCTAAACTTTGTTTGCGTAAAATAATTATTCAAAATATGATTGGTCGGATCAAAAGAGAAGTCTTGGTATATTGGTCTTCTACAAGTGCAGTATTGATGGCTACCAAGATAATTTATATTCGGTCATGAAGAAATGCAATCATTCATATGCTATTCTACTCGTGCGATTGTGGTAAAATTGGCGGTTGGAAACAAAGTGCTGTTGGCCCAGTGGTAAATTTTAAAGGTGGAGGTGTTGGGTTCGAGGCACGTTGAGAGAAATCTCTTGTTCAAAAGAGATGAATTTAACCTTGTGTAAATCCCGCCTCTAAAAGATATAGGGTTTTTGAATCTAAACTTCTAGATATTCAAAAAAAAAAAAAAATATTGGCGGTTGGAGTGAAATGTAAAATGAGCCTTCAAACTTGCATTGATAGAAAACGGATCGATAGACATGGATTTTAGAGCAACTGCACTCGAAATATTGTAAGACGTCTAGGCGAAATTTGGAATTTTGTAAAATTTGGCTAATTAAAACTTGCCAACTTGCAAAAAACTTATATCATTTTACGGTTTATCAATCAGATTCTATGTTGTGATGTCAATGATATTGTAAATTATTGAGTAACTAATAGTGGAGGATTACGCACACTTCAAAATATCGCATGAAACATGATAAATTTGCGTTGACTAACTACTAATGACTTCAGTCTGTTATACAATTGTACGGAATTTTGAAAGTTTGCCATCACTGTCACCAGCCTCATCACCATCACCATCACCACTTCATATCTCATCTTGTTTTCTCGTCATCTATTCTTACCAAAATTCAGAAGCTCTCTTTTTCTTCTCTCTTTCTATAACATATGAGAGAACAAAATCAGTAGCTCACAATCTCTCACTCGCACGTCCATCCACAAACTGAAATAACTATGAATGAGTATTTAGACATCCCATCTCTCAAAATCAGTGCTATATTCTGAAACAACCGACCCATTTTTTTAAAAAAAAATATAATTAAATATTCCCATAAATATCTAATTAAACCAACCAATAACATAATAATTAAACCGCAAGTCAGAAATACTATTTTATGAATAAATA